>Ga0209083_1000317_pt1 | contig 74631 bp, 58 predicted proteins | sample AM7aDNAmetaG_FD_184132 | JGI IMG/M metagenome (GOLD analysis project Ga0209083, IMG submission 184132) | Freshwater microbial communities from Finland to study Microbial Dark Matter (Phase II) - AM7a DNA metaG (SPAdes) (version 3) | ecosystem: Environmental > Aquatic > Freshwater > Lake ... | reverse complement strand
CAATCGCCAGATCAAACCGTGCGGCGACGCGGCGCCGGACAACAGTGCGATCCAGCTTGGTGGCGGAGCCGACCAGCGCAGCTAATTCGTTTTCGTCCGGGGTTAAATAACCGGTTATCCCCGGCTCGATTACTTCGGGCAGCGCACCGTTTGCCAGCGCAACGACCGGTGTGCCGCACGCCATGGCCTCGATGCTGACCAGTCCAAATCCTTCCGCGCCGCGGAACGGCAGCAGCGCACAGGCGGCTGCGCCCAGGAGCGCGTTCTTTTCCGCATGATTGACCACGCCGACATAACGGATTTGATCGCCAAGATACGGGGCAATCTTCTGTTTGAACAAATCATGATCAATCACCGGGCCGGCAAGCGTCAGCGGCAGGTTGAGTTTTCGGGCAATGGTCACGGCGAGATCGGGGCCTTTGCCGTGCTCAATCCGTCCCAGAAAAACCAATCCCGTGCCCTGCGGTTGAAAGGTATAGGATGCAACATCAATCCCGTTATGCACCACAAAACAGCGCCGGGCTCCGGCCGTCCGGAGTTTGTGGGCTTGAAACTCGCTGACCGTGTTGAGCCACAGGTCCGGGTGTTGTTGGATCAACCATTCGCAATCCTGCCAGACCGGCGTATGTTGTGTGTGCAGGACGCGGGCCCCGAGGCCCGGCACGGCGCTGAGGGAGAACACGCCGGGGCTGAGGTGCGAGTGAATGATATCGAATTCGGCCGCGCGGGCCAGCGCCAATGTCAGTTGATGTTCTTGGTAGTACAGACACTCGCCCGCCTGCCCCGCTTTCATTCGGTCGACCAAATTCCGCGGGATGACCGGCACCAATTCCGCAGGTGTCTGCGAATCGCCCGCCGCGAGCAGCGTATTGTGACAGCCGAGTTTTTCCAGTGCGCCGATCAGACCGGCCAGCCAGGTCTCCCGGCCACCGGCCGCATCCCGCGAGACTGGAAACCAGAGTGGGCCGAGGTGCAAAATTTTCATGCGATTCGCTCCAGCATCTCGCCGAGGACCCGGCGGGCAGCAAACATTTTTTCCGCGAGCGCCCGCGCTCCGGCGGAATGCCGCGCGTAGTCGGCGTTGATCTCGGCAATCCCCGCGCGGGCGTCCGCGATCGTTTCAAAGGCGAAGAGCCCCGTCCCGGTCGGGTAGTGTGCGCTCCAGCCGGTGTCCTGCAAGACGCAGGGCCGGCCGAGTGCCAGGTAACAGGCGCTCCGGCAACTAAACCAACCGCTGCGTGATTTCCGGTACCCTTCCTTGGCGACACTCCATTCCCCCTTGGAATTGCGCAGGTAGTCCCGGTAGGTCCACGGATCCGGCAAGGCTTCGTCCGGCTCGATAATTTCCCAGCCGTGTTGGCGGATTAAGTCAGTGGGCCGTTGTTGGCCTTGGCCGCGCCCCATGGCAATTTCAAATTTCTGGGGCGTGCCCGTCGGCAAATCGAGGAATTTAAGGAATTCGATGTCTTTCTGGCCCCAGGTCTCGCCGTTGTATTCGCTTGGTTTATACGAAACCCAGTTCATCACTGTTGTGAACACGTCGCGCGGCGGGGTCGTCGGCACCGGAAACCAGTCGAGAACAATCGGTTGCCGCGTGGGGATCCAGGGCAATCCACCGTGGGGAACCCGGCAGTCGGGGGCGTTGATGTGCTCCGCGAACGTGAAATGAAAATCGTGCGCACCAATCCGGTTGATGACTTCCGTCAGCCCCAACGCCAGCCCGATTTGGGTGAACATCGGATCGGAGTCGATAAAGATTTTTTTGGGGATGGCGAGATATTCCGGACGGAGCCAGCCGCAGCCGGAGACGTTGACGAACAAGTCCGCCTGCGCGCAGAACTGTTTCGCGACGGACTCGGGGACGCCGTGGTAGGTACCGTCGGCGGCGTTCCGGTAGATCCACTGGTTGCCGAGGCCCAGCCGCGTCATCACGGCCTCCAGGTACCGGACGTTGTAGGAGCAATCGGCGCTGATGGTCCGGTTCACCGGATCGTACGGCCAGGTTTCGGTATCTTCGAGGTAAAAGACCTCATGGCCGAGCTGGCGGAAACCGGCGACATACTGGAGATAATCCCAAGCCACGCCGCCGAACGCATATTGCCCAACCAACCCTGTGACGATGATTCGCATGCCCGGCGGTTATAGCTCGGTTCGGCGGCAGACTCAACTGCCGGATGGAGGTAAGTTCGCGCTTGTCCGTGGCGGCCATACTCGCTACATCTCACGGATGAAGATTCCACCGGGCCGGTCAATGAGGAAGTTCTGTGCGATTGTGATTGCGTGTATTGCATGGCAGATTACCGCGATGGCAGTTGCAGAAGCAAAATTTGTGGTGATCGAACGCGCGGGCGATTGCGAGCTGCGCCAGTACGAACCCGCGATTGTTGCCGAGACAATCGTGACCGGCGATTTTTCCGATGCCGGCAATCAAGCCTTCAGCCGGCTGTTCCGGTACATCTCCGGTAACAATCGAACCCGACCCTCCCACCCCCCGATTACCTCGGTTGAAGCGGCTGCGCCGTCTGCGAAAATTGCCATGACAGCCCCCGTGGGGCAGGAGCGGGTGACCAATGGCTGGAGCGTTACGTTTATGATGCCGGCCACATTCAAGCTGGAGATGTTACCCGAGCCGAACGACCCGACGGTCCGGCTGAAGCAGGTTCCCGGACGAATGATGGCGGGGATCACCTACTCGGGCCGCTGGACACGGAAGTTGTACGACGAACACGCTCAATTATTACGCGGGTGGATTGCCACGCAAAAGCTCAAGATTGTTGGGGAAGAAGTCTGGGCCCGGTATGATCCGCCGTTTATGCCGTCGTTTTTTCGCCGGAATGAGATCCTCATCCCGGTCGAGCGGGTCCATTAACCCAGCCAGAACCATGCATTCGAAAATGGTAGGGCGGGCTGTCCCAGCCCGCCGTTCCGCGGTGCCAAGGCGAAATCCACTATCGAGGTCGTACCATTCAGTGTGTGATCCGTTCCTCCTCCGACCTGCCCTTTGCCCACAGCGGCGCGGTGGGACACCGCGCCTACCACAACCAGAACTTATCCATCGGTATCGTTCCGTCTCAGCTTCTGGTCGCGCCCGGTGGAGCGGCCCCACGCGCGCGGCAAGGGCAGGGGCGTGGCGGGGAGGGGACATTCCAACGGTTGCCAGTCTTCCTCGTAGCGCCAGTCGCAAACTTCTTCCGGTAACCGGTGGATTTTTATTTCCATCTCGCGCTGGGGAATAAAGGGGCATTTGGCTTTGTCGCCGACGAGATGTTGCGCCGCGTGTTCGAGCAAGATTCGCGTCCCTGTTTTCACCCGGTGTTTCCCGAAACGGGACTCGATTTCTTCCAGCGCGTGGTGCAGTTGGCGATGTCGGTAATCCGGATTGGTCCCAAAGAGGTCGGGCTCCATGTCCAGCGGTTGCAAGTTCCAGAAATTAATGCAGACTTGGCGGATCGGCTGCGTTTCTCCGGCGACAATTTTTGCAAACAGTTGCGTGACGACCGGGAGGATTTCGCGGGGTAAAAACCGGGCTCCCAAAAACCGCACCGACTGGCCGTGGCCGGTCCGGTCTTGAAAGCGAATATAGACACCCATTTCACGGGCCTTGAGGTTTTCGCGGAAGAAGGTGGTGATGACGCGCTCTGTCTGCTCCAATAAAAACAGCCGGGCGCTGTCGTAATCGGGTTCGTCGTAGGGGAGGGTGGTGGAACTGCCAATGCAGGTTCGGGGCCGGTTGGCGAGGGTGAGCTTTTCCCGGAGCTGCCCGGTCGCCAACAGCCATAGTTCCAACCCGAAAAATCCATATCGTTTCTCCAGTAATCCCAGTGGCAAGGCTGCCACGTCCCCGAATGTCCAGACCCCGAGCGCCCGGAGTGAGCGGGCCCGGCGTTCGGCAATACCTGCCAATTTCTGCACCGGCAGATCCCGGAGGAATTCACGTTCCTGATCAGGTGCGACCTCGCAGAATCCGTCGGGTTTGCACTGCTCCGTTGCCAGCTTGGCCAGCCCGCGCGACGAAGCCAGGCCCATCGTCACGGGGATCCCGACCGTGTCGGTAATCTCGCGCTTCATCCGCTGGACGAGTTCGGCTGGAGTTTGGCAGTGAAATACCTGTGGTGAATCCGTGAAGTCGAGAAACCCTTCATCGATCGAGGTCGGTACCAATAGGGGGGTATAGTGGCGGATGTGGCGGAACATTTCGAGCGAGAGGCGGCGGTATTCGTCGTAGTGCGGTTTGACCATAACGCCGGTGGGACATTGGCGGCGCGCCGCGAAACAGGCCATGCCGGTCGTGATGCCAAATCTTTTGGCAATGTAATTGGCGGCAATGACGATGCCGTCGCCGCGGCGGCCGCCGCCGACAAAAACCGGCTTGCCGCGCAAGGCCGGATCAAGCGCAACTTCACACGAGGCAAAAAAGGCGTCGCCATCCACATGGAGAATGCGTTGGGGCTTGGGTGGCATACCACACAAATGTGCGGTATCGGCTGGCAAGTGTCAAGCGAGCGGAGTGTGTGTTTTAAAATTCGATTACGGGCAAAAAGTAGAACTGGCGTCTCGTCCGTTTGATTGATCCGCAGAGATCGCCGACAGGCGGGACGCCTGTCCGACTAATAAACGGGCGAGACGCCCGTTCCACTATTTTAAAACACGCTCGGAGATTTCTGGGTGGACTTAAAAGCCTTGGGCGAAGTGGGCAACATTTTCAGCGTCACACGGCTGCGACTTCGAGTAATTCGACTTCGTAGCCGTCGGGGTCGGTGACGAATGCCATTTTACCGCCCGCTTTGAACTTTTCGCGCCAGCCGTCTGGCCAAATGGCGACGCCCTTCTTTTCCAGTTCGTCGCACTTGGCAATGAGGTCGGGGTAGCCAACGGCAGTGTGCAGCAGATCTTCCGGCACTTTTAATTGGTATTCGGGTGAATAGCAGAGTTCGAGAAAATGGTTGCTGCCGGCGATTTCGAGGAAGGCAAGCTGGTTGCCAGCCGGTGATTTGGCCGAGCGGCTGGTGCAGCGGAATCCCAGTTGTTCGTACCACGCGACCGAGCGGTTGAGATCACTGACGCGCAGGCGGGTGTGCAGGAATATGGGCATGGGGTGGTTCTCCAGTCGGTTGTGTCAACCAGCCGAGACCTTCGAATTTGAGGTAGAGTTCCCGGCAGATCCAGGCATCGGTCGCGGCATAGGTGAGTTGTTTTGGGGAAAGTTCCGGAGCCGCCCAGTTGGAGGTTTGGGCGCCTTTGGTGATGCGGCGATGGAGGAAGAGGCCGGCGAGGTTGCGGATGCCGGTTTGTTCCAGTCCATTTTTCTTGGCGACGTCGCCGAGGTCGAGAACGCCGGTCGATTGGAATGGGAAAAGTTTTTGCAGTTCGGAGAGGTCCCGGCCAATCGCGATCCCCACTTTGCGGATCTGCGGGTTTTCAAAAATCTCGGTTAAGACTGTTGTGCAATTGAGACGATTCAATTGAAAAAGGTACACGGCGGTCGCGGTGGCAACCTGCACGAGGCACGGGGGATGGGCCGGGCCTTTGCGGAATGTCGGGCGGGATTCCGTGTCGAAGCCGATCACCCGTTCCAGCCGGATCGCGTCGGCGGCAGCGGCCAGGTCGGCTTCCGTGAGGCACACGTGCAGCGGTCCGTCGTAGCGGAGAATCGGCAACTGCATTAAATCTTCGTGCGCGAGCCGGCACGGTTGAGCGGTCGTCACTTCATCAAACCGATCAACGTTGCGCCGATATCGGCGGGAGTGGGAGCGACGGCGATGCCGGCGGCCTGGAGGGCGGCGATTTTATCGCTGGCTTTGCCGGAGCCGCCGCTGATGATTGCTCCGGCATGACCCATGCGCCGCCCGGGCGGGGCGGTGACACCGCCAATGAATGCGGCGACTGGCTTGGTGAAATGATCTTTGATCCAGGCGGCGGCCTGCTCTTCGGCTGTGCCGCCGATTTCGCCGATGATAATGACCGCCTCGGTCTGCGGATCGGTCTCAAACATTTCCAGCAATTCAATGAAATCGAGGCCCTTGACCGGGTCGCCGCCGATTCCGATGCAGGTGCTCTGGCCCATGCCGCGGCTGGTCAATTGCCAGACGGCTTCATAGGTCAGGGTACCGGAGCGGCTGATGACGCCGACTGGACCGGGTTTGTGGATGTAGCCCGGCATGATCCCAATTTTGCAGGCACCGGGTGTGATGACCCCGGGGCAGTTGGGTCCGATGAGTTTCACGTTGGTGCCGGCCAGGGCGCGTTTCACGCGCACCATGTCGAGGACCGGGATGCCTTCGGTAATGGCAATGATCAATTCAATGCCGGCATCGGCCGCTTCGAGAATCGCATCGGCGGCGAAGGCCGCCGGGACAAAGATACAGGAGACGTTGGCGCCGGTGGCGGTGACCGCGGCGGTCACGGTGTTGAAGACCGGAACACGGACTGTGGAGGGCGAGGCTCCGTCCGAGCCGTGGTTACCCGAGTGGCTCGCCGGGAGGCTCGCCCTCCCAGGCAATTCGACGGTTTCACCGCCGCGGCCGGGCGTGACGCCGCCGACGACGTGGGTGCCGTACTTGGCGCATTGTTCGGCGTGGAATTTGCCGGCGGAGCCGGTCAGGCCTTGAACGATCAGACGGGTATTTTTATCAACGAGGATGCTCATGAGAGACTCGCGTGCTGGTGGGTGATGATTGCCATTAAACCGCCAATGCGGAAACTGGAGTTGCGCCACTGGAACGTTTCGACGGCGGTATCGTGCAGGGCTTCTTCATACTCGCGCATGAACCCTTCGACTTCGCTGTCGGGAATCTCGATTGCCAGAGGCTGTTGGACATTTTCGTAATACAGGTAAAGCTTCATGCCTTCTTCTTGGAAGCGGCCACGACTTTCTGGGCGGCATCGGCGAGGCCATCGGCGGTAATAATCGGCAGGCCGCTGTCTTTGAGGATCTTTTTTCCCAGGTCAACATTGGTGCCTTCGAGGCGCACCACGAGCGGGACCGTTAGTTTGACTTCGCGCACGGCACCGACAATGCCGGTCGCGATGACGTCGCACTTCATGATCCCACCGAAAATATTGACCAGAATCCCGGCGACATTTTTGTCGGCACAGAGGATCTTGAACGCCTCGGTCACGGTTTCCTGCGTCGCGCCGCCGCCGACGTCGAGGAAGTTGGCGGGGTTGCCACCGTAATGCTTGATGATATCCATCGTGGCCATGGCGAGGCCGGCGCCGTTCACCATGCAGGCAATGTCGCCGTCGAGGCCGATGTAATTGAGGTTGTGCTTGGAAGCCGCAACTTCGCGCGGGTCTTCCTCGTTGAGATCGCGCATGGCGGCAATGTCTTTGTGCCGGTACAGCGCGTTATCATCAAAGCTGAATTTTGCATCGAGTGCGATGACCTGATTGGCGTCGTCGACAATCAGCGGATTGATTTCGATGAGTGCCGCATCCGTCTCCATGAACGCCCGGTAGAGATTCAGCAGGAGTGCCACGGCGCCCGGCAATTGATCGCCCCCCAGATCGAGCGCGTAGGCGATTTTGCGGGCTTGATAAGCCTGCATCCCGATGGCCGGGTCGATGACTTCCTTGATGATTTTTTCCGGCGTTTTCGCCGCGACCGTTTCGATATCCACACCGCCTTCGGTGCTGGCCAGGAAAGCGGGGCGCCCCACGGACCGGTCGACGAGGACGCTCAGGTAAAGTTCGCGTTTGATGACCGGTGCGGCGGCGACGAGGACTTTGCGGGCGACCTTGCCCTGCGGGCCGGTTTGGTGGGTGACGAAGTTCTTGCCGAGCATTGTGCGGGCGAGTTGGCCGGCTTCGGCGGGGGTGTTGCACAGCTTTACGCCGCCAGCTTTGCCGCGACCGCCGGCATGAATCTGGATTTTAACAACGAGCTTGCTGGCTTTCAGGTCGCGGGCGACCTGTTCGGCCTCTGCCGGGGTGGCGGCGACGGAGCCGGCCGGGATGGGCACGTTGTAGCGGCGGAGAATTTCTTTGGCTTGGTATTCGTGGACGTTCACGGTGAGTTCAGGCTTTCGGTTGGCGTTGGTTCAGCGGCACGAAGTGACGTTCGGTTGAACCCGTGTAGATCTGGCGCGGCCGGTAAATCCGGGTGCCCTGGTGGTCAACGATTTCTTTATAATTGGCGATCCAGCCCGGCATCCGGCCGATGGCGAAGATGACGGTAAACATTTCTTTCGGGATGCCGATCGCCCGCATGATGATCCCGGAATAGAAATCCACGTTCGGGTACAGCTTGCGTTCGACGAAATACGAATCTTTCAATGCCGCTTCTTCGAGGTGTTTGGCGATATCGAGCAGCGGATCGCGGATCTGGAGCACGCTCAGGAGCTTGTCGCATTGGGCTTTAATGATCTTGGCGCGCGGGTCGTAGTTCTTGTACACCCGGTGGCCGAAGCCCATCAGGCGCTTGCCGGAGTTCTTGTCCTTCGCGGCGGCAATGAACCGTGAGCCATCATCACCGGCGCGGTGAATGTCTTCCAGCATTTCGATCACGGCCTGGTTGGCTCCGCCGTGCAGCGGACCCCACAACGCGCACACGCCCCCGGCCGCGCTCGCAAACAAATTCGCCTGGCTGGAGGCGATCATGCGGACGGTCGAGGTTGAACAGTTTTGCTCATGATCGGCGTGCAGGAGGAAAATCAGATCGAGCGCGCGCACGACTTCCGGTTTCAAATTGTATTCCTGGTACGGCTCCGAGAACATCATGTGCAGGAAGTTGGCGGTATATTTGAAGGCCGGCTTCGGATAGATCGCCGGCAATCCGCGGGAGACCCGGTACGCAAACGCCGCAATGGTCCGGACCTTGGACAGCAGGCGGGCGGCTTGCAGATCAAACGTGTCCGGCTTGTAGCCTTCAATCAGCCGGGGATGGTAACAGCTCACCGCATTGATCATCGAGGATAAGATCGCCATCGGATGGGCGGTGGCCGGGAAAGTTTCAAAATGATTCTTCATGCTCTCATGGAGCATTTCATTGGCGGTGAGCAAATCGGAGAATCGCTGCAATTCCGCGCTGGTTGGCAACTCGCCATAGATGACCAGGTAGGCGGCTTCGACAAAGGTGGACTTTTCCGCCAGTTCTTCGATGGGATAGCCGCGGTACCGGAGGATGCCTTTGTCGCCGTCGATGAAAGTGATTTTGCTGACACAGGAGCCGGTATTGCTGTAACCGTCGTCGAGGGTAATATGACCGGTCGTCTGCCGGAGTGTGGAGATGTCGACGCCGTGTTCGCCTTCGCTGCCGACGACAACCGGCAACGGATACACCTTACCATCGAGTTCAAGTTTTGCCTGCTTGCTCATGCTCAAAGAGTCCTGTTCCGCGCTGAATGATTGATTTAGCCACCGAGCGTCTGCGCCACGCCCGAACTTTGTATAGAGATACCGGTGCGCACCGTCAACAGGAAATCCGCTCCCCAAATCCATGGCGAAGATTTATTTTCGGTGCGAACGGCGTGGCGAAGGCCCGAGCCCGCCGTTCGCACCGAAAATAAATCTTAGCCGTGGATTTGGGATGCACCCGCGGGCTTGCAATCGGCGCGGGTTCATGCGATTTTGCGAGCCAACCAAGGGGGACCGGTGTCGATGCAGAACTTTCGTCTAACGATTGCGGCTTTATGTGCTTTGCTGTGGACTAGCGTGGCCATGGCGGACCCGCATTCCCTCAAGGCGTCCCGATTTAACGACATTCTCTACGTGTCCGTCCGCGACATTGCCGCGTACTACGAGCTGGGCGCCAACCAGGCGGGCGGCCCCGACCGTGCGAGTTACCGGGGTGCCAGTGCCCAGCTCATCGCTGAGCATGACTGCCGGGATGTCACCCTCAACGGCGTCACCCATTGGCTCAGCGCGCCCGTCCTCGAAATTCGTGGGCAGCTTTGGATTGCCTCCCTCGATGTCCTCAAGGTCATTGATCCCGTATTCCGTCAAGGCCGGCAGCCCGGCAAGACCCCCGTGCACACCATCGTTCTTGATCCCGGTCATGGCGGCGGCGACCGCGGTACGCGCGGGGAAGTGGGCCGCGAAAAAGAATTGACGCTCGATCTGGCCCGGCGCGTGCAAAAGCTGCTCGTTGCCGCCGGCCTCAAGGTGATCTCCACCCGGACTGCGGATGACACTGTGAGTCTGGATGACCGCGTCGCCATCACCGAGCGGCGGCATGCGGATCTGTTTGTCAGCCTCCATTTCAATTCTGGCGGCAGCGCCCATGGCATTGAAACTTATTGCGTCCCGCCGGCAGGCGCGGTCTCCACGGCGAATCCGTTCCGCCGGTTTTTTGGCGGCGGCGACGACAAATGCAAAGGGAACCGGTTCGACGAGAAAAATGTCTGGCTGGCGCATTGTGTCCAGCGTCAGTTGCTCAACACGACCGGTGCGAACGATCGCGGAATCCGCCGGGCCCGGTATGTCGTGATCCGGGACGCTGCCTGTCCGGCCATCCTGGTCGAGTCCGGGTTTCTGAGTAATCCCATTGAAGAGCAGCGACTGCTGTCGGCAGAGTACCGGGATCGGCTGGCCAAAGGAATCGCCGACGGCATTCTCGACTACCGCAAGACTGTCGAATAGTTTTTCGTCTGACTGCGCTGAACGTGAGACCTGCGGTCGGCCGGAGTGCGCGGTCTGGAGACCGGCGCACAACGGAGACCGGTGCACAACGGAGACCGGTGCACAACGGAGACCGGCGCACAACGGAGACCGGTGCACAACGGAGACCGGCGCACAACGGAGACCGGTGCACAACGTTGCATTCAAATCACTTCCGTTTCGCGCGCCAGTAGGTCAGGCCTTCCGCGAAACAAATGGCCGGCAGCTCTTCCACCTTGGCGCGGAAGTGCGATTCAGCGTCCTTTACCCCTTGGTTGTCGGCTGGGGTGCCACCGTGGGCGACACGGGGATGGGGAATTGCTGCTGTAAGCGCGTCAATTGCCGACGACTGACCGGTGAAACGTCGAGCTGGGCCTCGTTGCCGTGATAAATCCGGGTCAGCTCTTCAAAATAGCGGTCACTGATTTTTGTGGGGCGACCGCCGGAACAATTCAATTCTTCATCGAGCAGAGCGCGGAGAAAAATGATCCGCCAGCGCCAGCGCTGGCGTGTTGCCGCCGGCAGTTGCGCCGCGATTCGGCGCAAGGCGCTGGCGTAGCGTTCCGGGGCGACAACTTTTGGCTGACAGTAGATGCGCGGTGGTTCGCCCTTGCGCCTGGCCCAACTGCCCGCCGCCAGTACATTGGCAACGGTGCCGAAATCAACGTGATGGTTCAAGGTTTCCTCCATCGCCAGCAGAGCGGTGACGACTTCATCGGCCACGGCCGGAGCGAACTCGGACGCGGCATATTCGCGGGCGATTTCGCGCGTGGTGCGCCGGCTGTCCCAGTTGAGCTGCAGGTGCAACACTTTGTTGAGGTCCTCAAAAATACCTTCGGAATACGGAACACTGCCGGCAAGTTTGCTGCCGGCGGTGTCCCAGTACCGTTGCCAGAAAGCCGGTCGCGGGTTCGCGCCAAACCCGCCCCACGGCATCATGGCGTCCATGCTGATTTCCGGGAAACTGACCGCGGGAAATCCGCCGGGGACACCGTGTTGCAACGGATACTCTGGGAACCGGCCGCAATCGTCCGTCAACAGGTAATCCACCCAATCCGGCTTTTGTTCTGCGAATTGCTGCGTCAATCCCGCCCATTCGCCCGTGGTAAAATGGTCGAAGTACCATGTGGAGAGGATGGTTTTGGTTTTTGGCCAGGTTTTGCGCACCAACCGTGTGACCGCGGCTGCGGTTTTGAGGAATCCGTTGGTTCCCCATGGCGCGCACCGGGCACAGGTGCAACCGCCCTGGTCATAAGGCCAGAGGGTGAAATAGCCAATCTCCAGATCGCGAAATGCTGCGAGCATCTGCTGGCGGTACTGCAGAATCAGTTCGAGGCCACCCGGTTGGTTGGGGCAAATTTCGACATGATAATGACCTTGCGGCTCGGCGAAATATCCGTCGTGGCCGGCGGTCCAATCGGCGCGCAACGCGGGCGGGCTGGTGGCGAACGCTTCGTTGACCGGTCCACCGAGACAGATGCGCATCCCCATTGTCTGTGCGGTTTGCAGGATTGCATGCAACCGGCGGATCATCGCCTGAGCGGCCGGGTCGGCGATGCCACGGTAGTGATGCATGTCGAACCAGACCATCAGCGTGTTGCAGCCCCAGAGCGCCAACTCGTCGATGTACCGGTTGACTTTCGCAATCGGCGCGCTGTGGTAAAAGTTATGGAAATGCGTTGCGAAATAGATCGCGCGAATCGGTTTTTCCGGTACCGATGTTCCGCGCCAGGCCGGATCGCGGCGGAATTTACCGACGCCATAAAGCAGCCCGCACTCATCATGACCGGTAATTCGCGGCGTGCCGGTGCCGGTCTCGTCGATGCGAAACCCTTCCACGCCGACTCCCGGGGTAATTTCCAAAACCACGTCCTGGCCCGGGAGAAATTTCGCAGTTTTCTTAACGAGTGGGGTGAGTGAACAGTTGATTTTCATAACGCTTTCGAGCGTTTTTTACTTTTCGATTGCCAGGTTCCATTGACGTTGTACTCCCAGTTGCTGAAGCTGTATTTGACAGCCCGGACGCCGCGCAAATTGCGGAGGCTGAGATCAAGGAATTTGAGCTGTCCCGGCTGCATCTCCCGCAAGTTCTTTGTCAGCCGTTGTAATGTCCCCGTCAGGTAAACCTTCCCATTCGTCACGCGGATGTGAATCTCCGCGACGTCCACCCAGCAGCCGGTTAAGACTTGCCGGATTAAGGCCTGGCATTGAATATCCTGGAGCGACGACATGGTGAGCATAGTAGCGGAAGAATTGCTTTCGGCAAGGGAGCAAAAGCGGTGCTGAAGTCGGCTGACCAGTCGGCAGACAACCCCCGTCCTTTATTTTTTGCTCTGGCCGCCGACTTATGTTACTGATTGCAATCTGACGGGCGCGCGGTTTGTATTCCCAATGCTGCGCTCGATGTTTTTTTTATGAACTTACAGACTGAATTACGCGTCGGTGATGGGGTGGCTGGGTTTATCATTACGCAGATTGAGCCGGTCCCGGATCTGCGGGCGGTGGCGATCCGCGCGGAACATCAGCGCTCCGGCGCCCAGGTGTTGCACGTGTTGACCCCGGCGGATACCGAGAACTGCCTGGCCATTACCTTTCCGACACCACCACCGGACGATACCGGTTTGCCGCACATCATGGAGCATGCGGTGCTGGGGGGCTCGAAGAAATATTCAGTGCGCGAGCCATTCTTTGAGATGGTCAAGATGAGCATGGCCACCTTCATCAACGCCATGACCGCCCAAGCGTACACCGTTTATCCGGTGGCCAGCAACGTGCGGAAGGATTTCTTCAATCTCGTGGAGGTCTATCTCGACGCGGTCTTCCATCCGGAATTGAAGGCCGACACGTTCCGGCGCGAAGGTCATCACCTGACACTCGCCAATAATGCGGACCTGAATTCGCCGCTCCAGGTTTCCGGGATTGTTTACAACGAGATGAAAGGCGCGTATTCCACGCCGGAATCGCTGATGTCCGAGCTGGCCGGCCGCGGGCTCTGCCCGGATACGCCGTTGGGCCGCGATTCGGGCGGTGACCCGGACCGAATCCCGGAGCTGACCTACGAGCGGTTCCAACAATTCCACCGGGAACTGTATCATCCCAGCAACGCGCTGATCTACATTTACGGCGATATCCCGACCGGGGAACAATTGCAGTTTCTCGCGCCGGTGTTGAATGAATTTGATCGCCGGCCCGTCCAGCTTCGTGCGACCCGGCAGCCGCGCTGGTCCGCCCCGCGCTGTGTCGCCAGGGAGTATCCCATCGGCACGACCGAGGACCCGGCGACGCGGACGTTCTTTACGCTCAATTGGCTCGTCGGCGACGCGCTCGACACGGCGTTGATCACCGAGTGGGAAGTGTTGGCGCGACTGCTGGTCGGCAACGACGCGGCGCCGTTGAAAAAAGCGCTGGTCGATTCACAGCTCGGAGCCGACGTCTTTTTTGCCGGGACCTGCGCCGCGGCCTACGAACAGGAGTTTCATGTTGGCCTGAAAGGAAGCGAGCCGGACCGGGCCGACGCCTTTGAACGATTGGTCCTCGATACGCTCACGCGCCTCGCGGCCGCGCCGTTCCCGAGCGCCCGCGTCGCGGCCGCCTTCCAGCAGCTGGCCTATGACACGCTCGAAGTTAAAACGCTGTTCCCGATGCATCTGCTGCACACGGTCAACGCCGCCTGGCCTTTTGGCGCTGATCCATTGCCATTCCTGCGGACGCGGGAACATCTGGCCGCTTGCCGGCAACGTGCCAGCGCCGACCCGTTGTTATTCAGCCGGTTGATCCGGACTGGTTTGCTGGATAACCCCCACCGGCTCCGCGTCGTCTTGCGTCCCGACCGGGAGATGCAACCGCGCGCCGATGCCGCATTCGCCCAGAAGATGGCCGCGCAGCGTGCGCAGTTGGACCCGCAACAGATTGCCAACATTGCGCAGACTGCAGCGGCGCTGGCAGCGGCCCAGGGCGTGCCGAACACGCCGGCCGCGCTCGCGAAATTGCCGCAGCTCAAGGCGCGCGACTTGCCGGCCCAGCCCCGCCACATTCCCACCCAGATTGATCCGGTGGCCGGGATCACGGTGTTGCGCAACGATGTTTTCGCCAACGGCGTCAATTACCTGGAACTGGATATCGATCTGGCCGGGTTGCCGGTGGTACTCTACGGATGGCTCCCGCGATTCACGGAGGTGACCAACAAACTGGGCGCCGCCGGTCAAAATTTCGCGACGATTGCCGAGCGGCGGACGGCTTGCACGGGCGGGGTTTGGTCGTACGCCTCGAACTGGCAGCATGGGGTGGACCCGGCGCGGACGCTGCGGCGGTTCCGGTTCGGACTCAAGACGCTCGATGGCGAAGCCGAGAAAGCGCTGGGCTTGCTGGGCGATTTAATTTTCGGGGTGGACCCGCGCGATCGGGACCGGCTCCGGGATGTGCTGACGCAGACGCGCGCCGGGTATCGGACGGCGCTGGTGAACGACGGTTTGGGAACGGCCCGCCGGCAAGCGTCCCGCGGATTTAGCCGCGCGGCTGCGATCAACCACCAGTTCTTAAGTCCCACTGCCTTGCGGGTGGTGGAGGAGTTGACTCAGCATTTCGATATAAGTGCCGACGAGATCATACGGAAGGTGGAAAGCATCCGCGATTTTCTGTTGGTGCGCGCCCGGTGGACGATCAGTTTTACCGGTAGCGATGCGGCCTTTCAGACGTTGACGCGGACTTTGGAACAATGGGCCACGCGCCTGCGCAACGAGCCGATTGTGGATGTGGTGCCCGCGTTCCAGCCGTTTGGAGCGTCGGTGCGCGAGGGGTTGGCCGGGCCGATGTTGGTGGCGCATTGCGCGAAGGCCATGCCGGCGCCGCATCTGGCGCATCCCGATGTCCCGCTGTTCAAGCTGGGAGTGTACCTTGCTAATTTTGATTACCTTCTGCCGGAAATTCGTTTTAAAGGCAACGCCTATGGCGGCGGGGCTGGCTACAATGATGATCTCGGCACGCTGACTCTCTTCAGTTTTCGCGACCCGCAGATTGTGGAGACCTTGCGGACCTTCGACGGTCTGCGCGCCTATCTGGCGGCGCAGCGGTGGAGCCAGACCGATATCGACCGTGCGATTATCGGCAGCGCCAAGGAAGCCGAACGGCCGATTCGCCCCGGCGAAGCCACCGGTACTGCGCTGGTCCGCTATCTGCGGGGGGATACCAACGACCAGCGGGAGCAACGTTATGCCGCCACGCTTCGCGCCACGCCGGCCACGGTCCAGGAAACCATCCTGCGCGTGCTGGATGCCAATGAATCACGGTCGGCGGTCTGCGTGGTCAGCAGCCGGGAGAAGTTGGCCGAAGCCAACCAGAAACTCGGTGCCCACAGCCTGGCAATCACCGACATTCTCCCGTAACCCAATTGGAGTTCCCGCCGCTCAGGCGCGGATCGTCAGGGTTGTCGAAACCGCGTGGCTGTTCGCATCCTCCGGCTGGCCGCCGCCGACGCTGATTTGGAACTCGCCCGGTTCCAGTAACGGTTTGCCGTTGTCGTCCCAACAAGCGAGTTGTTCCGGTCGCAGGGTGAATTTGACAATCTTCGTCTGGCCGGGTTTGAGATGGATCCGTTGAAACCCTTCCAGATGCCGGTGGGGGACCGGCACGCTCGCCACCACGTCGCGAACGTACAATTGAACCACTTCGTCGCCGGCGCGTGCCCCGGTATTCTTGACTGCGACGCTGACTTCGGTGCCGCGGACTTTTAGTTTTGTGTACTTGAATGTTGTGTAGCTCAGGCCATAGCCAAACCGGTACAGCGGTTCCGCCGTCATAAACCGGTAGGTCCGGCCCTGCATCGCGTACTCTTCAAACGCTGGCAACTGTTCGTAGCTCTTGGGGAAGGTGATTGGTAATCGTCCGGCCGGATTGTAATCGCCAAACAAGACATCGGCAATGGCGCCGCCCCCTTGTTCGCCGGGATACCAGGCAAACAAAATCGCCGCGCAATTCGCCTGCGCCCAGTTCAGATCAATCGGGCTCCCACCGGTGACGACCAAGATGACCGGTTTGCCCAGCGAATGGAGGTGTTCGAGATATTTTTGCTGCTGCCCCGGCAACCCGTAGTGATGCCGGTCGCCGTCGCCTTCCGTTCCGCCTTCTTCCCCTTCCAGAAAGGCGTTGTACCCGAGCACGGCGATGATTGCATCAATGGGCGGGCCGTAGCTGCTGAGCCCGGGCAGTTCACCCGGGTTGAACGGACGGTCGCCGGCCACCTCGCAGCCTTTGGTCCATTGCACCTGCGTGCCGGGCGAAACCTTGCGCAGGATTCCTTCGAGCACAGTCTGCATCTGCGGTGAAAACCCATTGTAATTGCCGAACAAGACGGCTTGGTCCATCGCATTCGGACCGGCCACGATGAGTTGGCGCAGATCTTTTCGCAAGGGCAGGATGCCATTGTTTTTCAACAGCACCAGGGATTCCTGGGCCATCCGCCGCGCGAGCTGGCGATGGGTGGGGCCGTTCACAATCTTGGGCCCAAGTTTCGCCCACGGCGATTTCTTGGGCGAATCGAACAGGCCGAGTTTGAATTGGGTGGTCAACAGACGGCGGAGCGCCCGGTTGATGTCTTCCTCGCTGAGCAGGCCCAGCCCAACGGCGTCCTGGAGTTTGCAGAAGGTGCAGCCGCAGTTCAGGTCGCAGCCGTTCTTGACCGCCAGTGCGGCGGATCCAGCGGCGTCGTTGGTGATTTTATGGTGGGCGTGAAAATCGTCAATCGCTCCGCAATCGGAGACGACATGGCCGGTAAAACCCCATTCCTCGCGGAGAATTTGTTGCAGGAGGGTCCGGCTGCCGCAGCACGGTTCGCCATTGGTCCGGTTATATGCCCCCATGATCGATTCGACTTTTGCCTCGGTCACGGCGGCTTTGAAATGGGGGAGGTAGCTCTCCCGCAAATCGCGCGGAGTCACAATTGCGTTGAACCGGTGGCGGGACGGCTCCGGCCCGCTATGGACGGCGAAGTGTTTGGCGCAGGCGGCTAATTTCAGATACTGGGGGTGGTTCCCCTGTAAGCCTGTAATCATGGCTACGCCCATCCGCGCTGTGAGGTAGGGGCATTCCCCGTAGGTTTCCTGGCCCCGGCCCCAGCGCGGATCGCGGAAGAGATTGAGATTGGGGGTCCAAAAGGTGAGCCCGAAATACTGGCCGCGATTTCCAAGCTTTTGTGCCTGGTTGAATTTCGCCCGCGCCTCATCGGAGATCGCGGTGGCGACGCGGTGCAGGAGTGGGGCGTTGAAGGCGGCAGCCATCCCCATGGCCTGGGGGAAAACCGTGGCGATCCCGGCGCGGGCGACGCCGTGAAGACATTCGTTCCACCAATTGTATTCCGGGATGCCGAGGCGTTCGATGGCCGGGGCTTGATGGAGGGTTAGGGAAATCTTTTCAGTCAGAGTTAATTTTGACACCAGCGCTTCGATGCGATCCGCGGTGGTCGGGGGAGATTGTTTCATGGGGAACGATGCTACCAATGATCCCGCCCCATTTCCAGTGTTAGGAATGTTTTTTTGGTAATGCGGTGGTAGTTGACACTGTGGAACTGATGGCCGATAACCGCCGCAGCATGACTACACGCACTGACATTCAAGCCAAGCGGGGCTTTATCATCGACATGGACGGCGTCCTCTACCATGGCAATCGGTTGCTGGCGGGCGCCGGCGAATTCATTGCCTGGCTGCAATCCCAAGAGAAAAAGTTTTTATTCCTGACCAACAGCAGCGAACGCTCGCCGCGCGAGTTATCCCAGAAATTGGAGCGGCTCGGGATCAGTGTGGGCGAGGAACATTTCTTCACCAGCGCGCTGGCCACGGCGGCGTTTCTCCATAGCCAATGTCCGAATGGCAGTGCGTATGTGATCGGAGATGCCGGGTTGATTCATGCCTTGTATGCCGTGGGGTTTTCGATGAACGAGATCAACCCGGATTATGTGGTTGTGGGGGAAACCCGCACCTACAACTACGACAAGATCACCCATGCCATCCGCCTGGTTCTGGCCGGTGCCAAACTGATCGGCACCAATCCGGATGTCTCCGGTCCCGCTGCGGATGGATTGGTGCCGGCGACGGGGGCGCTCATGACCCCGATTGAATTGGTCACGGGCAGCCGGGCGTATTACGTGGGTAAACCCAACCCGCTGATCATGCGCCAAGCGCTGAAAACGTTGGGCTGCCAACGCGAGCAGACCGTGATTGTCGGGGATCGGATGGATACCGATATCATTGCCGGGATTGAGGCGGGCATAGAAACCGTGTTGGTCCTGAGTGGTGTCACCGTGGAAACGGACCTTACGAAATTCGCATACCGTCCGAATTTGATCCTTCAGGGTGTCGGCGAAATCGTGGCGTAGTTGGATTGCCTGAGAGCGTGTTTTAAAATTCGATTACGGGCAAAAAGTGGAACGGGCGTCTCGCCCGTTCAGTCGCAATGCATCCAAGGACAAAGACTGAGATTCTTCTCCCGCGACTGCGGGATCAGAATGACAAGGCTTTGGATTTGGTGGCAGTGTCCGGATGCGCCCAAACTCTGCACCCCGGGCATTCCGCCGGCTTGAGTTGGGTGGGGCGACTGGTCTACCATGGCACCATGATTGTGGGTCGACTCGCTCCAACACCCAGCGGTGGATTGCACCTCGGTAACGCGCGAACGTTTCTGATCGCGTGGTTGTCGGCACGGTCGGCCGGCGGTCGCGTGGTGCTGCGCTTGGATGACCTGGATCAGGCACGGGTAAAACCCGGCGCGGTCGACCAGGCAGTTGCCGATTTGCAATGGCTCGGGTTGGACTGGGACGGTGAACCAGTTTTACAAAGCGGCCGGGGTGGGGCTTACACGGCGGCACTGGAAAAACTACGGGCCGCGGAACTCGTGTATCCGTGCCGCTGCAGCCGGCGCGAGATCGAGCTGGCAGCCCGTGCGCCGCATGCGGGCGAGGAAGGCCCGGTCTATCCGGGGACCTGTCGCCGCCGGGGAGTCAATGGAGGCCGGGCACCGGCCTGGCGATTTATAGTGCCGGCTGGGCCGGTCGAATTTGTGGATGTCGTGCATGGCCCCTGCACGATGGACGTGGCGGCTGCGAGTGGTGATTTTGTTGTGTTTCGCAATGATGGAACAGCGGCGTATCAACTGGCAACGGTCGTGGACGATGCTTTTCAAGGAGTGACCGAGGTGGTTCGCGGGGATGACCTGCTCAGTTCCACCCCACGGCAACTGCTGCTGAGCCGGGCGCTCGGGCTGACTCCGCCCCGGTTTCTGCATGTCCCATTGGTATTGGATGCAGGTGGGGAGCGGATGGCGAAGCGGCGGGATTCCACCCGGCTGGCAGCGTTGCGGGCGGCCGGTGTGCCCGCGGCGCGGGTGATCGGGCGGTTGGCAGCCAGTTGTGGGTGGGCAGAGCCGGGGGAGGAAATTCTGCCAGCCGGATTGATCGGGCGATTTGACCTGGCTGCGCTGCCGCGGCAACCCGTGCAGATGAACGACGCGTGGTAACTTCGCTGGGCGGTCGGTTGGGACCGCTCAGCCGAGAGAAGGTGTTGCTGTGATCGTCGAATGAGCGTCTCGCTCGTTTAATAGCGGGACCGGCGTTTCCCGCGACAGTGCGCGGGACCCGGAACTCAGCAAAATCGCAGGGTTTGCGGATTCGCAGGTGGATGCCCGGCAGGCAGCTCAGCATGCCGGCATCCGGAGCGAGCCCGCGTGGTTGAAAAGCGATATTGCAGATTGCGAACTTGCGTGTTAGCGCATATAGCCTGATGAGATAATCAAGGAGCGAAATACCGGGAAGCGGTAGCGTCGCGGCTTTGTGGGATGGATAACGGAGATTTGACCATGGCTGATAAAAAGCAACAACCGAGCAAAACATTGCGGTACGCGCAGCCCAATCGGGGGATGCTCACTGAATTACCGGAAGAAACCATGGCGGACCGCCACCTGCGGGTCCAATGTGACCCGGTCTGGCGCTGCGGCACCAACAATTTCGAACGGGAAGGCTCGGTGCTCGACTGGCGTAAAGCGTTGCCGATCGGGAATGGCGATTTTGGTGCGGCCATTCACGGTTATCCCGACAATTACACCTTTCACATCGCGAAGAACGATGTCTGGTGGGACAACCTGCCCGGCCCCGATCCGTATCCCTCGATGAATCTGGCCGAGCTGCGCCGGCGCGTGGCGGCCGGCGATCCGTCCGTCAAACACGACATCCGGCAAACGGCAGAAACGGGCGTCAAACCGGAACCGGTTCCGACGGGCTGTGCGAGATTGACGCTGCAACTCTGCCGATCCGGCACGTTCTACAATGTGAAGGAATATCTGAACATGATGAACGCGACCGCTTCCACCGAATTCTGCGTCTCGCAGAACGGTCTGGACGGTGGCGCGTTCTGGATTCAGTCGATGGTTTCCCGGCTCGAAGAGGTGCTCGTGATCAAGCTGCGCCCGGCCGGCAAGAACATGGGCAGGTTGCGCTTCGAGTTGGGACGCGACCCGCTCGAATTGCATGACCGCGCCCGCGCCAACGGCTGGGAAACGGAGGCGGCGCTCGACACGAAATTTGTGCCCAAGGCTGAGACCGATGGCCGGCTCTGTTGGTTCACCATGCCGTTGTCCGGCGGCGACCATTACACCGTCATGCTCGGCAGCAACATCGAAAACTTACAGGTGGACGTTGTTGGCTCCGACCTGATCGGGCGCGCCCGGCCGCAGGATGGCGAACTGGCCATCTACGTGACGGTCGTGAGTAGTCACGATGCGACCGATACCGTGGCCGAAGCTCGGCGGCGAATTGAGCGGGCGCTGGTGATCGGCATTGGCACAATCTGGAGCGAACATTCCAGTTGGTGGAACCGGTACTGGAAACGGTCGTGGGTCGCGTTGCCGAAAGGGATGTCCGAGCGATCCTGGTACTGGGGCTTATACAAGGCCGGCAGCGCGCGCCGGCCCGGTAAAGTCTGTCCCGGTTACGGTGCGCCGTGGCGGAAGGGCAATTACCTGAACTGGGGGAGTTTCACGCTCGGCTACGAGGAAACGAAATACAACCTCGGCTTGCTGCCAACCAATCACGCCGAATTGCTTGAACCCTGGATTGCCGTCGTGCGCCGGACGCTGGAAAAATCGCGCGCCTCGTCGCAGCGCTTCTACGGAATGCCGGGCGGTGTGCCGTTCGGCATGAGTTGGCTGGGCGAGCCGGTATCGCATGTCGGCCTCTACGCCTCCACGCCGATGTGCGTCTACACGGCCGGCGAAGCGGTCAAGTGCGCGTGGGACTACTACGCGTTCACCGGCGACCTTGGCTTTTTGCGCGACTTTGGTTATCCGCTGCTGAAAGAGGTGGCGCTGTTCTACCGGGCTTATTTGCAGGAGGACGAAAACGGCCGGCTGGTCATTTTCCCCTCGCGCTGTAACGAGCACGACTCGTGGTGTGAAGGGCTCGATGATTTCATGTGCAACAGCGTCCTCGACATCGCGATGTTCCGGCAGGTCTTCCGGAATGCCGCCGCGGCCGCCACGCTCCTGGGTGTCGATGCCGAGTTGGCCGCCGACTGGACAGCCGCGCGCGCGCGCCTGGCGGCTTATCCCACCTGGCCGGATGGCACATGGAAACCATCGGAAGACCACATCAATCGCGGGTACGAGTTGATGCTGTGCCGGCCGGAGTTGTTCGATCTTTGGCCCGTGAGCGTTGGCGAAGAAATCGACGCCTGGCATGGAACCGAAACCGAGCGCCAGCAAGCGCTGGCGTCGTACCGGAAATACCTGGGTCATCATCCGCTGAACACCTGGGACCGGTGCTTTCCGTTCCTGGTCGCCGCGCGCATGGGCGACCGCGATTTCGCCGGTAAGATCCTCGCGCATCTGCAGACGATCCCGGAAGCCGGCAATATCAACCGCGCTGATCCGCCCGATGCCGGCGAGCAGGACGGCCATTGTCCATTCGCAGTCGATGCCGGCTCGGCTTTCCCGGCGGAAGTGGTGACCGAGTTCCTGCTGCAGTCGCATGCAGGCGATTTGCGGCTGTTCCCGGCGGCGCCGCTGACCGGGCACTATGCGTTCCATTCACTCCGCACACGCGGCGCTTTTTTGGTGAGCAGCGAATTCCGCGATGGGAAAGTCCCGTATGCACTGATTCAGAGCTTGCGCGGCAATCCCTGCCGCGTTGCCAATCCGTTCGGTCAAACCCGGGTGCGCGTCCGCGATCTGGATACCGGCAGGATTCTGTTGGAACAAAACGTGGCCGCGGATGCCCTTGTCGAGTTTTCGACAGAAATTGGCCATACCATCGTCGTGGAACAATCCGCCTGTCCGCTCGAAGACGTTCCGGTTGTGCAGCTACGCTAGAGCATGAAACCAATTGTCACGCCGCAGTTGGCGCAGGTGCAACCCAACCGGGGATTGCTCGCCGACTTGCCGGAAGAAGTCATGACCGAGCGCCATCTCCGGGTCAAATGCGACCCGGTCGGGCGCTGTGGCACCAACAACTTCGAACGCGAAGGATCCGTCCTCGATTGGCGCAAGGGCCTGCCGATTGGTAACGGTGATTTCGGCGCGGCCATTCACGGCTACCCCGATCAGTATAGTTTTCACATTGCCAAGAATGATGTCTGGTGGGGGAACGTGGAAGGCATTGATCCGTACCCGACCCTATCGTTTGCCGAGCTGCGCGAACGGGTTGCCGCCGGGGATGTGTCGGTCAAACATGACATCCGCCGCACGACTGCGGAACGGTTGACCGTTGAGACAACGCCGACCGGCTGTGCGCGGTTGAGCCTGCAGTTGTGCCGGGCCGGGACCTTTTACAACGTCAAAGAATACCTGAACATGATGAATGCCACGGCGTCCACCGAGTTTTGCGTGTCGCAGAACGGCTTGGACGGGGGGCCATTTTGGATCCAGTCCTTTGTCTCGCGATTGGAAGAGGTGCTGGTGATCCGGTTGCGCCCGCCGCAGTCGCTCGGCGAAGTCCGGTTCGAACTCGGGCGGGATGCGCTGGAACCGACCGGGCCTGATCTCCAGTCCATGACCCGGGCGGAGTTCGATGCGAAGTATCAACCGCGCGCCGCCGTGGACGGAGCATTGGGATGGTTCACCATGCCGTTGTCGGGCGGCGATTCGTACACGGTGATGATTGCGAGTGACAGCCCGGCGCTGGGCTTGGTGGCGAATCGCGGCGATATTCGCGGACAGGGCCGACCGGCAGACGGACCAGTGACGTTGTTTGTGACCGTGGTCAGCTCGCATGACGCCGCGGATACCGTGGCCGAAGCGCGTCGAAGGATTGAGCTCGCCCGTGCGGTGGGCTTTGACACCATCTGTGGCGAACACGGCTCGTGGTGGTCGCGATTTTGGCGGCGGTCTTGGGTGGCGCTGCCGCCGGGATCGTCCGAACGCGCCTGGTACTGGGGGTTGTACAAAGCCGGCAGCGCGCGGCGGCCCGGCAAGGTTTGTCCTGGCTACGGCGCGCCGTGGCGCAAGGGCAATTATCTCAACTGGGGAGTCTTCTGCCTCAATTACGAGGAATCGAAGCTCAACCAGGGAATCCTCCCGACGAACCACGCGGAATTGCTGGAACCCTGGATCGCGGTGGTCCACCGCGCCGCGGAACGGCTGAAGCACACCACGGAACGATTCTACGGGCTGCCGGGGGTTTGCTTTCCGCACGCCATCACCTGGACCGGCGAGCCGACTGGTAGCACTTCGCCGCTTTACAACTCGACCATCCTGAGCGTCAACACCACTGGCGAAGCCGTGAAGTGCGCGTGGGACTACTACGACTTTACTGGTGACTGCGATTTTCTGCGGCGCGTCGGCTATCCGCTGCTCAAGGCGGCGGCTCTGTTCTATCGGGCTTACCTTCAGGAAGACGAACAGGGCCGGCTGGTGATTTTTCCATCGCGGTACAACGAGTACGACAGTTGGTGCGAGGCGCTGGACGATTTCATGCGCAACAGCGTGACTGATGTGGCCATGTTCCGCTTCGTGCTGACCCACGCGGCCAAGGCCGCCCGCGTGCTCGACATGGATCCGGACCTGGCCGCTGACTGGACCGCGGCGGCGGCACGGTTGCCGGAATATGCCACTTGGCCGGATGGCAGCATCAAGCCATCCGCGGACTGGATCGAGCGCGGGTTCCATCCTTTTGGCGCACCGGAAGTAATGGATCTCTGGCCGGTCAATGCCACCGGCGAAGTGGACGCCTGGCACGGTTCGGAAACGCGCCGGGCCATCTTCCTCACGACTTACCAGAAATGGTTGGGCAACGATCCGACCAATACCTGGGACCGGTGCTTTCCCTTTATCGCGGCGGCGCGGATGGGCGACCGCGACTACGCTGCCAAGATTCTGGCGATGCTGCAGAAACTCCCGGAAGCCGGCAACATCAACCGGGGTGACCCGCCCGATGTCGGCGACCAAGACGGGCATTCACCATTTGTGGTGGATGCCGGCTCGGCTTTCCCCGCCGAAGTGGTAACGGAATTCCTGCTGCAATCTCATGCCGGCGATATCCGGCTGTTCCCGGCGGCACCGCTGACCGGTCATTATGCGTTCCACTCGCTCCGCGCCCGCGGCGCATTTTTGGTGAGCAGCGAGTTCCGCGACGGGAAAGTTCCGTATGCGCTGATTCAGAGTTTGCGCGGCAATCGGTGCCGGTTGGTGAATCCGTTCGGCGCGACCGGTGTCCGGATCCGCGATCTGGATACCGGCGCTGTCGTGATCGAGCGGACGGCAGGCGCGGATGAGATTCTGGAGTTCGCCACGGAAACCGGTCACCTGCTGGTTGTCGAGAAGACCGCTTGCCTGTTGGAAGAAGTGCCGGTGGTAAATCTGTAAGCAGGTAGTCGGGATCAATCCCAAAGGCACACGGTATCCTCTTTTTGAACGAGAATGGATGAAGACGACGGATGTTCCGGATTGCGAATGTGGTCAAGTCAGTCCAATGAAAGGATCTGTTCATTGGTAACAGTTCAGTGCCCCCAGCGGCAGTAAATGAATCCGTCGGGAGTGTGTACTTTACGCAATTGGCCGGGCCTCCCGGCCAAAACAAACCGCCCCGGCCCACCCGCGATCCGACAAAAAGCAACAGGCCGCGCCCGGAGGGACGCTCTGGGTGGATGAACGTGGTAGTGGAACGGGCGTCCCGCCCGTTTATTAGTTGGACAGCGCGTTTGCCACCGGCAAACAGCGTGTGGGTTTGCGGAGGACCGCGTCTCATCGGATTCGGCTCCGTAGGACTCGGCTTGCCTGTCATGTGCGGATCAATCAAACGGGCGGGACGCCCGTTCCACTATTTGAATAGACAGGCGGGACGCCTGTCCTACTACCGGTGAACAAGCTGGAAGCATGTTCTACAAAGCAGAAGGCCGCGTTGCGAGAACGCGGCCTTCCGTGTTTTGATTGACTTGCCGGCTTACGGCACGATGACAAATGCCGGATCGCTCCACGCGCCGGTATTGTTGCTGCCTTTGGCGCACGCGCGCACCATGTGGCGCGTCAACGACGGCAAGCCGCCGATGTCGCCTTTGGATTTCGTCTCCGGTGTTTGATTTGTCCAGACGGCCGGTGACTCGGCGGGGCTGGTCTGCAACAAGAAGATTGCCCCCGCCTGCGGATCACTCATCCAATGAATCTGGCCGGCCGTATCCCACTATTTAAACTGCCTTTCCCCTCCGGTTACGTCCGTCCCGGATGATCCCATTCCACTTGTTCGGCGAGGGTCTCAGACCCCGCCGTGCTTCCGACCGTAGGTCTATTTAGAACGCGCCGCGTCAGTGACGCAGCCTACAAAACGGCAGTTATTCATCCTGACCTCCGCCGACTGACCGCTGACTGCTGACTGCTGTCCTCCCCCCCTCAGCCATCCAGCGGACTTTTGACGGCCAATCCGGGTCGATTGAGCACATGGGTATAGATCATCGTCGTGCTCACGTCTTTATGCCCCAGTAATCTGATTGTACCCGAAGTCGATGTCCTTGACCCGGAGCCGCAAACACTCCATCAGGCGCAATCCGCTGCCATAGAGAAGTTCGACCATGAGCCGAGTGGTGCCGGTGAGTTGGGTCAGGATTGCGCGCGCTTCTTCGCGGGTGAAGACCACCGGGACGTGCTTCGATGTCTTGGCGCGCTCGACATCCTGAATCAAGCCGATCTCCTGCCGGAGCACGTGCTGGTAGAGGAACAGCAGGGCGCTGAACGCTTGATTTTGCGTGGAAGCACTGACCTTGCCCTTGACCGCCAGATGCGTCAGGAAATCCCGGACATGAGCGGCGGTCAAATCTTTGGGATGGCGTTTGCCGTGAAAGCAAATGTAGCGCTTGATCCAATCGGTGTACGCCTGCTCCGTGCGGATGCTGTAATGTTTGAACCGGCAAACGTCACGAACTTGGTCAAGGAGTTTGGGCTTGCCGGTGTTGGCACCGGGCGTTACGATGCTGTCCATGAAGCGGTTGCATACCAAACCTGACGACCGGATGCCAGCCGAAATAGACGACTGTTGGTCGTCTTATTCTACGACGTTAGGTCGTCTAATTTAAGTTCGGCGTAAGATGAAACTTGCCAGACTTCCGGTTCTACTTTGCCACGCTGTTTGTCCAAAGTGCGGCCTTCCGAGCGATACATTCAAGATGTTCGAGAGTGGCGGCGGCGGAGATTTTTCCACTTTTGTTGGTGCGGCGACAGGCGCATTGTATCGCCTAGACTTGGGCAAGGTGCATTACCAGAAGATTCCGGAGGCGGAGTTATTGGCAGAGGCGCAGAAGAGAGAAGGAAGTCTTACACGGATACCGGAGGAGTTGAGGTGCAAGATATGCGGGACGGCGTTCTCAGCAGACGGCACTATTCCGGTCGAGGGCGAGGAGATTGTCGAGGCGTATGAGCTTTGAGAGAGGCAGGCCGAACCATGCGCTTCAGCGAACGGCGCTCCGCGCCGTCGCTGAGCTTAGACGTAGGGATGCAAGGACGAAGATGGTCATTTTGTTTGTCATTATAGGCGGAGTGCTGGTCTTCGGTGGCGCTATCGCGCACAAGGCGATTGTTTCCGGTATGGGTTTCATTATTGTCGTGGCTTCGCTTTTGATTCAGGGGATCCGGTCATCCCGACATCGCAAGACATCCGAACATCCTCCACACGAGCGGCCGGGGCGCGTTCCGAAGGGAGACTTCAAGTTATTCGGCCAAGGGCGACCGGGAGGCTCTGAGTGATTTCCCTATCCAAGCAGTCGAGCGAACCGCGAGCCAGCCGACCGGCTTGCTTGGTGAAGGCGGCGTCAGGGGCGGCTGGCTCGCGTTCGCTCACTTTTTATCGTTAGGTCACAAGAGGGGCGAACATGAAACCACTTGCTCTCATCGGAATCTGGATCACCGGCATTCTCGGAGCAGCAGTTCTTGGTGCAGTCACCAACTTTGCGAACGCTCATATCAGCGAGTTGTATTTCCGGAACATCATGCGTTGGGATGATGTGTCGCATATTGCGCGCGCAATTGTGGCGCAGGGAGTGTTTGAGGGACTGCTGTGCGGTCTGTTTCTCTCCACCATATTCACGGTGGTTGCCGGTATCGTGTCGCGTGCACAGTGTTCCTTTGCTTTCGGAGTCCGGTATGTGAGCGGGCTGTTTCTCGCGGCTTTCGTTTGCTGGGTGATCGGCGGGATTCTGGCGGTGGCGCTCGCTTCGCTGAGTCCTGAGTTTTACCGGCACACTTTCATTGGAGTACCGGAGGCGGTTGGCGAGCGGCTCCGGTACGCATGGGTTGGCGGTTCGATTTGGGGAGTGCAGTTCGGCGGCATCGGCGCTACGTTTGTTTTCATCGCGTTGTTCCGAGCCGCGTGGCGGCAGAGAGTCGAGGATGTATCCAAGACCTAACAATTCGTGGGAGCTAACGGGGCGCGCGGCGCGCCCCGTAGCTCCACTCTGGCGTTGGGGGAATGAGATATGAGAGCTTGGATTTTCTACCTCGGCATTGCCATCTTGGCCTGCGGACTTCCGGCTGCGGAGCCGGTATCGGACACGTCAGGCAACTACCTTCCCTTGCTTGATCTTCCGAAAGAGAAGCTGAGCACGGAATTGCAGAAGGCTGTGCAGTCAGTTCGGGCGAGCAAAGTCCCATCCACCGACGAGGCGGTGAGGCTTGTCTTGCGCTTCGCCGACGACAAGCCCGCGTACATGCGTGATGCCCGTACCGGCCTCAGAGCAAGGGCGCTCCTGCGCGTGGGCCGTGAGATTGCCGGCTTCGCGTCAGCATCAGACTTTGTCTGGGTTCTTCACGCCGAGATGCTGGGCACGGGGCTGATGCAGGTGTTCTACGTCAGCACGAGCACCGGCAAGGTTCTTACGGCGTTTCCAGAAGTCCCCAACCATGCAGTCGAGCCAACTCGCGCCCCGGAGGGCGCTCGCGGCTCACCTTGAGCGATAGGCGCACAAGACATGCGACTTCTCATCTCCATCTTGCTGCTGGCGACGATCAGAATGTATGCAGATGGCACAGCAGGAACGAATACCCCTCCAACTACCGTGCAACGCAGTGACACACCTGCTGAACACATCTGCATCACGATTACAGTTAGCGCCAACCCGACAAACGCCTGTATCACGGCAATTGCGAACCGCGACTACAGGTTCATTGGCTACATGTCGATAGGTCTGGTTGTTCCGGGAGTTAGTGATGATATGCGCGATCACTTCAAGTGGACAGGAGGGATCAAGAATATCGCAGGAATGAGTGATGTTAGTACCACCACCTATTTCCCGCCCGATGTGGCGCATCGATACGCCGTAGCCTACAACGATATACTACTTCGATACTTGATCGAGATAGAGAGCAATCAACTCAAACGGGCCTATCCAGACGGTGGACCCAACTTGCGCCCTGCGGGCGCTCGCGGGTCACCTTAGACGTTCGGCGGAATGAAGATTACCGCAAAGGTTTATACGGGAATGGCACTCGTGCTCTTGGCGATGGTCGCAACGTCCTGTTTGAATCCGGTCAGAAGGGGATATGCGTCACTCTGGGAACAGCCGATTTCATTTGAGCAGGGCTTTTCCTTCACGAATTCATTCACTGTCCCCTTCGCCGATAGATACGAAGTGCAGGTCGCCTTTCAAAGGACAAATCCACATCAGAGCGTTCGTGAGGCGATGAACGAGCTTCCGATCCAATTCACTGTCACGTGCGACGGAACGACCGTCGCGGAAGGCGATTCGCCGCGAAGGCTTGGGACAACTTGTTCCGTCGCGGAAGACACGCGCGTGGTGGCACGCTTTCAGGCTGAGCCGGGTAAAACTTATCGCATCGTATTTCGCGTACCGAGCGCGCTGCCATCCGTCGCCGCCAACAAACCGATCGTGAGGCTCCGGGCCGTGCGCAAGAGTTCGTGGTTATGATAGGAGCACCGAACCATCCGATGAGCCGAACGCGGGCTCGCGCCCGCGTCGGCTATCTTTATCGTTCGCCGCAAGAAGGCAAAGATGCAAAAGGGAAAGAGTCAATGAAACTGCTCCCATTGTCCAGATTGTCCACGCTACCCCTGATGGTGATGGTGCTCATGTTGTCATCCCTGCCGTCCTTGCCAGGTTCTTCTCTTGCCGGAGATGCGGTCATAACATACTCCGCCCCGCAAGGGGAGAAGGAGTCGGAGGACTACAAGGTTGATGCAGGTGGCAAACCTGTCTTTGTCTACACTGCTCCCGTCTTGCGTGGTGGTCCCGCCTCGTTCGCGTATTTCGACTTCTCCGGGTCGATTACCGTCTCGGTCGCCACCACGCGAAAGATCGGCACCGTCAAGATCCTCCCCACGTCGTACGCCATCAAACCGACCGTTTCCGAAAATCGCGTCTCCTTCACGCTAAGCAAGCCCTTGAACTTGACCATCGAACTGAATGAAAGCATCGAACGTCCTCTGCATCTCTTTGCCAACCCGCTCGAGGCCGACCGGCCCGATCCGACCAGCAAGGATGTTATCTACTTCGGGCCGGGCGTGCACGAGGTGACGACGCTCCGTCCGAAGAGCGGCCAGACGGTCTATCTCGCCGGTGGCGCGATCCTGCGGGCGAAGATCCCGCCCGACGAAAAGCCGGTGCAGGAGAAGAACTGGAGGGGGAACAAGGTCTGGGCCGCCTTGATCGAGACGGGCGGGGCGAAAGATGTGAAGGTCCGCGGCCGTGGCATCCTCGACATGGGGCCGCTCCCCTGGCACGCCCGGACGGCGATGTGGTTCGGCGGCTCGACGGACATCCTTGTCGAGGGGATTGTCATCCTCGACGCCCCCGCGTGGGTCGTGGCGATGCACAACTCGAAGAACGTCGTCGTCCGCAACGTGAAGCAGATCTGCGCCCGCGAGAATAGCGACGGGATCGACATCTGCAACAGCCAGGACGTCCTCGTCGAGGACTGCTTCCTCCGGAACAACGACGACGAGGTCTGCGTGAAGACGATCTCGTCGCCACCCGCGATGGAGTCGAAGAACATCGTCGTGCGACGTTGCGTGGTCTGGAATGACAGGGCGCGCGGGCTCGGCATCACCTCCGAGACGCGGGCCAACATCTCGAACGTCCTTTTCAAGGACTGCGACATCATCCACGACTTCTCAAGCGGCGGCGAGTGCTCCGCGCTGGCCGTCCTCGTCTCCGACTCGGGGACGATGAGCGACATCAGGTTCGAGAACATCCGGGTGGAGGACAGCCGGAACACCCTGGTCAACTGCTGGATCGGGGCGGACATGTGGGGACACGACAAGACGCGGGGGCACATCAAAGGGGTGACGTTCAAGGACATCCTGGTCACGGGGAAGACTGTTCCGGTGATGAAGTTGAACGGGTGCGACGACAAACACCTGATCGATGACGTGCGCATCGAGAACGTGCGAATTCAAGGAAGCCCCATCAGAAGCGCGGAGACGGCGAAACTGCAAACCAATGCATACGTGAGGGGCCTTGCCATTGTTGCCGGTCCCGACGAGATTCAGAAATCGGCGAACAAAGTGCCGGAGGATACGGCTCGCAAGCTCGCCGATCCACAGCACTGACGATTCAAGCGCAGTTGCTCGGCAAACGGGACGGCAGCCGTCCGGTGTCCCTTGCCGGGGTATTGGCCGGTCGGATGGTTTATGTTGACGAATTGTGAGACACCACCGCGACACGACGGCGACCGGCTTTCGATTGGCTTGCTTCTGGAGTGGTTTTGCGCTACAAGTTGAACGTGACCTACAAAGGAACAGTCAAGAATGGTGTGGTGGTTCTGCCCGCCGATGCCAAGCTGGCGGACGGGACAGCGGTTGAAGTCGTTCCGGAGGAGTTGCGCCCGGAGGAGGATCCGTTTGTCGCCGCGGTCCTCAAAGTCGCCAAGCCGCGTCCCCATTGGCCGAAGGACTACGCTCGCAATCTGGACCACTACTTGTACGGCGCTCCCAAGCGGTTATGAGCGTCGCGTTTGCCGACACGTCGTTTTATCTGGCGCTTCTTGACGCGCGCGACCCATTGCACGACCGGTCGATAGCGGCATCCAGGATCAACCGTGCGATCCTCACCACCGAGTTCATCATCCTCGAATTGGGTAACGCGTGCGGTCGCGCGGAAGATCACGCCGATTACCTGGCCATGGTCGCCGGAATCCGCGCCAGTCAGCGGACAACGGTCGTGCCACTCGATTCGCGGCTGTTGCAGCGTGGCTTGGACCTGTTAGCCAGTCGGGCGGACAAGAACTGGTCGCTCACCGATTGCACGTCCTTCGTGGTGATGCAGGATGCAGGCATTAACGACGCACTCACCGCTGACCGGCATTTCGAGCAGGCCGGTTTCAAGCCGCTCTTGGCTTGAACAGGCAGAGTTTTTCCGCTTGGAGAAGCCGCCGTTATCCAAAGCCATCGCCACCTAACGGACAAGGCATAGCATCGGACGGAGCGGAGCGTAGCTCCGATGCTATGCGTGGTTGAACGAGCCCGTCGAACTACTTGAGGATTGCTTTCGCGGGACCCCGACACCGAGTGACGAGGCAGGCAGTGGTTGGGGAGGCGTGCGGTGTTCCGAGCGCGGCTTGCGCCATCGAAACCTACTGACTCAGCCGGAAGACGGCAGTCCATTTTAGTGGGACAGGCGTCCCGCCTGTCAGCCTTTTGAATCGACAGGCGAGACGCTCTGTCCTACTACCGGCCACCCGCCCGCACCGACAACACGGCGGCGTTGTCCCCCCGCCAGCCAATGTTGAAATACCAAGATGAAATCATCATGGAAGTTTGGCAGAACCGTGATGCCTATGCCGCCCGCCATCATCATGATCTGCGAGAAATCCTTGCGGACCTACAGAAGCGCCAGCAGCAACCCTTCTCGCGCCTCGTTGATCGACGGCTGCGGGCCTCTGCTGCCAATGTCAAAAAGTAACTGGAAGTGCTCGGCGAGCTTGCAGAGGTCGCGGACATACTCCTTTTTGGTTTTGGGGCGGAAGTCTTTGAGTTCGACAACCGCCTGGTACTTTGCGATACACGGATACGTGAGAGGTAGTTTCATAATGGGGGCAGGATGCACGCCGGCGCATGGTTCTGCCCCCTTAACTTTGTGCCGCCCGCGTCAGCGCTGCCGCGTAGCGGCTCAGTTCAACAATTCGTGGGAGCTAACGTGGCGCTCGGCGCGCCCCGTAGCTCCACTCTGGCGATGAGCCGAACGCGGACACGACACCGCGTCGGCTATCTTGAGCGGTAGGCCAAGAACCATCAGTGTCATGAAATCACAACTTCACGAAGGCATCGCACAACTCATGTTTTGGGGAGCCGTGTGCGGGATTCCGGCTGCGATATTCATTTTGATACGTGAATTCCGGGCTAAGGGCCGGAGCAAAAGTATCTTTCTGCTGGTTACTGCTAGTATCTTTTTCATTTGGCCATTCGTCTACTTTCCGCGCTTTGCCGCCAATATCGCCGGTGGAGGCGGCAGCAACCACGACCTGCTGGATCACATCGTTGCCGGCCAACCGACGACGTTGAATTTCACATTTTCGGTTTGGGGTGCTGGTTCTGGAGACCTTTCAAAGCGCTATACCAAGATTTTAATGCATTACCGGAAGGCAGGAGAGGTCGAGTTCCACACGATTTCAGCCCGCATCATTTCATCAGATCAGAAGCATATGGCTGTTGAGTTTATCATCCCTCCACAGAAGATTTCCGACGAGTCGAGTTTATTGGAGTTTTACTTTGATTTCCTTTTTGACGGCGTTCAAAATACAAGACCACATGAAACAGTTCCGATTACGAAACCAGCAGCCTACCAAGCAGTCGCGTGAACCGCGAGCCAGCCGACCGGGCGGGTTGCCGGAGTCAGTGTCAGAGACGGCTGGCTCGCGTTCGCTCACTTCGTTGGCCGGTAAAGATGATATTGCAGGAGCGATGGCAGGGGGTACACTCCGGATATGAGCACCAAGGAATTGGCCATTCGCAGTCTGCAGGAACTGCCGGAGGATGTGACTTGGGAGGATAACCGGCTCCTCATCGCCGACGATGCCGTCTCGGTGGCGGCGGACTTTTCCAGTTCGTTCGGATTGTTCTACCCGCCGGGAAACTGTTTCTACGCCACGCAGCAGTGGGTGACAAATCAGGGCTTCATCAACTATGAGACCGACCCGGTCGTGGGTGCGGTCAACGGAATGGTCAAAGCCGATGGCGCCGGCCATATCAGCGCGGCCTCTTACATGGACTACCAGACGCCCCTCACGCCCGGCTTTGATTACCTCACGCCGACCGGCGACGGTTCCCACCTGACCGGGATCACCTTTACCGTGCCGCATCAGACCGCGCTCTACGATCAAGCCGATCAACTCGTGGCTGCGGGCGACAGCGGCGCGCTCATGGTGCCGAAATCATTGGTGAATCAACCGGGTGGGTTCCCAGTTGTTGATGTCGCGCATTTCAAGCTGATCGGCACGGACACGATGGATGCGTTGAATTGGTCCATGCGCCAGCTCCTCGGCGGTAACTCGGGCATGACGGTGGCGGCGGTTTGGGCGGATGGGGTCTTGCGGAATGCCAGTGGCAACGCGTTCGTCCCGATGGACGGCAACGACCTGCACCTTGGGAACTGGCGGATTCAGCCGCAAGGGTTGGTTCAGCATGAGATCAGCACGGTTCCCGATAATGCGGTGGACCTGGCGAACGGAGTGTTAGCTGTTTATGTGATGGGCGGATTCCAGACGGTTGCCAGTTGGGCGACCGGGACGTTGAAGGATGGCGCCGGCAACGCCTTCATTACCGGTGCGTACAGTCCCGCCAACGCCGGTCATTGGGCCGGCACGCCCCCGGCAACGGTGGCGGAAGCGATGGACCGGTTAGCGGCACTGGCGAGCAACAGCGGCGCAACGCCGGTGCCGTAATAGTAGAACGGGCGTCTCGCCCGTATATTAGTAGGACAGGCGTCCCGCCTGTCAGCCAGTTGAATCGACAGGCGGGACGCCTGTCCAACGATCCGGTCAACGGGCGAGACGCCCGTTCCACTATTGGCCGGGGGGGCGGCCGATTCCGTAGGGCCAATTCGAGCGTTGCACCTTGCGTTAAGGACACACTCCCGTCATCCGTTTCCAATTCCTGCCTTGACAACCGCCGAATGACACGGTTAGGCAAGACTCAAATTCGTCCTGCTGAAATGATCATAACAAAGAAAGAGGAGACTCGGATGCCAATCAAAGTTGCATTTATCGGAGCTGGAAGCGTGGGGTTTACCCGCCGGATATTTCGCGATATCCTGACCGTGCCGGAATTACAAAACACGCAATTTGCCTTTACGGATATTTCGCGCCCGAATCTCGAGATGATCCGGCAACTTTGCGAAAAAGATATTCGCGAAAATAAATTGCCAGCGGCCATTGCCGCCACAACCGACCGCCGCCGGGCTCTGGCCGGTGCGGATTACATCATCAACTGCTCGCGGATCGGCGGGCTGGAGGCATTCGCAACCGACATCGACATCCCCCTGAAGTACGGGGTTGACCAATGCGTTGGCGACACGTTGTGCGTCGGCGGGATCATGTACGGTCAGCGCAATATCGCTTGCGTTCTCGATTTCTGCCGCGATATCCGGGAGGTGGCCAAGCCCGGTGCGCTGTTTCTGAATTATGCCAATCCCATGGCGATGAATACGTGGGCGGCGCTCGACGCCGGCAAGGTCAACGTCGTCGGCCTCTGCCATGGCGTGGAAGGCGGGTGGTGGCAGATTGCGCATGCGCTCGGCGCGAAGCACCGCGATGAAGTGGATATCGTCTGCGCCGGCATTAATCACCAGACCTGGTACGTCCGCATTCGCTATCAGGGCCGCGAGATTTCTAGTGCCGAATTGCTGGCGGCATTTGAGGCGCACCCGAATTTTCGGCAGACCGAGAAAGTTCGGATCGATGTGCTTCGCCGGTTTGGCTACTACAGCACCGAGAGCAACGGCCACCTCAGCGAATACGTCCCGTGGTACCGGAAAGACCCAAAGAAAATTCGCAACTGGATCGATTTGGGCTCATGGATCAACGGTGAGACGGGCGGTTACCTCCGCGTTTGCACTGAAGGGCGCAATTGGTTTGAAACTGATTTCCCAAAATGGCTCGCCGAGGCCGGCACCCCCATCACGAAGGCCGAACGCAGCAGCGAACACGGTTCGTGGATCATCGAGGCGCAGGAGACCGGTCGCGTCTATCGCGGTCACTTCAATCTCCGCAACCACGGCTGTATCGCCAATTTGCCAACGGACGCGATCGTGGAAGCGCCGGGCTATGTGGATAAATTTGGCATCCATCTCACCCCTGTGGGCGATCTGCCACTCGCGTGCGCCGCGACCTGCAACGCCAGCATCAACGTCCAGCGGATGAGCGTTCAAGCCGCGGTGACCGGGGATGTGACGTTGCTCAAGCAAGCGGTGCTGCATGATCCCTTGACCGCGGCCATTTGTGATCCCGAGCAAATCTGGCAGATGGTGGACGAAATGCTGGTCGCCCAGGCCCAGTGGCTGCCGCAATACCGGGCCAATGGTTCGATTGCCGCCGCGAAAAAACGCCTCGCGACGTGCCGGCGGGTGAAATTGCTGAAGTGGAAAGGTGCGGCCCGGCTCAAGACGCGGACGGTGGCGGAATTGCGGAAATCACAGGAGACCAGCGTGCTGGCCGGCGATAAGGCGGCCGCGCAGCGCGCGCAAGACGCGAATCCGGCTGCGACGCCCTTTGTGCAGCAGTTCAAAATCATGCTGCCGCACCCCCGGAAACTAAAGTTGCCGGGCGATGTGGCAGCGTTGCCTTGGCAGGTTCGTAATTTTGCCGCCGCGTTTTGCGACCTCCATCCTGAGATCGGGCCGACCGCACCGCAAGATTTGACCGTTTTTTACGCGTGCGACATCATCGTCCCAGAGCCGATGCGGTTAGCGGCGTTGCTCGGCTACGACGGACCGGTGAAGTTGTGGGTGGATGGTCGGCAATTCTTCAGCGATCCCAACGGCACAAATCCGGCGCGGATCGATCAGGCCCGGGTGAAGTTCAAAGCGGCGCCGGGGCAGCATTCGGTTGTGGTTGGGTTGGGCACCAATCGCGGTCAAGCCTGGGGGATTTGCCTGCGCTTCGAACGCCTGGATCTGCCCCGCCGCAAACACGGGGCCGGGCGGTTGCCGAAACTGGTGACGGTCTGAGCCAACTATGCGGTTAAAACTAGGCCGTTTGTGGGCTGCGACCGTAGTGGGACAGGCGTCCCGCCTGTCTCCGTCCCGGCGATCCGGCTCACCAGTGGTGAAATATTCTCATGCGGTCCGCTGATTCCAATCCGGCTGCCCAACGGACAGGCGAGACGCACTGTCCCACTATATGAACTGCATCGTTGGCGCAGAGCGTGTTTTAAAATGAATTTAAGAAAGCATCTTAAAGTGCACCGGTAATTTATAATTGTTCTGGACGGATCGCTCGCGTAAAGAGAGAGGCCAACATGACGACACAAAAAACTTCCGATTTATTATTATGGTACCGGCAACCGGCGGTCGAGTGGACGGACGCCTTGCCGCTGGGGAATGGCCGATTGGGCGCGATGGTTTTTGGTGGCATCTGGCGCGAAACCCTGCAACTGAACGAGGAGTCGGTCTGGGCGGGACGGTATCTCGACCGAACCAATCCCGCCGCGCTGGCGGCCCTGCCCAAGGTGCGCGAGTTATTGTTTGCCGGTAAGAATCAGGAAGCGACCGACCTGGCCGGTCGCACAATGATGGGAATTCCCCACAGTGTTGAGTCGTACCAGCCGCTGGCTGATTTGCAGTTGGAGATGTTGCCGACGGACTGGGGTGCCGATGATTTAACCTACCGGCGGGAGTTGGACCTCAGCACCGGCATCCATACGGTGTCGTTCCGATGGAATGCCGGCTGGCAACACCCGGCCGCGCATATTCGCGAAACTTTTGTCTCAGCGCCCGATCAGGTTTTGGTCTTGCGCCTGTCCGCCGATCGGCCGGGGACCATCTCGTATCGCATCCGATTGGATCGCGGTCAGGACGTGACCCGTTGCGTGGCGACTGGAAACCGGCTGATCCTTTCTGGACAATTGGGCGCCGCTGGCCTGACGTTTCACGCGGAGGCGCTGGTGCAGGTCGAAGGTGGCCGTTGCGAAACTCGTGGCAACGCCCTGGTGATTACCGGTGCAGATGCGGTCACCCTTTGCATTGCGGGCGCAACCAGTTATGTCGGTCCGGAAGATTATTCAGCCAATCCGGCCTTGGCCTGTCGGACGGTGCTGGACCGGGTTGAGGGGAAAACCTACGCCGAGTTGCGGGCCCGGCATGTCACCGATCACACGGCGTTGCATGGACGGGTGGTGCTCGATCTGGGCCGGTCAGCGGCTGCCGATCTGCCCACGGACGAACGCTTGCAGGCCATTGCCAACGGGCAAGACGATCCGGCGCTGATTGCGCTCTATTTTCAATTCGGGCGTTATTTGATGATGGGATCGTCCCGGCCGGGCTCCCTGCCAGCCAACTTGCAGGGAATTTGGAACCACCAGTTTAACGCCCCGTGGAACAGCGATTATCATCCGAACATCAACCTGCAGATGGCCTATTGGCCGGTGGAGGTGGCCAATCTGTCCGAGTGTCACACGCCGCTGTTCCAGTGGATGGCGGACTGTGTGAAGTCCGGCGCGTACACCGCGCGCCGGCATTATGGCGCGCGCGGCTGGGTGATGCACCATGTTTCAGACATCTTTGCCTGTACCACGCCGATGGATGGCGTCTGGGGCGTCTGGCCGGTGGGGGGGGCCTGGTTGGCGCAGCATCCGTGGGAGCATTTTGCGTTTACCGGTGATCTTGAATTTTTGCGGCGGGAAGGCTGGCCACTGATGAAAGGCGCCGCTGAGTTTTTGTTGGATTTTCTGGTGGAAGCACCGGCGGGGGTCGCCGGGGCAGGCCATCTGGTCACCATTCCATCGCACTCGCCCGAAAACGCTTTTCGAAAAACTGACGGCACCGAATCCATGTTTACCTACGCCTCGACCATGGATTTGGAGATTGCCTACAGTCTGTTTACCAACTGTTTGCGCGCGATTGCGGCCATGGGCAATCCGGCGGCTGAGCAAGCGCTTCGCCGCGAACTGGAAAATGCGCTGCAACGTCTCGCGCCACTCCAGATCAGTCCCCGCACCGGCCGGTTGCAGGAATGGATCGAGGATTACGAGGAACCCTGGCCGGGGCACCGGCACATGTCGCATCTTTTCGGTGTTCACCCGAGCGACCAACTGACGTTCGAGCGCACACCGGAATTAATGGCGGCGGCCCGCAAAGCGCTCGAAGGCCGGCTGGCAGCGGGTGGGGGACATACCGGCTGGAGCCGCGCGTGGATTGTCAATTTCTGGGCACGGTTTCAGGATGGAGAAAAAGCCCACGAGAACCTGCGGCTGCTCCTGAGTAAATGCACGCTCCCAAACCTGTTTGATACGCATCCGCCGTTTCAGATTGACGGCAATTTTGGCGGCTGTGCGGGCATTGCGGAAATGCTGGTGCAAAGTCATGCGGGCTTTATTCACTTGCTGCCGGCGCTCCCGGCGGCCTGGCCGACCGGCCGCGTCCAAGGACTGCGCGCCCGGGGCGGATTTGCGGTGGACATTGCGTGGCAGAACGGCCGGCTCACCAACGCGACAATCCGGAGTATTTCCGGAACAGCGTGCCAGGTCCGCTACGGTGATAAAGTGATTCCGCTCGATCTCAAACCCGGTGCGAGCAAAATGCTGCCGCTTTAGAAGACGTGAAAGGATCGAATCAAGACGGTCGGGGCGGAACCCGCCCCTCCCGCAGGTGGACCGGCCGGGAGGGCGCGGTGCCACCCGCGCCGCCGATTCGCCGATGGTTGACCCATTTCCAATGACGACACTCTGGTTCAACCAACCGGCCGCGAGTTTTCACCAATCGCTCCCGCTCGGCAACGGCCGCATCGGCGCCATGATCTTCGGCGGTGTGGACGAGGAACGGATCATCCTCAACGAAAGTTCCGTCTGGTCGGGCTCCCGTGAAGATTCGAACCGGCCCGACGCCCATCAGGCCCTGCCGGAAATCCGCCGCTTGCTGCTTGCCGGTCAGAATGTTGCCGCAGAAAAGCTGGTGAACCAGAATTTTACCTGCCGGAATAAAGGCTCCGGCCACGCCAATGGTGCAAACCTGCCGTTCGGCTGCTATCAAGTGCTCGGCAATTTGCGGATAAAATTCACCGACACCACTGAACCTGTTGAAAATTACCGGCGCGAACTTGACCTTGCAACGGCCGTGGCACGGGTAACCTACCGGCGTGCGGGCGTGACATTTACGCACGAACATTTCGTGTCGGCCCCGGACGAAGTCTTCGTGACACGTCTGACCGGGTCCCTGACTTTAACCGTGGCACTCGACCGGCCCGAACGATTTACCACACGGACCGTCGGGAATAATGAACTGCTAATGACCGGCTCGCTGGACGACGGTCAGGGCGGTAAAGGAGTGACCTACGCGGCGCGCCTGCGCGTGCTCGCCCGCGGTGGCACGGTGAAAACCGACGGAAATATGCTGCGCGTTACCGGCGCGGACGAAGTCCTGCTGTTGGTCGCGGCCGCCACTGATTTCCGCGGGTTCGCCGGCCGGCAACTGACCGACCCTGTGGCAGCTACCACGGATGATCTCGACCGGGCGGCAACGAAATCTTTTGGCGAACTGAGCGCAGCCCAGCGCGCCGATTACCAGCAATGGTTCAATCGTGTCGAGCTGAGTTTACCCGTGACTGCCAACAGCGCTTTGCCGACCGACGAACGGCTCGTCGGCTTTGCCAAAGGGGCAGCCGATCCCGCGCTGGGTGCACTTTATTTTAATTATGGCCGGTACTTGCTCATCAGCTCATCGCGGCCGGGTGGCCTGCCGGCCAACTTGCAGGGCATTTGGGCCGAAGAAATTCAGACGCCGTGGAATGGTGACTGGCACCTCGACATTAATGTCCAGATGAACTACTGGCCGGCGCAAATCGTCAATCTGTCGGAGTTGCAAGAGCCGCTCAACAAACTCATCGCCTCCCTCGTTGAACCGGGCCGTCAGACTGCGCGGGCGTACTACAATGCGCGCGGCTGGGTCGCACACGTTATTACGAATCCGTGGGGCTTTACCGCGCCGGGTGAAGATGCAGTGTGGGGGGCAACCGGCAGCGGTTCAGCGTGGTTGTGCGAGCATCTCTGGGAACAGTATGCGTTCTCTGGAGATCGCGAATATTTGCGCTGGGCGTATCCGATTTTGAAAGAATCCGCCTTGTTTTACCTCGACAATCTGATCGCGGAACCCAACCACAATTGGCTGGTGACGGGGCCGTCGAATTCGCCGGAAAACCGGTTCCAGTTGCCCGACGGCAACGTTGCGCATGTTTGTCTGGGGCCGACGATCGACATGCAGTTGCTCCGCGAGCTCTTTGGCAATACCGCGCGCGCTGCTGAAATTCTCGGCGTTGATGCCGACCTGCGCCGTGAGTTATTGGCGACGAGTGCCCGGCTCGCCCCCAACCAGATCGGGCCCGACGGCCGGCTCCAGGAATGGCTCGAACCGTATCCGGAACCGGAGCCGACCCACCGGCACACTTCGCCGATGTACGGACTGCATCCGGCCAGCGAGATCACACCGCGCCGGACACCGGAGCTGGCCGCCGCCTGCCGCAAATTCCTCGATGCCCGCGGCGACAATAGCACGGGGTGGGCGCTGGCATGGCGGATGAATTTATGGGCCCGGCTCGGGGACGGCGACCGCGCTTATCAGTTATTCACCCGGCTCCTCCGCCCGACCGCTGACGGCAGTTTCAATATGTCGAATGGCGGCGGATCCTACGCCAACCTGTTTGATGCGCATCCGCCATTTCAGATTGATGGCAACTTTGGCGGCTGTGCCGGGATTGCGGAAATGTTGATTCAGAGTCACGATGGCGTGATCCACTTGCTGCCGGCGCTCCCGGCAGCCTGGCCGACCGGATCGATAAAAGGTTTGCGGGGCCGGGCCGGGTTCGAGGTGGACATCGAGTGGCGGGATGGCATCCTGACGCGCGCAGTCATCCGCAGCCAGCGCGGCGGTCCGTGTTGCGTCCGGTGCTCTGCCGCAGCCGGTTCACGATTGTGTGTCGTTGCCGAAGCTGCCGCTCCAACGTTTTTGACGGCACCGGCCGAAACGGTCGCGTTCGCGACCGCGGCCGGCCATGCCTACTGTCTCACACCCGAAAAATAAGCGCAACCGAGCGCTCGTCAAACCGGCCGCACCCAATGGCATCGAGATCAAGGGCCACTCTTGGTCTGGCAGCGGCCGATATTCGCAACAGGTTGCCGGGAATACCGGCTTAATTCCTGACCGGCTGTCATTCTAAGCTTGTCGAAACTGCAGCAGGCCGTTTGGTGTTTGACGGCGAATCGGCCCCTCCTTACACTCCGCGCCAATGGTATTGTCAGCAATTGAGGTAACGAGATGATTACAGAAGTAACGATCAGCAACTACAAAAGCCTCGGCGAGGACGTGCGTGTGCCGCTGGGCGCGATGACCGCGCTGGTGGGCGCAAACGGTTCCGGCAAGAGCAATATGGCAGACGTGTTTCGGTTCGTCGCGGAATCACTGACCATGGGTTTGGAAGCGGCGATTGCCAGTCGTCACGGAATCAAAGCGGTGCGGCGTTGGAGTTCGGGCCCCCCCAATAATGTTTTGATCCAGATGCAGATTCGGGAGCCAACCTTTCAAGGATCATATGAGTTCACTTTGGGCGGCAGCAACGTCGAAGACTATCGGGTGAAATCGGAAACCGCAGCCATCATGCGAACGGACATCGGCACGATGGATAAGTTCAGGCTGGTGGAAGGCAAATGGAAGGAAGGACCAGAGAACTTGCGCCCCAAGGTGACCGGACAAAGTCTCGCGCTGACCTTGCTGGCCGGTGATGAGCGGTTTGCACCGCTGGCCGAGGCGCTGAAAAATGTTCGCGTCTATTCGGTGTTCCCAGACACGCTCCGCGAACCACAGAAGCCGGATTCGGTGAAGCCGATGAAGCAACATGGCGAGAACTGGGCCACGACATTGCAAGCACTGAGCAGTAACGGCGGCGCTGGGGAATTAAAGGCCGGCTTGGCCAAGTTGACCGGGGATGTCCGCGACTTTCGTGTGCGGCAGATCGGTGGCTACCTCAACGCCGAGTTCCTGCATGAAACACCCCGCCGGCGAGTCAAAGACCGGCAAAAGTGGTTCGAGTGCGCGCAGGAATCGGATGGCACACTGCGGATGGCCGGGATTATTACCGCCCTCGTCCAAGACCCGCCGCTGACATTGATCGGGATTGAGGAACCGGAACTGACAGTGCATGTCGGCGCAATTCCACTCTTGTACGACTATCTCAAACAAGCGTCGCGGCGCGAGCAGGTCTTGCTCACCACGCACAGTATTGAGTTGCTTGAACTGCTGGATGTGGATGACATCCGTGTGGTAGAGCGACGGACCGGCGTGACCACGGTCGCCGGGGTCCGCCACGATCAACGGGACGCTGTGAAACAGCGGTTGCTGACCGTCGGCGAGATCATCAGTATGGAAGGCGGTTTGCAGCCCGAACTTCCGCTGCCCGAAAGCCCGTCCAAGCCGGAGCATTGAATGGGACGCGGGTACCTTGTGGTCGAGGGCCACGGTGATGGCCAAGCGGCGTTGAACTTGGTCTACCGTCTTTGGGACGATCTGCGATTGCCAAAATTGCATTGGGCTGATCCGATTCGCGGGAAGAACCTGCACCAAGAGCGCGGTATTCAGAAGGCCTGTCAATTGGTGCGCTCCAAACCGGATGTGGCGGCCTTGCTGCTGCTGCGCGATGAAGACGATGGCTGTCCGAAAGTCATCGCCCCACAGACAGCCGTCTGGGTGCGTGGACTGCATTTGCCTTTTCCGTCGGCGGTCATTTTGGCGCATCGTGAGTATGAGGCATTCTTCCTGCCTTGCATCCCCATCATCGCCGGGCGAAAACTTAAAGGGCCAGGAAATCTGGAACGGCCAGGCTTGTTTGCCGGCAGTGTTTTTCACGGCAACCCAGAGCACATTCGGGGAGTCAAAGAGTGGTTGTCAGCGCACATGCCGGCGGGTCACTCCTATAAACCCACGGTCGATCAGCTCCCGATGACACGCCTGATTGATTTTAAGACGCTGCGACAATCTGAGCCGCCATTGCCTTGCTTCGGCTCGCTGGAAAGAGCCTTGTCCTTTCTCGCCGAACAGATCCGGACAAACAAGCGTCAGACATATCCTCACTGACGCAACCTCACTAACCCCCCGATGAAGACAATCACCATTCACGCCATTTTTAGCGCCCACCTGGATCCGGTCTGGATGTGGCCCTGGACGGCCGGGCTCGATGAAGCCCTCGCGACCAGTCGCAGCGCTTGTGACCGGCTCGACGCGCACCCGGAACTTTTCTACACGCAGGGTGAAGTCTGGGTTCTCGCCATGGTGGAACGTGCGGATCCGGCGCTCTTTCGGCGGATTCAAGGCCATGTGGCCGCCGGGCGGTGGGAGATCGTGAACGGCTGGTGGGTGCAGCCCGATTGTAACTTTCCCACGGCAGAAGGACTCCAGCGCCAGATTATCGCCGGCGTGGAATGGGTTCGCCAACGGTTTCAGGTGACGCCGCGCACGGGGTTTAATCCGGACAGCTTTGGCCATTGCGCGAAGCTGCCGGAGATTCTCCGCGCTGGCGGACAAGATCGGTATGTGTTCATGCGACCGCAGGAGCACGAGCTGCGTCTGCCGGCCCGCCTGTTTCAGTGGCGGTCACGGAACGCGGGGCCGGCGGTAACCGCCTTTCGCATCGCCGGCGGTTACATGAACGGTATGGACGTGAATATCTGGATGGGCAGTATCGAAAAAGCACTCCAAGAACTGCCGCCGAATTGCCCCCACACCATGTCTTTTTTCGGCGTGGGCAATCATGGCGGCGGGCCGACCGAACGGATTGTGCGCTGGGTCAAAGAAAACCCGAATATCATCCCCGGTGCGCGTTTGGAGTTTTCTACCATCGGCCGATTTTTCGATGCTGTGGAGGTTGAGCGGCTGGTACTCCCCGAGGTCGTGGGCGAACTGCAGATGCACGCCATCGGTTGTTACACGGTCGTGCGCGCCACGAAGGGGGCGCTCCGCCGCGCCGAGCACGCTCTGGTGCGTGCGACGACCGTGGCGGCGACGGACGACCAGGGCCGGTTGGCGGACGCCTGGCAAGCTGTGCTTGCTCATCAATTTCATGACACGCTGGGCGGTTCTTCCATTCCCGCGGCGTACGAGTTTGTGGATGCGCAACTCGGCGGCGCAGCCGCGGTCGCGGAAGAGGTGACCGCGTACGCCATTCGCCGGCAGATGGCGACACTGCCCGGCGACGAGATGCCGCGTCTCGTGTTGGCCAATCCCGGTTCGCATAATTTTGCCGGTTGGGCGGCCGGGACGGTCTATTTGGAAGGGGCTGCCTGGTGTCGTCAGCCCTGGCGACTTGTGGACGAGGCCGGTCGCGAAATTCCATTTCAAGATGTTCCAACCGGGGCCGGTAATGCCAAAGGTTGGCTCTGGGATCTGCGTCGACTCCTTGTCAAAACAGCAATTCCCGCCAACGGTCTGGCGGTATTCCGCCTGGATTTGTCGGCCCCGTCGGCACCGGTTGCGGCTCAGGTCCGGGTGACGGAAACCAGCACTCTCGTGAATGATGCGGGTGTCGCGGTTGCACTTTCGTTCCCGCGACCGCTCCTGAAATTTAATGGGATGAAAACGGCGGAGATCGCGTTGCACCTGCTGGCTGACCCGTCGGACACCTGGAGCCACGACCTCGATCGATATGCTGAAGGTCCATTTCAAGAAGCAGTTTGGGGGGCTCCGCGCGTGCAGGACAAGGGACCGCTGCTCGCCTCGATTTTACAGGATGGCACAATCGGAACCAGCCGGTTGTCGGCGGAGTGGCGGGTCTATGCTGGTGAAACATGGGCCGAACTGATCCTTGACGTGCTGTGGGCTGAGCGTTTCACAGTTCTCAAACTCGTAATGCCGGGGAGTGGTACGCCGCAGCGCTTCGACGGCACGCCGGGAATGGCGTTGCAGCGCGCCAACGATGGCGTGGAACGGCCGCTGCAAGATTACACGTGCCTCGGATCGCTCGGGGTGGTTTGTCCAGACGTCTATGCGCTGGATGCCACGCCGGACCGGACGCGATTCACCCTGCTGCGCTCGCCCTACATGGCCCACCATCAACCGCAGGGCGAGTTCCCGTCGGCGGTGGTGGCAGACCAAGGATCACACCGTTTCCGGTTCCGGTTCTTCCTCCAGACGCCCGCCGTCGAAACACTGGCGGCCCACGCGCTCGCGCTGCTGCGGCCGCCGCTCACCGCAGAATTGACACGGGGCATGAAAGCGCGCTGGACTGAATACCGTTCGGCGACAGGCATTCTGCAATAGAGTCGAGAATCACTGTTGAACAGGCGCCCCGCCTGTTTGCCGGTAGTAGGACAGGCGTCTCGCCTGTCTATTCAATTAGTTGGACAGGCGTCTCGCCTGTTTGTTCAAAAGCCTGACAGGCAGGACGCCTGTCCTACTAACAAATACGCAGGCTGCTCGTTCTACGATTACGGTACGAGGTAATCAGGCCGTTGACGACGGCGCTTTTTGATGGAGCTTGAAAGAGCCGGACCAATTTACTAGAGGAGTTGCCCATGCCAACTTATCCATTCCTGACGATGCGGTTGTGGGAACAGCACAAGGACCCGGCGGTGTTGGACGAGTACTTGCGATTGCTAAAACGCCGGCGGGGCGCTTGCGATGAGGTCTGGTTTGCCACGGAGTACGGATTCCCGCCGGTGGCCATTCATCAGCAGGCGGCGGCGCAGATGGCCGTGGCGGCGGAAAAGGTCCGCGCGGCCGGCTTTGTCGCCTCCCTGCAAATCAGCAACACCCTCGGCCACGGTTCTTACCTCAAGTACCTGGATTTTCACGGCATTACCTGGCAGCGGATGACCGGCCCGGATGGCGGAGTCGCTCCGTATTCCAATTGCCCGCGCGACCCGGCCTTCCATGATTATTTGCAGGAGACGTTGCGCGCGTACGTGGCTTGGAAACCGGCCAGTGTTTGGATCGACGACGATCTGCGAATGCAGAACCACGGTCCGGTGGACCACGGTTGTTTCTGTCCCCGCTGCCTCGCGGAGTTTGGCAGCGGTATCGGGCGAACCTGGTCGAGAGAAAAATTGGTCAAGGCAATCACCGCCGGCAATAATATTGCCCTCCGACGAGCGTGGCTTAAATTCAGCCGGCAAAGTCTGGGACGGCTGACCGGTGTCATCGCCCGCGCCGTGATCGCGACCGCACCGGCGGCGCGGCTGGGGTTCCAGCACTGTGATACCTGTGGCGCCGGCTACAACGGGCCGGATTGGAAGCATGTGTTCGGTGAACTGGCACGGGTCAGCGGCCGGCCGGTGGGCAGTCGACCCGGCGGCGGTTTTTACACTGACCACAGCCCGCGGGGCATGCTCGACAAAGCCATTTTTATCGCGCAACAAAACAGCCGGTTACCGGCGTGCGTCGACGACTGCCGTGCCGAAGTGGAGAACCTGCCCGGCGCAGTGACCGGCAAGAGTGCGCAGGGGACCGTGTTGGAATCAACTCTGGCCCTCGCGTACGGCTGCACCGGGCTGACGTTCACGCCGTTGATGTTTACGCATGAAGAGACGGCATGGCACGACCGGGTGCTGGCAAAAATTGCTGCATGGCGACCTTTTTGGCTTCGCTATCTGGCGGCCAATCGGGGCACCGCGGCGGCCGGTCTGGAGATCGCACTCAGCCGGCAACATGCCGAACGTCCGCTCAAATCCGGGGAATGGGCCTTTGCGTGGGGCGCCTGCCACCTTTGGAATATTCCGCAATTGACGACCTTGGGCCTGCCGTTGTGCTGGGGGGATCAACAGGCCGTTGCAGTTCTCTTGCATCCGGCGGCCTCCGACGGGTTGTCCGAAAAAGAGTTGCGGAGTCTGCTGCGGCGCGGCGTGCTCACCGATGGCGAGACAATTCGCCGATTACAAGACCGCGGACTCGGGCACCTGTTACCGGTCGAAGCGCAACCGGCCAGTGAGCGGGATCTCGTTGAGCGGTTTACTGACGACCCACTCAATGGCGCGTCCGCCGGCCGACTCGTGCAGTTGACGGGATTGTCGGGTGGCTTCCAGCCTTGCATCCTGACCGCCAAGACCGCAGCCGTGCGCAGCCTGAGCCGGTACGAGTGGACGGATGGATCAGCCGGTGGAATGTCTGTCAGCGTGGCAACGACGGCGGGTGGCGGCCATTTGGCAGTTTTTGGGAACACTTTTTGGGAGCCGGTGGTGACCATGGCGCGGCGGGCGCAAATTCTGGCGGTGGCGGATTGGATCAGCCGCGGGCGGCTGCCGGTAATCGTGGAGACACCCGGTCAGGTCATGGCGGTGCCACGAACGGATCGGCACGGCCGACTGCGGAGCGTGTTGCTGCTGAATTGCAGTTTGGATCGCACCCCGGCGCTCAAAGTCCGATTGCGCCGACCGGCCGGCGCGCGGTATTCCTGGATTCGTCCCGAGCGAAAAGAATTGGTGCCAGTGTCGCGAAGTCCGGTCAATTCGCAGGCTGAAGCTCAGATGATGATCCCGCCATTGGATCCGTGGAGCCTCGGCGTCTTGTCGGTCGAAGGAAAGAAATGAGTCGAATCACACGTGCCGAATGGCCAGTTGGTTTTTGTGCAATCAATAATCTTGCAACACATTCGCGAGTCAAGTAATTCATCAGCAATCTAGTCAATTATCAACAGGACCAATCTATGCCAATCCCAACCCCAGCCGAACAAGCGTATCTTGATAGCGTCGAAAAAACCAGCGCCCGCCGTGCGCAGTGGTGGAAGGATGCCCGGTTCGGCATGTTCATCCACTGGGGCTTGTACTCCCAATTGGGCCGCAATGAATGGGTCATGAATCTCGAGCGGATCCCGATTCCCGAATACGAGAAGCTCGCGGACACTTGGAAGCCGAAGCCGCACTGTATGCGCGACTGGGCCGCACTGGCCAAGAAAGCCGGGATGAAATACCTGGTCTTGACCACCAAGCACCACGAAGGTTTCTGCCTCTGGGACACCAAGCAGACCGATTTTAATGCCGTGCAACGCGGACCGCATCGTGATCTGGTTCGGGAATATGTCGCGGCGGCGCGCGAAGCCGGTCTCAAGATTGGTTTTTATTATTCACTCATGGATTGGCATCATCCGGATGGAATCCGGTGCGCCAAGGACGAAGCGGCCCGGCTGCGGTTTGTAGAGTTTACCCAGGGCTGCGTGCGCGAATTAATGAGCAATTATGGCAAGATTGATATTCTCTGGTATGACGTGTCGTGGCCGCTCACCTCGCCGCAAGCGTGGGATAGTTTTCGGTTGAATGCGATGGCGCGGAAATTGCAACCGCACATCTTGATCAATGATCGCGCGCAAATCCCCGAGGACTTTGGCACACCGGAGGAACACATCAAGCCGGCCGCCGGTGATCGCGCGTGGGAAGCCTGCATGACTTTTAACGGTTCCTGGGGTTGGCAGCAGACCCCCCCCGAAGACTGGCTTTCCTCCCGACGGGTGATCGATATGCTGCGCACCTGCACCGCCGCCGGCGGCAACCTGCTCCTCAATATCGGGCCGTATCCAGATGGGACGGTTCCGCGTGAGGCAACGGACCGGCTGACCGCCGTTGGCAAATGGCTCAAGGTCTATGGGGACGTGGTCTACGGCAAGGTGGATCGGGTGTCAGGATTGACGTCCGCGCTTGGCAACTGGACCGGGAAAAACAATCGCTATTATTATTGGTGCACACGCTGGCCGGGTCGCCAATTGGGCATCGGCGCTCTGACCGGCAAACTCGCAGCGGCATGGCTGTATCCGAGCGGTAAAAAATTGTCATTCATTCAAACCGACGACCGTTTGGTCATTGCGGGGTTACCGGAGAAATGTCCGGACAAAATCAACCAGATCGGCATGATTGAGCTGAAGTTCAAGACGCCGCCGCGCCAGATGGGGAACATGGGCCCGGTCGCGCCGGATGTCCCGTTTGTGGATCTTTCTGGCAAGTGGGTGTCGCCCTTTGTGAATAGCTGGAAGGTCTCCAAGTTGCTGCCCAAGACGGGCGATGTGACGACTGCCGGGAAGGTCAAACTCAGTGATAAACTCGATTGGAAGACAGTGCGCGCCGGTCAGCCGGAAGGGTTTATCAATATTCACGATGTGCATGGGGACCAAGATGGACTGGTTTATCTCGGCAATGTTTTCCAGGCGCCGCGCGCGGGCGTTTGGACATTCTACCTCGGTCACGACGGTGGTGCCAAAGTGTTCGTCGACGGCAAGACGGTGTTGACCGTCCCCGAGCGGCTGAACCCGGCAGTGCCCGGTCGTTCGAAGGTCGATCTGCAACTCGCCAAGGGCAGACACGAGATTGTAATCGCCTTCGACACAGCCAACGGCCAAGGGTGGGGGATCTTCGTCTGCTTCGGAATCCCCAAAGCACAGCGCGGTAAGGACAAACCCATGTTTCCGGTAGCAGTGTAAACCTATAAAAGTAAGGAAGATCAGGAAAACTATGAGATCAATCAAACTAGGCGTTCTGAGTGTTTTAGGAAGTCTATTTCTTGCGGTGGCCGCTCCGGCCGCCTCCACTGCCGAATCGGTGGTCACGATCACCAATGTCGAAACCGCCGTTCTCGACCCAGCCAATTGGGATAAGGCTTTCCCGGGACAGCGCTATTTCGATGCGATCCGGCCCATGCTGGTCCGGTTCCCGGGTGCCGCCGAAACGATTCTTGCCAAGCTGCAGGAAGGGTATGCCATCGATAAAGTGGAACTGGTACTCGACTGGGAGAAGCAGGAAGGTGCGGGGCCAGAGCGCGGCCGCGCGGGTTGGGGATCCGAAGGTGAATACACCCAGCGCCCCGGCGAATGGTCAGCCTTGGCACGGGGCGTCTTAAAACCCTGGAGCACGGTTACCAGTAATAATGCCCCTACGGCTAATGCTTTTATCAATGGCGCCGGCTTCTGGGATAAGATTTGCGGCTGGTCGGATGGCAAAGATCGTTTGGCCAGGGTTTGTGGTCCACTGCCACTCCACGCCAAGAGTCCCCAGGCGGCCCTGGATGTTACGAGTGCGTTGGCGGATTCGAATTATGGTCGCGATCTGGGGGCTCGTTTGCGCGCTCTCGAACAGCAGGGCTTTGCGGTGCAAAAACTGGAGCTCGTCGATGTGAAATATAACGGACAGGACGGTGGCTGGTTCGATGTCTATTCCTGGCGCGTCCCGACCGGCTATATGAAAATCTGGGTGCGCCCACCGGCCTTGCGGATTGCCTTCCGCAAAGCGGCACCGGCCGAATCCGTAAAACTTCCGACCCCCTTGGACTTCGACGCATTGGTTGCCAAGCTGAAGATTAAACCCGAAGGGCAACCGGCGATGCGTCTGCCCGATGATTGGGCGGCGAAGATGCAGCGATTCAACACCAAACCGGCGGAGATGCCGGAGTGGATGTGGACTCGGCGGAACGAACTGGCCGGAATTTGGGGCTGGAATTTGGGCCGGTTTAGTGCCGATGGAATGATCAACGGCGATACCAATCAACTCATCCGCGGGTTCCGCAATTTGCTCCAACTCGCGCCGCATTACTGGGAAGGCCATCTCACGACTGATTTCATTTTAGCCCCCCGGGCGCTGGCCGAATTCTTTCCGCCGGCCATGATCGACTTTGAAAAAATCTACTGGGCCGGCTGGACGCACCCGGAAGTGGAAGATATCGAGAATCCCCGGATGCGCTCGTATTTCCGCTCCTACCCCCGCAGTGTCGGGACGCAGAACTTCAGTATTAATTCCATTGCCGGCTGCACGCTGGCCGGCGATTTGCTCGACGCGCCATTCCTCAAAGCTGATGCCCACTACGGCATCGAGAATCTGGTGCTCCGCAACTGGGGCTTTTACAATGGCGCCAATCAAGAGGTCGGCGACACCTACTATCAGGCGTTGTCGGTGGCTGGACTCGGCATCATCGCCAAGTATGCGGCGGATCCGTTTGACAAGCTCATGGGGGAGATCGCCCGCGATCGGCAGGTTGAACAATTGATCAGTGTTTTTCATCCGGGCCTCCGCCGGTTGACTTATCCCAACGGTCGCGGTGAATTGAAGTACCAGTTGCTGTACCAGGACGGTCCCTACCACGCGATTCATTCACTCTCGCGCAATGGGGCATTGATCCATCTCGACAAGAACAAACACGAGGAAAGCCTGCATCACATTCAGGTTTTCGGTGGGGAAGGCCCGCCCGCCCGGTACGCATTGCTCATGCCGTGGGGACCCGACGAATGGGCCAACATCGTCGACGACAAAACAATGCCGTGGACGACCTACGCGCGGTGGTGGCATTTCTCCCCCGATAACGCGCCCGCCGGTTGGCATGTCCAGTCGCTGGGCCACCATTACGCGCTCGGGTCACGCACGGAACAACATGGCTTCAACGTGGTCACCCCCGTCACCGCCCAGTGGCGGCGCGACCCCGGCGTGGTGACGAACATGGAACAGCTTTCCACGCTCCAGATGAACTACACTGTCAACGGCGTGTTCGCCCAGGCGATGATTCAGGTGGCGGCGGTTCAGCACGGCGGCAAGATTCTGGCGATGGCCAGCCAGCCGCCCCGCGGCAACATGACCTCCCTGCCGAATCCGGATTACGCCGGTGGTTGGCGGGCCAAAGATGCGAACTACAATCCCAAATCGGTCAACGCCGCCGGCGCTGCCATCACGATCACGTCGTTTGGCGATGTCTCGAAACGCGAAATCTGGATTGGCGATCACAAGGTGGATCAGCTTTCCGGTAATGCGTCGCCCGCGAACCCGGATCCGAAATTCCAGTGGGAGAAATATCTGGTCACGGGCACCAACTCAGTGTTCGCGAAAGAGGGGGAAACAATCTGCGTCAACGATGGCGTCAGCTACACCGCGATTCGACCGGTGGTGCTGGATCCGCTCGAACGCGACCAGCAGGTCGAAGTGGCTTACGAATGGCCGGTCATCTACGTGTACGCCTTTGTCTACCGGAATTCGAAGGGGTTGAATCTCGACGACTTGTATTCCGGTAAAGATCGGCGGGCGACCGCTGGCTTTGTGATCGAGGTGGGGGACGTGACTGAGTACGGCTCGTTCGACGCCTTTCGTAAACACGTCGCCGAGTCAAAGCTCGATTCGAAATGGAATGAGACCAAGCGCTACTATGATCTGGCGTATCAGAGCGGCAAGGACACTCTCGAAATGGGCTACCGGGCCTGGGATCAGGGCACGACTTTTTTCGAAGGCGATGCCGGCCCAAAATATATCCGCGTCAACGGCCACGACGATTACGGTTTTCCGATGAGCGTCCAGCGCGATTCGCCCTGGAGCGTGCAGGGCCTGGGCGGCCGGATCGAAAAAGCCGGTGCGGCGATCGATTCCGAGAAGAACCATCGCACGTACCTGCTGGCCGAAACGAAGAGCGGTACGTTCACAGGCTATAATCCACTGCCGGATCCAATTTTCTGGCGATTCTCATTGCCGGGCGATGCCAAAATCCGCGCGGACGGGCGGGTCGGATTGCTGCGGGTCCGGGTGCGTCCGCAGGAAAATAAACTCTGGATCGATTACCGGTTAAAACCCGGCCAGGAACAACGGACCGACCTGGCTCAGGCATTGGTATTGGAAGGTTTCCGTGACACTCCGATCGTGATCCTGAACAATCAGCCTGTCCGGAAGTTAGGGCAGGTTGAACTGAATGGTCACAAGGTGTGGACGGTTCCGTTACGGGACAAAGTCCGGGATCACGATGTCGCGGCGCGCCTGCTCGCCGCCGATGCGCTTTGGCTGAAGATGGATACCGAAGCGGCTCCGACCTTCTTCCAGGACTGGTATGCCGTCGGGCCGTTCGACAATGCGGAGTTTGCGGGTGCGAATTTCCAGTTGAAGGATTTCGGACCGGAAAAAGGGTTCGATCTGAACGCCACCTACCAAGGTGTGGCGCAAGGGACAAACGGATTTATCGCCACCCCGGTGAAATGGCGTCCGCTCCTCGCGGCGGGTGAGCCGGCGCTGTCGGATCAGCCGCTTTCGCTGCTCGAACGCTTTGAGCCGAAGCGGGGAGTGATTGCCTATCTCGCGACCTCGATCGTCTCAGACACGGACCAGACTGTTTACCTGCTCACCGGGAGCGATGAACGACTCGGGGTGTGGATTAACGGTGAACGCCTCGTCTTTAATCGCGGCTGGCGCCTGGCCTATCGGGATCAGGATTGGACGCCGGTCAAGTTGAAGAAGGGCGAGAACCCGGTCCTGCTCAAGCTGAGCCACGGTCATGAATCCTGGCGGCTCTACTTCCGACTCGCGGATGCCAATGGTTTGCCCGCACAGGGTGTCAGTTACAAAGGCGCGCACTAACACGCTCCCCGATCAGCACCCGGTGCAACACTGATGACCCCAACTGTGCGGGCTAGCGACAGCCCGCCGTTGGGCTATGCAGTTGAAACCGGGCAATTTTGGGACGGTGACCGTAGTGGGACAGGCGTCCCGCCTGTCTCCGTCCGGGCGATCCGGCTCATCTTGTGGCGAGAAGCGATTCTCATGCTGTCCGCTGACCTCAATCCATCTGCCTAACGGACAGGCTGGACGCCTATCCCACTAATATGAACTGGATCGTTCGCCTCATTGCGAATCATCGTACTGCGTCAGTGACGGCTGGAGATCGGAACGTAGCTGCGCTCGTCAGAGCGTGGCGAACGTTAGGATCCACCGCCTGACGGCGGCGGCTACGGGACGCCCCGTCGTCACTGACGCAGTACAAATTACCGCAGGTCGTGCTTGACAGATTTTTGGGTTGGTTTATTGTTCTGCTAGATTGGGTTTGGACTCATATAACAATATGCTGAACCGCACGCGTCGACGCTTTGGGAAAATTGATCATCCGCTGGATCGTTACAGCGAGATTGTGGATGATCTGACTCACGATATTCTCCGCGGTCACTACCTTCCATCCGACCGGCTCCCGCGCTGGCGCGAACTCACCGCCCGATATGATACGACGCTGGCGACCGTTCGCAAAGCGCTGGATCGACTCGATGAATACGGATTTATCGAACGGGGCGGCTGGCACGGGATCCGGGTGGCGGCAAACCCGCCGAATCGCTGCCATTTCGGATTGATATTCCCAGATTATGGCGATGCAACCGGACAGTTTCCTTCACGTTTCTTGACCACCTTGGCCCATGCCGCGGGTGAACTGCACAACACGCGTCCGCGCTGGCTATCGGTGTATCCGGGGGTGCGGGGAGAATCTGACGAGGATCTCCGGCAATTGGCAGCGGATCTGAATGCCCGCCGCCTGGCAGGCTTGATTCTCACGGACCGGCATACCGCGGAGAATTCACGTTTGGCCGCGTTGCTGCGGACCGCGCAGGTGCCCGTTGCGGCTTTGTTGGCCGTGGTCAAATTACCGGGGATCACCCGGGTCATTTTCCCACCGACGGATTTTCTCAACCGGGCGTGTGCCTATTTGCGGGCGCAAGGTCGGCGCCGTGTGGCACTGGTTTCAGTCGCCCATCTGGGCCCGATGATGTGTGAACTGGCGCAAGCTCCGCTGGCGGCTCACGGTTTGATATCGCATCCCTGGTGGCGTGCCGATGCCGCATTGCAATGCCCCGGCGCGTTGCGCCCGGCCATGCAGATGTTATGGCGGTTGCCGGCCGCCGACCGGCCGGATGCAATGGTGATTACCGACGATAATATGGTGACAGAAGCAACGGCCGGTCTGGCCGAGGCGGGGGTGCGCACCCCCCAGGATCTGACCATTGTGGCGCATGCCAATTTTCCATTGCAAACCGCCAGCGTGTTGCCAGCCGTGCGATTGGGGGTTGATGTCCGGCGCGTCCTGGCGACCTGTCTCGATGTTTTGGAGCAACGCGGGCGCGGGGCGGTCATCCCGGAGCCGGTCATTATTCCCGCCGAATTTGCTGCCGAGATTCAGGAGCGGAGCGCAGCCCAATCGGCGCGGAAACTTCAACCTGCACTCGTAATGGAGCAGATCTGATGAGAGTTTCACCATCCAAATTGCTGCCGGTCAAGACTCGTCAGAGTGGTTTTACACTGATCGAATTATTGGTGGTCATTGCGATCGTTGCGATGCTCGCAGCGCTGCTGTTGCCGGCGCTCAGCAACGCGAAATGTGTCGCAGGCCGCAGTTCTTGCGCCTCCAGTCTGCATCAACTCGGCCTCGCCGCGACGCTGTATTCGGCCGACAACAACGGCTGGCTGGCTTTCATGTGGGGCAGCGTGGCTAACCAGTGGTTGCCATCCTGCGGTAACGATGGCAATGCTTCCATCAATTCGGTCCGGGCCATTCATCTCAGTTGGAGCAGTTGTAGTACGACAGCGTTTTATCCGTTCGGGCAGTGGTTGAGCGGTGGCTATACGACGGGGACAGGCCTTTTCTGCCCGGCCTCCAATGCGGATATTTACGATCCCTATAATTACATGAAACCCGGGTGCAGTAACCGGAAAGCAATCGAAGCCTACAAACCACGTGGTAACTGGCCGGGTGGGATGGCTAGCTATGCCTTCAACACTGGGTTTGTCGTTCCGAACAATGGCTATTGCGGCGTGCCGGCGGGTGCCCCTTGGGCGATGTCGGTCGGCGGCATGCCCACCTGCCGGGATACTTCCGTGAGTCCCTCCTGGCCGTTGGTTTCCGACTTGCGCAATCCAAGCATCTTCAACAGCCCGTCGGTGTGTTTCTCAACCCACAGAGCCCAAGGTTTCAACGTTCTGTACTGCGATGGCAGCGTTAAATGGTTTCCGCAGAAACGGAACATTAACCCGGATACTGACGGGGACGGTTGGCCGTGGAGGACGGAAGTCTGTGCGATTTCGGCAACCTTCTGGATGACTGCATACCAACAACGATGAACTCCGGAACGACAAACCCAGCCACGTCTGCGAAACGACAAAAGACTTTAGTCGTCTTCGCTGTGCTGGGCATTGTTGGTTCGCTGATTATGATCGTCTCCAACCTGAGGACCCCGTCGTCCAAACCGAATCAGCTGTCCTGCAATGGGCTTGGTCAGGCACTCGCGAAGGCAACCGCAACCGTGATAAATGAGCACGGGCAGATAGCCGTGATTATTCTTGAAGACTACAAGAATGAAGACGCACCATTGTGTGCAGAATGGACGGCGTTCTGTGCGGAGCTTCGCAAACATTCTGGAATCAAGATTGTGGCCACCGAAACGGTGGCTGCAGAATCATTCGTTGACTTTGGTCCGACGCGTGCCCGGTTCGACAGCATCATCCGGAAGCACCCGCAAGTAAGTGCGTTCGTTTCCTTTTGTGGTATCCCGGCCTGGGATTCCAAGAACCCATTCCAGTTGCCACCCCAAGGTCCCAAACTCATTGTGCTGGAGAATGAGCCGGCCACCCCGCTTGCGGAATATTTCGCCGCCGGGAACCTTGCGGTCGCCATCATGCCCCGGCTGGGTTCCCCTGCCGAAACGGCGCCGCCTAAAACCCCCATCGAGTGGTTCAACCAGCACTATCAGATTTTCACGCCCGAGAATTATTCCGCACAGCCAGGGGGGGGCGGCCCGCAATGACGAGTCGAGTCGCGCCGCTGTCCGTCAGTGCACCGCCGGCTGCGCTCGACCGCGGCATTGCCGGGCGCCAACTTCGCTGGGCAGAGTTTCTCCGGCCTCACGCAGCGCCTGGATTCATGTTTTTGATCCGACTCGCCATGCCGGACGCGCCGCCGCGGCCGGCTCTCTGGCCGGAAAATCGTCGGGAACGAGTCGAGTGGATCTGGCAGGATTACGAAGCGCATCTCGCGCGGGCAGCCTGGCTAGACGACGATCTGGTGCCGTCGCTCAACATGCTCACCGGTACCGAGATTTTCGCGGAAGCCCTGGGTTGTGCCGTGCATCGGCCCGCCGACAATATGCCGTTTGCACAGCCATTCATCCACTCGGTTGCCGACGTTGGCCGGGTCCGGGTTCCTGCGTTGAGTTCATCGACCTTGGCGTACTTGTTTGAAATGGCGGACGAATTATATCTCCGGTCGGGGCCGGCCGCAGTCTTTCGCATGGTCGATATTCAGAGCCCGATGGACATCGCCGCGCTGGTCCTCGAGAAGTCGGCATTCTACGAAGCGCTGATCGAAGCGCCGGCCGCAGTGCTGGAACTGGCGGATAAAGCCCGGCAACTGCTGACCGCCTTTCTCGATGAATGGTTTCGCCGGTACGGCTCGGGATTCGTCGCCCACTATCCGGATTACTACATGCCGCAGGGGATCACTTTATCGGAAGACGAAATCGGCGGGGTGAGCGCTGACTTGTTTGCGAAATATTTTCGGCCCGAACTGGAATCCCTCGCCGGCCGATATGGCGGAATCGGGCTCCATTGCTGTGCGCACGCCCGCCACCAATGGCCCCAGCTCCGCGAACTCCGGGGATTACGGGTCTTGAATATCTGCCGACCCCGCGACGTTGCGGTTGCCGCCTACGAATATTTTTCCGACGTAACTGCCCAGATGCATGGGACCGTGACCGACGATCTGCTCGAAACCTGGCCGGGTGGCTATCCAGCTAAGTCACGGGTGGTCTTGGAGGTGTCCGGAATCAACAATCGGTTCGAAGCAGAACAAGTTGCCGTCAAACTGCGTAAAATCCAAGCCGCCGAACCGGCGTTGGTCCAGCGCGTCGAGGTCTGCCCATGATCAATCGGATCGGATTTACGCTGGTGGAGCTGTTGGCAAGCCAGCCGAATAATGTCGTGGCATGTAGGAGCGCCGTTGCGGAGAACCGCGTCTCGTCCAACTCGGCTCCGGGCGCGACCACGCGTGGCGCGTGGCGAGCCGGCCGATGTGAACCGGCCTGGCGCTCGGCTCCCAGTCTCCAGTCTAAAGTCTCGGGTCAAAAGTCTTTCCACGCATTTACGCTGGTCGAGCTGTTGGTCGTCATCACCATCATTGCGGTGCTGGCGGCGTTGCTCCTGCCGGCGCTTTCTTCAGCGCGCGAACGTGGCCGCCGCACGAGTTGTCTGAATAATCAGCGGCAGATTTATATCGGGACCGTTGCGTTTGCCAGTGACCACGACGGACTGCTGCCGCCGGCGGGTCAGGAGCAGCTTGACGGCCCGCGCGAAGTTCAATTTTATCGGGATAATAATCGCCAATGGGGCCCCAGCACCGGTCGAAGTGGCTATTTCAACTGGTCCTCAGAATTCTGGCTCCGCTACTTAACCCTGCCCTACACCAAAAATGCGGCGGGCAACAGCTTCTGCGTCAAGAAGCCCTCGCTTTTATTTTGCCCGAGTGGCTACCGATCGCCGCCCTTCAATAATGGCGTGCCTGCGGGTCAAAGTTTTCTCGCTGACCAGCAGCAAATAACCGATTACTTTTTCAGCGGCTTCTCCTTTGATTGGAACAGGGCTTTCGGACCGTGCACCAATGGCGGTAATAATTTTCAATGCGGAGACATCGCACTCATGAACATGACCGGCTATTGGGGGCCTGCCCAGGATGATAACGGAGTTCCGCTGCTGCCGATGGTCTTTTCTTTTGATTGTGCCGACGCCGGCCCGAATCAACCCCATTCTCCGTCCGCCACCGTATCCGTGGCGCCCGGGATGAATATCCTCCGCGTTGATGGGAGCGGCCAATGGATCACCAGCAACCAGACTGTCATTATCTGCACGGACGGCTTTTGCAACCCTTGTCCCAAAGGATATCTGCTCAATATGCAGACCGCAGGTGCGTATGACGAGTGCTATACAAACGGCTCTTACCGTTGCTTCATGACACGTTACTTCTTAAACAACGGCCCATCGAGAATCGGGACTGCGGCATTTGGCATGACCTACGTGGGTATCTCACAATGAATTCCACTCTCGCAGGAAGTCAGCACATAAATTTCCCGGCACGGCGGGCTGGGACAGCCCGCCCCGCCAGCGCAGTTGGTCGGACGCTGAGGTGTCGACGATGATAATTCTTACCGTCCTCTTGCTTGTGGCGCTGGTCATCGTGGCGTGGCGCCGACAGCAGGCACCGACGCGGGCACTCAATGCGCTGCTGGCCGTGCTCGCTGTGGCTGGCCTGGGAGCGGCCGTGGTTGTCTGGCAGCGTCCCCAACGGGAGGTTGCCCGCCAGATCGCGCGGATTGAGCGTGTTCATGAAGCCATGGGCTTTGCACTGGGGCGCGCGGTGGCCCAGGCCATCCCGCAAGGCGGCGACGTGTTGGTGCTGCTGCCGGGGTTGCCGGCAAAGTTTCCGAAAAGCGGAGTCGGCGCGGCGCAGGTCAAAGGGTTGCGGGCCGGCTTCGGCCGGGACAATCTGCAGGCGGTCCCGGTCGGCTACACGCCCGCGTCAGCCGACGAAGCGCAAGACATCCAGAACGACTGGCCGCTGCGCGGCATCCCGTTCGCGAAGATCAATGAGTGGTTTGTGGCGCGGCGCGGCGCGGTGGCAGTGGTGGCATTTACTGCGGTGGGCACCGGGCTGAACTGGCTGCCACAAACGCAGATTCCGCCGCTGTTTGCAAGTGGGACACCGATCCTGAGCATCGGCGATCAAGCTCTCTGGCTGGACTGGGTCAAGTCGGGCGGCTTGGAAGCGGTGGTGGTCAGTCCAAATGGATTCGATTGGGCGACAGCCGCCGCGCCGAATTCCTTGCCGGAAGTTTTTGAAAAATGTTGTGAATTAATCACGCCGGCCAATGTCGCGGTGGCCCGGTCCCGGTTGGGTGGTGGCAATCCATGAGAACTGGTGTGAAAAATCAACGGGAGCGGCGGGCCCTAAGTCCATGGGTAAAATTTATTTGCGATGCGAACGGCGGGCTAGGGACAGCCCGCCCTACCGGGGAAATCCGGGGTAGGGCGCGGAGCCGAGTCGGACGAGACGCGGTTCTCCGCAATCCCGACCGCGCCGTCTGGGCCGACCTACGACTGGCAAACGAGTTGAGAATCCGACTCGGAATGGTGCGTAATAGCGCACCCTACACCACTGCTTCCGAAGGCCTTCAGTCTAAAGTCTATAGTCTAAAGTCTAACGTCTCGGGTCTTAAGTCTTTCCGCGCGTTTACGCTGGTCGAGCTGTTGGTCGTCATCACCATCATTGCGGTGCTGGCGGCCTTGCTCCTGCCGGCGCTGACTTCGGCGCGCGAGCGCGGGCGCCGCGCGAGCTGTTTGAATAATCAGCGGCAGATTTATATCGGTGCCGTGGCGTTCGCCGGTGACCACGACGGCATGCTGCCGCCGGGCCAGGGGCAGTTTTACGGAAATCGCGTCGTGAGTTTCGGTATTATCGCGGATAACACCATGGTTTGGGGCCCGAGCTCCCCGTATTACGCGACCCCGCCGCAAAAAAACTACTTCAACTGGTTCTCGGAATTCTGGCTGGGCTACTTAAACCTGCCCTACATCAAAGACTCGAAAAATGCCTACGGCATCAAGAAACCGTCGCTCCTGTATTGCCCGAGTGGCTACCAAGTGCCGCCCTGCTTGAATTCGGGCGTCCCTTGCGGCCGAAGTTTTTTAGCGGGACTGAATCAGCCCACCGATTACTTTTTCAGCGGCTTGGGCCCGATGGGGTGGGGTAACGAGTATCAGAATTGCCCCGGGCCTAATTTTTTTTCTTTCGACTACGCGATCGTGAGCATGCAAGGCTATTGGCAGCCGTACAATAATAATTCGCTGATCTTCTCGTTTGATTGCGCCAACTTTGGCAATACTTTTCAGCCGCACTCCCCAACCCCTGCCATTGCCGCGGCCCCCGGGATGAATATCCTCCGCACGGATGGCAGCGGCCAATGGATTAACAGCAACCAGACTTGCAACATCAACGTCGACAATAATGGCTTCCTCTGCGTGCCCAAAGGATATCTGCTGAATGTCGGACCCGATTTCTGGTTTCACTGCGATCTCGGCCCCCCCATAACATACGGTTGGTTCTGTTATCAATTCTACACGCGTGGCCTCTGCGGAGGACCGGCGGGATTCCAAACGTTGCCCTTTGGCCTGGTCTCGGCCGTTACGCAATGAATTTTACCGTTACCACCCTTTTGCTCGCGGCACTGGTCACCGTGGCGTGGCGCCGGCAGCAGTCCCCGACGCGGGCACTCAATGCGCTGCTGGCCGTGCTCGCGGTGGCGAGCCTGGGATCGGCCGTGCTCGTCTGGCGGCGTCCCCAGCAGGAAGTTGCACGCCAAATCGCGCAGATGGAGCGCGTTCATGAAGCCATCGGATTTACACTGGGGCGCGCGGTGGCCCAGGCCTTTCCGCAAGGCGGCGACGTGTTGGTGTTGCTGCCGGGGTTGCCGGCAAAGTTTCCGAAGAGCGGGGTCGGCGCGGCACAAGTCAAAGGATTGCAAGCCGGGTTCGGCCGGGACAATTTGCATGCGGTCCCGGTCGCCTACACGCCCGCGTCGGCCGACGAAGCGCGGGAAATCCAGTTCGACTGGCCGGCGCGCGGCGTCCCGTTCGCGAAGATCAACGAGTGGTTCGCGGCGCGGCGCGGTGCGGTGGCAGTGGTGGCGTTCACGATGGTGGGCAGGGGACTGCACCGGCCGCCGCCAACACAGATCCCGCCGCTGTTTTTAATTGGGACACCGATCATGGGGACTGGATCGGAAGAAAGAGATCGGTGGCTGGATTGGGTCAAGCCGGGCGGTTTGGAGGCGGTGGTGGTTTTCCCATCGGCGTTCGATTGGGCGACGGCCGCCGCGCCGAATTCGTTGCCGGAAGTTTTTGAAAAATGCTGTGAATTAATTACGCCGGCCAATGTCGCGGCAGCCCGGTCCTGGTTGGACGGAGGCAATCCATGAGAACAGGGTTGAAAAACCAACGGGCGTGGCGGGCCCTAAGTCCATGGGTAAAATTTATTTGCGATGCGAACGGCGGGCTAGGGACCCTTCGACGTCGCTCAGGGCAGGTAGCCCGCCCTACCGGGGAAATCCGGGGTAGGGCGCGGAGCCGAGTCGGACGAGACGCGGTTCTCCGCAATCCCGACCGCGCCGTCTGGACCGACCTACGACTGGCAAACGAGTTGAGAATCCGACTTGGAATGGTGCGCAATAGCGCACCCTACACCACCGCTTCCGAAGGTCTAAAGTCTAAAGTCTCGATTCCGCTGGAAGAACCCGCGAACACGCTAAAGCGTGGACACCGAACGCTCGAGTTCTTCGAGATTCCGCACGTTCGGTGTCCAGCCTTCAGGCTGCGTCGATGGGTAGCAGGTTTTTTTCAGCGGAATCAAGTCTCAGGTCTAAAGTCTTTCCGCGCTTTCACGCTGATCGAGTTAATGGCCGTTATTGTGGTCATCTGTATCCTGATTGGGGCCTTGATTGGAGTTGCGAAATATGCAAACCGACAGATCGGAGTCACCCGCGCCAAGACGCAGATGGCGGCCTTGCAAATGGCCCTCGATGCGTACAAAGCGGACGTGGGTTATTATCCGGCCAGCACGTGGGTGCGCTGCTCCGGCAATTTCTATGCGGAACAAAGCAACTCGGCCTGTTTGTATCGCGCCTTGACCCGGCCCAAGTGTTACTACCGCGCCCGTCAAGCAGACATCGGGGCGGCCAACGGGTTGACCTTCTTCAAAGACCCGTGGGGCACGCAGTGGAACTATTACCGGCCGGCCCTGCCGCAACCGATCAGCTTGGTCATCTGCAACGTCAATGGTGGTGGGATTGGCTACGCGTGGGGCGGTCAGCACAATCCACTGACCTACGACCTGTATTCGTATGGCCCGGACAAGATCACCTCCATTCTCGGGGCAAACAATGGCTGGATTTGCGCTGACGAAACGGGCGCCGGCCGCGACACCGACGACATTGTGAACTGGAAACGTTAACGATGATGAGCGTTGGCCGAAATCAGAATCGTTTCCACTCCTTTACGCTTGTCGAACTGTTGGTCGTCCTCACCATCATTGCGGTGTTGGCGGCCTTGCTTCTACCGTCGCTTTTTTCGGCGCGCGAGCGTGGGCGCCGCGCGAGCTGTTTGAATAATCAGCGACAGATTTATGTCGGGACTGTTGCGTTTGCCGGTGATCACGACGGATTGCTGCCGCCGGGGCAGGGTGGCGCACCCTTTATCCAATTTGTACCGGATACCATGTATCAATGGGGACCCAGCACCGGTCGAAGTGGCAATTTCGACTGGTTCTCACAATTCTGGCTCCGGTACTTAAACCTGCCCCTCATGAAATGCCCATACTCGGGGGGCTACTACTACGCCATCAAGAAACCATCGCTCCTGTTTTGCCCGAGTGGCTACACGACGTCGCCCTGCTTGAATGGTGTGCCCGGTGGTCAAAGTTTTGTCGGGGCAACAGTGAATCAGCCCACTGATTACTATTTCAGCGCCCTGTCCACCGGGTTTGGGACGGCATTTACGTGCAGCACCAATGTTGGAGGTGAAGCGGGATCTGTGACGCTCATGAATATGGCCGGCTATTGGACGCCTTACAGTGACAGCGGGGTCACCTACCCGCCGTTCATCTTTTCTTATGATTTCGCTGGCGGCAGCATTCAGCCCCATTCTCCATCCGCCACGCCGAATGCGGCGCCCGGGATGAATATCCTCCGCATTGATGGGAGCGGCCAATGGATCACCACCAATCAGACTTACCCAGATCCCGGCAACATTTACAACATTTTCCCAAAAGGATATCTGCATGATTGTACGGCGCAAGCAAATTATGAGTGTAGTACCACCCCGTATCCAAACGGTAAAACATACCGTTTCTTCGTCGTCAGTTTACGGGTGCACGGCCAACCGGGCCCACTCATTCCATCAGGCCAAGCCATTCTCCCGCCATTTGGGATGACCTACGAAGCGGTCTCGCAATGATTTTCATTCCCCGCAAACTTGCCCGTAGGGTGCGCGATTGCGCACCGCTGTTGAGAATCCGGCTCGGAATGGTGCGCAATCGCGCACCCGACACCACTGCTTCCGAAGGTCTAAAGTCTAAAGTCTCGATTCCGCTGGAAGAACCCGCGAACACGCTAAAGCGTGGACACCGAACGCTCGGTTTCTTCGAGATTCCGCGCGTTTGGTGTCCAGCCTTCAGGCTGCGTCGCTGGGTCGCAGTTTTTTTTCAGCGGAATCCAGTCTCCAGTCGTCAGTCTTTCCGCGCATTTACCCTGGTAGAATTACTGGCGGTCGTTGTGGTTATTTGCATCCTGATGGGATCGCTGATTGCGGTTGCGAAATATGCGAACCTAAAGATCCAGGTCGCCCGCGCCAGGGCGCAGATGGTGGCCTTGCAAATGGCCCTCGAAGCGTACAAGGCGGACATGGGTTGTTATCCGGCCAGCACCTGGGTGCGCTACTCCGGCTACGGCTCGTCTGAGCTCAGCAATTCGGCGTGTCTGTATCGCGCCCTGACTCAGCCCAAGCGTTACTATCCTGCCCGGATGGCTGACATCGGTGCGTCCGGAGCGCTGACCTACTTCAAAGACCCGTGGGGTACGGCCTGGAACTATTACCGGCCGGCCCTGCCGCAACCAACCAGCTTGATTGTTTGTAACGTTCCGGGTACATGGTTCACCATTCCCCAAGGTTATAATGCCTACGCTTATGGCGGTCAGAACAATCAAACAACCTATGACCTGTGGTCGGATGGCCCCGACAAGTTCACCTACATTCCCGGGGCTTACTGTGGTGGAAGTTACATGTGGGTCCAGCCCGTTTGTAACCCTGGCCACGAACTCGACGATATTGTAAACTGGAAACGTTGAACATGATGAGCACGTCTGGACGCCACCGCCATTCCATTGCCGTGGCTGGTCGGGTGCGCAATAGCGCACCCGACACCACTGCTTCCGAAGGTCTTCAGTCTTCGGTCTTCAGTCTTCAGTCTTTCCGCGCCTTTACCTTAATCGAACTTCTGGTGGTCATCGCGATCATCTCCATGTTGGCGGCGCTGTTGTTGCCGGCGTTGCGGATGGCCCGCGAGATGGGGCGGCGCGCGGTTTGTCTGAGCAATCAGCGCCAGATATATTTCGCGGCCGCCAGCTACGCCATCGATTCGAATGAGTACCTGCCGCCCGGCCCCCAGATGTCCAGCGGCAGTTCGGGGGCGGCGCTGGTGGGACTCACGTCTTGGTGCGATCCACGAGTCTGGTATTCCAAGTACCTCGGACTCAAAATCAGTGGCAACTCGTTCGTCACCCCGAAGGGAGTGGGTTGGTGTCCGAGTAATACGCGTTCGCTGGATAACCGGTATTGGTGGCAGGGCAACGGCGGGGCTTGGTATACGATGATCGATTATTGGCTGCCCGGCTGTACCGCCAATCCGTCCTTACCGGCCCTGACGGCCGGCATGTGGGGGAACCTGCCGTATGGATCGCGCATCTTCTCGATGGACGTGACCGCGATCGATCCGGGGAATATGGCCGACACGGGGCACGTCATTCAGGGAATTTGTACGGGCTGTAATCTGGTGACGACCGACGGTTCTGGCCTCTGGGTGCCCAGCTCGCTCTGCACGACGAATGGCGGTAACCGTCCCGATGGTACCTGGCAGTACCTCGGCTGGGAGCATAATCTCATGCCGATCAATTACGAGATGATGTACAATCCGTACTGCAATAATCAATATGGCACAAACACCGTTGCGGGTGACTGCTCGCGCAATGGGCATACCGTGGTCGGCCGAGGCTCCGATTACGGGCTCCGCTGTTACCCGTGAGTGGAGACACTCTATTTTCAAAACTTACGCTGAGCTGGCGCCATGCAGTCAAAACCCGGCCGTTTGCGGGCTGCGACCGTAGTGGGACAGTGCGTCTCGCCTGTCTCCGTCCCGTCGATTCGACTCACCCTGTGGTGAAATATTCTCATGCGGTCCGCTGACTTCCATACGGCTGCCCAACGGACAGGCGGGACGCCTGTCCCACTAAAACGAATTCATTGTTCCGGCTGAAGAATTCATTGAGCAATCCCGTGCCTAAGGATAATCTCAGCAACATTCGCGCCAGGGTAACGATGGGAACGGAAATCGACAAAATGAAAACAAACGCATTTGATCAGCATGAATTAGTTCAATCCGGAAAATTTGTTGTGGGGTGCAACTACTGGGCGTCCCATGCCGGCACTCGCATGTGGTCGGACTGGCAACCGGAGGTTGTCAAACGCGATTTACGCCGGCTCCAGCAGGGGGGATTGCAAGTTCTGCGGGTCTTCCCGTTGTGGCCGGATTTTCAGCCGCTAACATTGTTGCGAACCGGCTGGGAGCCGGTGGAGTTCCGTCACGGGGAAGAATCCTTGCCAGACGATCCGTGCGGTCAAGCCGGTCTATCCGCAGTCATGCTGGAACGGTTTGGTCTGTTTCTCGATCTGCTCGCAAAACACAATCTGCGCTGTGTCGTCGGCTTGCTCACCGGCTGGATGAGTGGCCGCCTGTTTGTGCCGCCGGCATTCGACGGTCTCAATGTTTTGACGGATCCGCTGGCACTGCGGTGGCAGGTGCGCTTCGTCCACCACTTCGTGACAACCTTTCGTGATCACCCGGCCATTCTCGCCTGGGATTTGGGGAATGAGTGTAACTGCATGGGGTCGGCTTCCCGCGACCAGGCGTATACTTGGACCGCCTTGATTACCCAGACCATTCGCGCGGCAGACGCCACCCATCCGGTTGTTTCTGGTCTCCACAGTCTCGCGCCGACCGGTAGCTGGACTCCCTTCGATCAGGGGGAACTCACCGATGTCCTGACGACTCATCCGTACCCGATTTTCACGCCCCATTGTGATCAGGATCCCCTGAACACGATCCGCACCCTCATCCATGGCACCGCGGAATCCCGCTACTATGCCGATCTTGGCGGCAAGCCTTGTCTGTGCGAAGAGATCGGCACGCTCGGGCCGATGATTTCCAGCGAAGCCATCGCCGCCGACTTTATCCGGACGGCGCTGTTTTCGCTCTGGGCCAACGATTGTCATGGGCTGCTCTGGTGGTGCGCGGCGGATCAGGCGCATCTGCAACATGCCCCGTATGATTGGTGCACGGTGGAACGCGAACTCGGGCTCCTGCGATTGGACGGCAGTGCCAAACCGGTCCTCAAGTCCATCAGTGCCTTCCGGGAGATGCTCGATGGATTGCCGTTCCGGACCTTGCCGCTGCGCCGCCGGGAAGCGGTCTGCATTCTTACCGAGAGTCAAGACCACTGGGGGGTGGCGTACAGCGCTTTCATTCTCGCCAAACAGGCGGGCTTTGATTTGGAATTCCAGCACTCGACACAGCCGTTGCGTGACGCGCCGTTCTACCTTTTGCCGTGCCTCAGCGGCAGCAACATCATCTCCCGGCATCGTCTGCAAGATCTGCTCGCCAAGGTCAAAGCGGGAGCCACGTTGTATGTCTCCCTCGATAACGGACTGCCGGATGGTTTTGAAGCGCTGACCGGGCTGGAACCGCAAACGCGCCACCGCGGGCGGGCGGCGGGTGATGTCACATTCGCCGGGGTCCCAGGTTTGACCGCCATTCCCAATCGCGGAACGTTCAAGGTGAATTTTCAGCCGACACGCGCGACCGTGCTCGGGCGCGAGAGTGATGGAAATCCCGCTTTCACAGTGGCGAAGTATGGACGCGGCCGGGTGTTCTTCCTTTCCGTCCCGCTGGAGCTGAATCAGACGCAAACGCCCGGCGCGTTTCACGCCGAATCGGCGGCTGCCTGCTGGCAGTTGTACCGGTCCATGGCCAGCGACTTCTTAAAAGATCGGGCGGCGCACAAGTCGCATCCATTGGTTGGCCTGACCGAACACGTTCGTGACGATGCCAACCGGATTGTTGTGATCGTTAATTACTCGCCGCAGGCAATTCGCGAGAACTTAACTCTGACCGACGGCTGGCATCTGAATCGCGTTTTGCATGGCAAGGCACGGCGGAACGGTCCGACCATCACTGTCGATTTGGGAAAGAACGATGGATGCGTTCTTTCACTCAGCACGAAGTAAAACGGGCACAAAAATGAATTCAACCTTTTTTACAGAAGCGTACGCCCAGCTTACGGTTGCCGACCTGGAAGCTTATCACCGGGCCGTATTTCTGAACATGGAAGGCGAGTTGGCGGCTCAAAAGCGCGTCGAGTATTACCGGGGCGTACTGCGCCATGTCGGCCAAAACGTTACAATCGGCGGCAGCGTCCGGTTCGTGAATCCACAGTGGATTTCGTTGGGCGACAATGTCCAGGTTCACGACCGCTGCACGTTGATTGCCCAATCCGAAAAAGGGATCACGCTGGCGGAAGGTGCCCGCTTGAAACACGGTGTCTATCTGGACACGGAATCTGCGACCACGGGGTATATTACGATTGGCAAACGGGTCTACATCGGGACCGGTTGTTGCCTGCATGGGCATAGCGGCTTGGAAATCGGCGACGACTCGCTGCTGGCACAGAATATTACCATCACCCCGTATTCGCATAAGTTTGCCGATCCGCAGAAAATCATCTACGCCCAGGGTGGTCACCAGCGCAAGGTAACGATTGGTCGGGATTGCTACATCGGGATGAACGTATCCGTTCTCTGGTCGGCGGACATTGGGGATGGGGCAGTGATCGGCGCCGGTTCCGTGGTTGTGCAGCCCATTCCGCCGTATGCCGTCGCTGTGGGGGTGCCGGCCCGGGTCGTGAAGAAACGTGGCGAAACAGTGGTCGCTGATTCTAAATTGCCTTCAAGTCGAACGGCCGTCCCGCCCGTTTATTAGTTGGACAGGCGTCCCGCCTGTCTATTATTCAATCTGACAGGCAAGATGCCTGTCCAACTACCGGAAAACGGGCGAGACGCCCGTTCCACTATTAAAAAACGCTCTACGAGATAAATATTATGACTGACCTCCTCTTAATGAAGAAACGGCTGCGGGTGGACCAAAGCCCAGTCCTCTTCGATCGTGCATTTAGTCCGGACAGCTTGCAGATAGACTGGCAGATTCGGGGCGCCGAGTGGCGGGTGGACGGCGAATGGCTGACCGGGCGCAACCCAGCCAACGCACCCGGCATGGTCACATCGCGGCGTAATTATTTCGGCAATGTCCTCCTGGACTTTGAGGCGCGAACGGTCCAGCCATCCACCCATGATATTGATTGGATGTGGAACGGCAGTTGGGACGAAGCAACCAACACGCGGAGCGTGGCCTATGTTGGCGGACTGCAAGGCTGGTGGGAAGGGAAAGTTGGGTTTGAGAAATCGCCCGACTACAAGCTGAACATTGCCACCCCCTTGTTTCCGTTTGAACCGGGCCGCATTTACCGGATTCAATCGGGGAGTGTGGACGGACATCTTTTCACCGTCGTGGATGGGCGGCTCGTTCTCGAAGCGACCGACCCTGAGCCGATCGATCCCCACCGGTTTGGCCTGGTTGGATTCGAGGCCTACGCGAGCATGATCCAAGTTCGCCGGCTTGTGATCCGCCAGATTGTTTGGGAGAAACGGGCCCTCTGTTACGAATCCGAGAATTTCTGATGGAAACTCTGGACCGGTCTCGGATCCTGCAAAACGCGGAACGTCTGGATCAAGCGTGGGGCAATCGCATTCCCGATTGGACTCCCGCCGCGCGCGAAGTAGCGGATCACGCCGTGAATGGAATCGTGTTCTTTTCCGTTAATGGCAACCACCCGATCAATGTCGGTCGCCGCCAGATTGACTGGCAGGGGTCACACCATCCTGATTACGAATGGACCGCGCAGCTCAACCGGTTTTTCTTTCTGGCGGAACTTGCAGCCGGTTATCGGGCGACCGGTCACGTCGACTACGCGGGCGCCGCCCGGGATTATATTGACGACTGGATTCAAAGCCATCCGGTCTGTCCTGCGTGGCAGACCGCCGGCCGTGATAATTCCCTGAATCTCGGGATACGTATGGGAACATCGCAATGGCCCGGTTGGCTGGGAACCTTGCCGATCTTTCTTGGTAGTCCGGCGTATGACGATGATTTTGTCGGACGCCTGCTAGGCTCTGCGGAATGCCAGCTCGACTTCCTCAGGGACCGGGGGTTGCCGGGCAGCGGGAATTGGCGGCTGACCAGTCTGGATACGCTGCTCGTTGCCGGGATTCTATTGGAACCACGGCCGCTGGCAGGACGGTTGCGCGAATCTGCAGTGCAACTGCTGCAGGATGCCTTCCGCCGCCAGGTCCTCCCCGATGGTGTCCATATCGAACGGAACCCGAGCTACCATCACTGGATGGCGAAAGTCATGGAACGCTTCTGGGACCTGAGCCGGGCCCTGCCGGAACTCGGGTTGCAAGTGGATCCGGCTGTCGTGGCCCGCATGTACGATTATTCACTCGCGAGCATGGCACCCGATGGCGGTTGGAATGCGCTCCACGATTGTCAGTCCGCCCGCAATCCCTCCTATGAAAAACTCTATGCAATGCAAGCCGATCGGGCTGGGTTTCGTAACAAAGCCGGGCTGCCGGATCAATTACCGCCAGTCTCCCAGTATTTCCCCGATGCCGGACAGGTCTGTTTGCGTGACTCGTGGGAGCCCACCGCCACCTATCTCGTTTTCGATGCGACGCAATGGGGTGGGGCGCACTGTCATCAGAGCCGTAATGGACTCGCTCTCTATGTTGCCGGTGAACCGCTATTGGTCGATCCCGGATTTCTGACCTATGACTTCGCCGAACCACTTGGTGTTCACGGCAAATCCACACGCGCTCACAACACGGCCAACCTGAATGGGTGGAATCAAGTCGGCACCAACCCGACCGGCACACGCCATTTCAGCTGTGCCGGTTACGATGTCGTCCTCTCCACGTACGAAGGCGGGTACTGGCCGGGGCGATACTTGTGGAATTTTCCCGAAGGCTGCGGGGCCGGTATCCAGGCGGCGCACACCCGGATCGTTCTCTGGGTCCGGGGTCGGTTTATCGTGGTCATTGATGAACTTGTCCGGTCACCCGCAGGCGGTGCCGACCCGTCGTTTGAAATCAATTGGCAATTTGAACGCGGACCGGTCTGTGTCGACGAATCGGCAGCGCAAGCCTGGACCGACTGCGCCGGGGCGAATTTATTAATGCTCTTCCCACAAATGCCAGACGGGATGCGGTTGGCGGTGCATGCTGGAGAAAATGATTCGCCGCGCGGTTGGCTGCCGAGTGAGCACGGCTATGTTGCCGCTCCGCAGTTGACGCAAGAGTTGCGGCCGATGCCGGCGCACACTGCCCATGCTGTGACTGTTCTGATTCCCCTGGCACCGGGCCAAGCGCGGCCGGGTGTCCAAGCCCGTTGTGTCGCGGTTCCGAATGCCGGGCTGACCCCGTGGCGTTTAACGTTGCAGTGGGATCACGGTGAGCGTGATGACATCGTTTGGACAGACGGACTCCGGGCGATGATCGGCACCGTGGATGATCAGTGCACAACCGGAGCGCTGGCGCACTGGCAGCGGAATGCGGCCGGTCAAATCCAAGCGCACGCGATTTTTGATTAGCCGGCGAGTTGGCGATTACTTGCGCTCGGTAGCGGCTGGTTCGTTTGTTGTTGCTGCGGGTTTCATGGCTTGGCGTTCTGCCATCCGGATTGAGGTGAGTTCTTGCTGCAGCTTGGCGCGTTGTTCCAACAATTCCTTGGCGGGCGGATAAGCTTTGATCACGGCCGCTTCAAGCGCATGGCTAAGTTTGGCCTGCGAAGCCTTGAGCTCTTCCGCCGCGGTCTTCACATCGGCATCATCGCGCACTTGGCGGCCAAATGGCGCCAACTCCTTGTCGATTGCGGCGATTTTTCCCTTTAGCTCGGCCTCATCAGCACGCACGCTCACGGACACGCCGGCCAACACCACCACAGTTAATGCGACCGCCAAAACAGATTTAACATTCATCGCTGAATTCCTTTGGGTTAATGGAGTTAAGATGTGGTGAGTATATAATCCATTGCACTCATCACAAGGTGAAACTCGGGGTGCCACACCGCCATTACGATGGATCGAGCGGCACAATCTCCACGTCGTCCACCCACACGGCGCCTTTCCCGTGAACATCAATGAGCATTTTCCAGAGATGGGCCAGGCGCGGGAAATCCGTCTCGAAACTCACATGCGTCCAATCGCATTTGCCGTCGATCTCCAATTCGGCTTTCTGTTCGGGGACTTTGTCTTTCCCCGGCCAGTTGAAATCTTTGGCTTTGATTGCCACTTTGCCTTTGAAATCATCCGCCTTGACCCAGAAGCCGATCCGGTATTTCAACCCGGTGTACGGGCCAGTCCGATACGACGAACCCATTTCCAACCAGGGCGCATCTTCGGCAGCTATCCGCATGGAGATCGAGTCGCCGTGTCCGACCGCCCGGTCAATGGTATACCGGCCCAGCCAGCGCAGCTTGGAGTCACCGGCCACTGCGTTCACCACTTCACTGAAATGATTGATCGGCTCTTCATGCACCAGCATCGGCTGCGAAAGCTGGGCCAGGTTGACCGAGGGCGCCGGAACGCTCTTCGCGAGCAGCTCTTTGAGCTTGGCCGGTGTAAATGGGTACACGCGGATGTGCCCCTCGTAGACCGCGCCTTTTTTAGCGGGTGCCTTGATCACCGATCCATTCACGCCAATGGCCGAGGGCGAGATGTGTTGATCCAATCCCCAGTGGCAATAGTCGGCCACATATTGGAAGGGATTATCATTCGGTAGTTCAAAGACCGCGGCCCAATCATCCACCGTGGTTGCCCAGAACCCGCCCAGCTTGATCAGCCGGTCCGACTCGGAAACTCCGCCACCATTCTTGCATTGGTGGTTAGCCAGAAAGGAGTAATATTGCCCGTTCGTACCCTGCCAGAGCGCGTAGTTCGGGTGGGTCCGACAGGTCGGCATCTTGCTGGTAGCCGGCGCGACCGTCTGATAAAAACAGGGATCCGTCAGGTCAAACCCCCACCGCTGTTTGTCGTCGGTCAACGCAGTCAGCTTGGCTTTGTGATCCCAGATGTAGCCGACCTTGGAATCATAGGTCAACGTCCAGGTGCTGGTGCCGATGCAATTGCCATTCTTTTCTTCCAGCGCCCACGTCCAAGCCAGAGTGCCGCCGTCGCGCGCGACTTGAAACTGGATGTTGGTCTTCCAGTCGATTCCCCAAGAGCAGGAGCCGGGCAGTGTACAGAACGGCATCACGCCCGGCGCGAGCTTGACCTCTTCGAGCAGCGGCATGTCCGGCCGATTGGCGAAATGGGCAATTGGCTCGTCGCCGTCGAAGATGTACGACCGTCCGACCCAGGGCCGGATTTTGAAATTGGGCTTGTGGGCAGGGGCTGCCGTCGTGATCGCTGGGACGGGGGTAATCCGAATATCACTGAACTGAACCTTGCTTTCCCGCACCGCAACGCCCGCCTTGCCGGTCTCGATCGGGTCCGCGTTATCGCAGTACCGGATCAATTCCTTCCCATCCACCGCCACGACAATCCAGTGCCCGGCCACGGTCACCGCGAACTGGTATTCCGTGTTGGCCGCGAACGGGAAGGGGACAACTCGGACCACGCCGCCTTTGGTTTTCCAGAGTTCGAGGTGGCCGT
>Ga0209083_1000316_pt1 | contig 74725 bp, 58 predicted proteins | sample AM7aDNAmetaG_FD_184132 | JGI IMG/M metagenome (GOLD analysis project Ga0209083, IMG submission 184132) | Freshwater microbial communities from Finland to study Microbial Dark Matter (Phase II) - AM7a DNA metaG (SPAdes) (version 3) | ecosystem: Environmental > Aquatic > Freshwater > Lake ... | reverse complement strand
CGACTTGCCGCTGCTGGAGACCTACAAGGACATGCTGATGGCGTCGTGGGCCAACCAGCCCTTTGACTTCCCGGATAAGCCGCAGCCCGATTCGTCATAATCCTGCCGTGGCACGGTAAATAGTTACGTCCCATATAGCGGTTCAGTCTATTCCGCGACGCCGGACCTCGCCAGCAGGAATGCACCGGAACAAGAATGCACCGGAACTCTCTCCAGACGGTTTCCTTCCGGCTTGGCCGGTATTTGGCTTGCTGAGTAAGGGCGGCAAGGGCGGGACGTCGGGAGTGCATTCAAGATCCCGATCCTACGGGGTTGGACCTACGTGGTTGTCCAGATTGCTTGCCTATGCCCTGCTTGGGGCGAGGCGCCCCAAGCACATGTCGGGCGAGGCGCCCGACCCACCTACTTCCACTTCTGGTTCAGCGGCATTGTCCGCGTTATGCTGGTGGCTATGGATCAGAGTGCTGCAGCTCATCTAGGACGTGATCGTGCTCTGCTGTTTGCCGGCCGGGCGATTCGCATGTTTGCCTATGGCTTCATGGCCGTCGTTCTGGGGCAATACCTCGTTGCCTTGGGATACTCCGAAACCTGGATCGGTGTGTTGCTGACCATGACGTTGGTGGGCGACACAGCGATCTCGCTTTGGCTGACAACGGCCGCGGACCGGTTCGGGCGGCGCAAGACGCTGTTGGTGGGTGCAGGGCTGATGCTGCTGGCGAGCATAGGGTTTGCCCTGACCGATAACTTCTGGTTGCTGCTGCTTACGGCGACCATCGGCGTGATCAGTCCCAGTGGCAATGAAGTAGGTCCGTTCCTGGCGGTTGAGCAGGCCAGCCTGTCTCACGTGATTGCCGACAACCGGCGTACGAGCATCTTTGCCTGGTACAATCTTATGGGGTCGTTCTGCACGGCGGTGGGGGCGTATGCCGCCGGGCATCTGGCAAGCACGTTGCAGGGGCATGATGTGACGGCTCTTCGCAGCTACCAATGGGTCATTCTGGGATATGGGTTGCTGGGGCTGGCGATGGCGGGGGCCTTCCTGTGCCTGTCGCCGGGCGTGGAGGTGAGCAACCCGGTGAGAAAACCGGGCATGTGGCTGGGGCTGCACAAGTCCAAACGCACGGTTCTGAAACTCTCTGGCCTGTTTTCCATCGATGCTTTTGCCGGCGGGTTTGTGATCATGCCGTTCGTGGCGTTGTGGCTGAAGCAGAAGTATCAAGTCAGCGATGCCCGCCTCGGAGACGTGTTTTTCGGTGCGAACATTTTGGCCGGCTTTTCGGCGTTGTCGGCTTCATGGCTGGCGGCACGAATCGGGTTGATCAACACGATGGTGTTTACCCACCTTCCCTCGAACATCCTGTTGATGCTGGTGCCGCTGGCGGCGTGGATCTGGCCAGAGAACCAATGGCCGGCCATTTGTCTGTTGTGGGCACGCTTTGCCATCAGCCAGATGGATGTACCCACGCGGCAGAGCTATACGATGGCCGTGGTGGATCCCGATGAGCGGTCGGCTGCGGCCGGGGTCACTGGGGTGGCGCGCAGTGTAGGAGCGATGGCAGCGCCGAGTTTGGCCGGTCCGTTGCTGCACAGCGTGCCCTTCATGTCGTTTCCGCTATACATCGGCGGGGGGTTGAAGATTGTCTATGACCTGCTGTTGTATCGGAGTTTCCAGAAGACCAAGCCGCCAGAAGAGAAGCAGCCAGCAACAACGGTGCAAGGCAGCAAGTAGCGTGAGAGATAGTGTATAGGGAAGCGGCTGCGCCGGCGGTTTGGCTACGGCTGGGGTCAGCCGTGCTACTTCAAGCCTTGTCACCTTGCTCGGCCTGCTGTAACTTCGCAGCCACTATGGCAAAGAAGTGGCGATGCGCGGTGGTTGGAACGGGTATGGCTGGCGAGTGGCATGTGCGGCTGGTTCCGCAGTTACCCAATGCCGAGCTGATTGCTCTGTGCGACATCGTGCCAGCCAAGGCGCAGGCGGCGCTGGATAAGAACAAGCTGCCGGCCATTCCCATCTACAGCGACATGGCAGAGATGCTCAAGAAGGAGCAGATCGATGTGGTGCATGTCGCCATCCCATCGGGCGCCCATATGGACACGATCATCATGGCGATGGAGGCGGGCAAGAATGTTATCAGCGAGAAGCCGCTGGAGATCCAGCTTGACCGGATCGATCGCATGGTCGAGACGGCGCAGCGCTGCGGTGTGAAACTCGCGGGCATATTCCAGAACCGCTGGAATCCGGCGAATCGGGCGCTGAAGCAGGCAGCGATCGAAGGACGCTATGGGCGAATCGCCTGGGCTGGATGTTTCACGCCCTGGTACCGAGCTGACAAGTACTACGAAGATGGCGGATGGCGCGGAACGTGGAAGCTGGATGGCGGTGGGGCGATCATGAATCAGTCGGTGCATGCGATCGACCTGCTGCAGTGGATCGTGGGACCTGTGAAACAGGTGTCGGCATATGCCTCAAGCCGGATCCATGCCAAGATCGAGGTGGAGGATACGCTTTCATGCTCGTTGCAGTTTGAGAACGGCGCTTTCGGTACGATCATGGGGACGACCGCAATGTATCCGGGCGGTCCGGTGCGCATTGAGGTCGGCGGCGAAAACGGCACAGCGTGCACCGAATGGAGCCTCAAGACCTGGAAGTTCCGTGAGGAGCGCCCGGAAGACAAGGACATGATCGAGCGGATCAACGGCAAGCAAGGCGCGAGCACCGGTGGTGGGTCAAGCGCTGCAGATGTGCCGGCTGACTTTCACGCTCTGAACATCCATCACATCCTGAGCTCATGGGAAGCTGGCAAAGAGGCCGATACGTGTGGGTCGGAAGCCCGTAAAGCGGTGGCGATCATCCTGGCGATGTATGAATCGGCAAAGAATAACGGCAAGCCGGTTGCCGTGAAGCAGTAGCGTCGTGAATGGCGATGGCTAATCTGGCCAGGAGCGTGTCACGGTTCGGTTCAGGCCGCTTTGCAGGGGCGTGGCAATGCGATAGGCTGTACAACTCGTGATTACACTTCTGGTATTACAGGGCCGCGACAAGGGACGGCGGTACGAGCTGCCGGATCAGGTGATCCTGGTCGGCCGTGAGAGCCGGCAGATGCTGATTACGGATGACACCGTGAGCCGCCGACATGCCGAGCTGATCCCCGGCGCCGGCGCGTGGGTTCTGCACGATCTGGGGAGCATCAACGGCACCTATCTCAATGGTTCGCGGGTCGCGGATCGGGCGGAGTTGAAGCTGGGTGACCAGATCCGCGTGGGGCGGACGCTGATGGTCTTCGGCACGCAGCCGGGAGTATCGCGGTCCACCGGTGTGCTCAACATCGCCGGATCTGAGACGGGGATGGATTCATCGATCATGCACAAGATGTCATCGAACGAAGACTCGATGATCCTGGCGGTCCCTGAGCCATCGGCCGTGGCGATGGCGAACCTGAAGATACTGTATCAGCTTGGCGCTACCCTGGGCAGCACCATGTCGGTGGGCCAGCTTGTCGAGATTGTGATGGACCTGGTGTTTGAGAATGTGAAGGCCGATCATGGGGTGATCCTCCTGCTGGACTCGGAGACGGGCGAGCTGGCGCCAGCGGTTGTGCGCTCGCGCGATGGGGCCCATGCCGGCGGCAAACATGAGGATCCACAGCAGGAGGAGAAGATCCACGCCTCGCGGACGATCATCAATCACGTGCTGCAGACGGGCGAAGGGGTGCTCTCCTCGAATGCGATGGCCGACCAGCGCTTCAGCATCGGCAAGAGCGTGCATGACCTGGGGATCCGTTCAGCTCTGTGCGTGCCGATCAAGGCGCCGAACCTTGCCGAAAAGGGACAGGATGCGATCGTTGGATTGATCTACGTGGATTCCTCGGTGCGCAACTACACCTATGCCCCCGAGCAGCTTCGCCTGCTTACGGCGATCGGAATGCAGGCGGGGATGGCGATCCAGAACTTCAAACTGTACCAGACTCAGCTCAAGAGTGAGCGACTGGCGGCCATTGGTGAAACCACGGCGGCGCTCTCGCACTCCATCAAGAACATCCTCCAGGCGTTGCGCGGCGGGGCGGACGTGGTGGAGATGGGCCTCAAATCGCAAAACCTGAACCAGGCATTCAAAGGCTGGCACATCGTTGAGCGGAATCTGGATCGGATCTACAACCTGACGATGAACCTGCTGGCCTATAGCAAGGAGCGAGAACCGCAGTTGCAGATGGTGGGGATGAACACCATCGCCAAAGAATGCATGGAACTGGTCGCCGGGACGGCCAATGAGCGGCAGGTGATGGTGGTGGCCGACCTGGATGAGAATCATCCGCCGATACCGCTGGACCCGGACGGGATACACCAGGCGTTGCTGAATCTCATTGGCAACGCGCTGGATGCCGTGGAACCGGGCAAAGGGTTGATTCGAGTCGTGACGCGCTATGATGCCAAGAACAACCGTTCGATCCTGCAAGTGGTTGACAATGGCACCGGTATTCTGCCCAACGTGCAATCCCATATGTTTGAGCTGTTTCACTCAACCAAGGGCAATCGCGGCACCGGTCTGGGTCTGGCGGTAACGCGGAAGATTGTGGCGGAACACGATGGCGAGATTGCGGTGCAGTCTCGTCCGGGCGAAGGAACTGCCTTCACCATCACGCTGCCGGTGAAGGCGATGCAGAACATCGAGAGTTCGGATACGCACCTGCCTCAGTAGTGTGATCGCTAACTTGGATTTGTCAGCGATGGGGCGTTACCTCGATCGCGTTTCGCGACATAGCAGGTACTATTAAACCGATTGGGCGGAGCTCATCGGCAGGTGGGTAAATAGAAGAGATTTTGTTTTGCGAATCGTGACGATTCCTGTATGGTACAGGTTCACGTCCTACGGTAGGCTGTGGCCGACGGGAAATCGGATGTATAAGGTGATTTGAATGTCAGTCGCAGAGGTCAAGAAAGCGGTGGAAGAGCGGTTTGAGCTGCTGATGCAGTCCGCGGCGTATCGTCTTTCCGTGATCAATCCTGAGATGTGGGAACACGAGACTGACAACGTTCCCTGGACCAGCCTTGATTCGCTTTGTGTACTTCCCGATGACACCCAGGCTGTCGGCTGGCTGCTGAATGAGACGCGCCCACAGGACATCCTGTGCATCGTCATGGGCCACCGGAAGCTTATCTCTCATTTGGGGGGTAGCGACAGCATCAAGGCCGAGCTATATGCCGACGAAGTGCTGAAAGCGAAGTCGCTGGGCAAGGTCTACCGCATTTTTGCCTTGTACTGGCTTGACCTTCCGCTGGACTACAACCACGACACCGAGTCGCCGATCGTGGGCGCGATCACCCGTGAAGATCTGTCCGGGCTAAGTGGAGTGTTGTAGTCCGCACGAGATCAAGGGAAGACTCAGTGTGCGGGGTTTTTTCCAGGCTCCTGTATCGCCGGCCTGCAACTGATCGGCGACTCCCTGCCCGTTTACGATCGTACCTATCGCTATACTTTCGCGAGGACCCGTTTGGCAAGTTCGATTCGGCGCTGCGCGTACTTTTCAGTGTTATTGCGCCCAGCGGCCGCTTCGCAGCGCCGGGCGGCGAAGCGCATTTCCTCAATGGCGGGCTTTAAATCCATCTCGACCAGCGATGAGAGCGTATACCAGAAGGGAAAAATGCGCCAGGTGCCATCACCTTTGCGGCAGGTATTGAGGCATTTCATGCCCCGCTCCAGCCGACGCCGGGCATCATCCAACCCGCCGGCCGTGATGTGACGCCAAAGACTGACTGAGCATGCCCCGCAGCAGTAGGTGCCACCTCGGTACGGCCAGAGCCAATGCATCTGACCATCGTCGGGTCTGGGGCCGGCGGCATCGGCCGGGCCGAGGCGCTGTAGCATGTCGGTTGTCGCATCCCGCAGGGCTTCTCTGGCCGCGGAGGAGTTGGCATTGAGCAGTAGCAGAGCGCGGCAGGCCTCTTCGCCGGCAATATGACGGGCCGCGGCATTGGTGATCCGTTCGCCGGTAAACAGGCGGAAGCCGTTGGCACGCTCGTCTGGAAAGAGCCCGAACATGCGGGCGTAGGTACCAGGAACGCAGTGGCGGGCTGCGATCCAGTTGGCAATGGCTCTTGCCTCTGACCGGGCTATCTTCTTTTGGAAGAATGCGGCTTCATTTACGGCATCGAGGGTTTGCGACAGGCTGGTGCGCTGGATCATGGGTCTCCTTCTCAGGGCTGCATTGTACCCGGACAGGAACTCGGATCGATACCCAACTCAGAACCGAGCCGGCGATGAGTAACAGACATCCAACCCACAGGCTTCCACCGGCGGTGACGCCAAGATAGAGGCAACTGACCACGGTAGATAGCAGGGGAGTGCCGTAAGAGGCGGCGGCGACCAGGGACATGTTGCCCCGGCGCATGGCGGTGTCCCACAATCGGTAGGCAGTCCAGTTAGCCAGACCCATGGCCGTGACCTCCGCTACAGCGCGGATTGTCCAGCCGCGCGGCTCATGAGATGTAAGCGAGAGCAGGAGCATGGCCAGTGCTGTGGCCGATAGAAACAGTTCGGCTGCGCCTGGCCCCGACCCTCCTGCCCAACGGCGGGTGAGGTTCGAGTATAGAGCCCAGGCGATGGCGGCGAATGTCGCCAGCAGGTAGGCGGCCGGGTTGGCCAGGGAACTGACGGCCAGAGCATGCCATGAGAGGTCATGACCTTGCATCAGCACCAGAGCCACGCCCGCGATTGCCAGAACGGTGGCCGGCAGCAACAGCAGAGTCGCCTTCACACGCAGCAGCGGGAGCGATAGCAGAATGGTCAATGCCGGCCAGAGGTAGTTCAGCAGGGCGACGACCAGGGTTTGAGTGCGATCATGCGCCAGGCCGATGGCGATGTAGAGGGCGATCATGTAGAGCACGAACAAAAGCCCGCACACGCCCAGGTAGAGGCGTGGCAGACGCAACATCTGCTGAAGCTTTGTTGGGACAAACAGGAGGCTGATGCAGGCGGCCGCTGCGCTGACGCCATAGATGGCGGCGGCGGCGGTGAATGAGCCGACCTGTTCGGACGCACTGCGCGCTAGCGCGAAGGTCGTGCTCCAGAGCAGCAGGGCGATCAGTCCGCCGGCGGTTGCTGAACGGTAACCGGCGGAACGATGGTCTTTAGAAGTCATGGCTGGGGCAGATGATACAGTGGTTGGATGTTTTTTCAGACAGGGCCTAGCCGCCAACGGCAGCCTCGGCCATGGCTGCGATATTGGCCGGAGGCACATTGGGCAGGATCGCCTCGTGACTGGGGCTGACGATCAGGCAAGGGCCCAAGGTGTCCTGAAGGCGGCGTACCTCGTCGCGGATGTCCTGGGGTGTGCCGTGAACCAGGAGGTGCTGGGTATCAACGCCGCCGAGGAAAGCGATGCGGCCGCCGAAGTCGTGGGCAAGGGTTTGGGCATCCATGTTGCGTGCCAGTGCCTGGATGGGGTGCAGGCAGTTTACATCACAGTCGATCAGGCGACCGATGACGCGGTGTATGGCGCCGCAGGAATGAAGGATGACGTGCTTGCCGAAGCGGTGGCCTTGCTCCGTAAACCGCCTGAACCATGGAAGGATGAACTGGTCGAACTGCGCGGGACCGCAGATCAGGTCGAGTTGGGTGCCAAAATCGTTGCCGAAAAAGAAGGCATCGGCATCATCGCCGGCGAGGGGGAAGAAACGCTCATTGGCATCATAGTAAAATCGGCAAACGCGGTCGGTGACGGCCTGGACGATTTCCGGCCGCTCGTACATGAACGCCATGTAGTTCTCCATGCCGAAGAGATCCATGACGTTGTGGTAGAAACAGGTCCACAAACCGCTGGCGCGGTAGTAAGGGCCGGCGGATCGGAGGTTCTGGAGCGTTGCGGCGAAGTTCATAAACTGAGGCCGCGGCCAATCGTAGAGTTCGTCGAGCTGCCTGACGTCGTCGCAGTTAGCGAGCGGACCCGGATCGCCATGTGAGTGCTTGTCCGGGATGGGGAACATGCCCAGCCCCTTTGCATCGCGGTATTCCCAGGCGCCGATCCAGCGGAAGTCATCGCCGAGCTTGAGGCGAAGTTCCTCGTCGCTCTTGGTGCCGAAGTAGGTGTGCAGGATCGGCCAAGTGGCTTTATCGGGCTGGCCCAGCCAAAAGCCACAGCGGTCGGCGGGCTTGCCGGAAATGATGGTCCGAAGTCGTTCGCGTGAATTCATGGGCGGGGATTATAGGTATATGTCCGATGGCATACACGCTGGGATTATCCAATGCGGTTTGCGGCTTGACCGCCGCAACTCCCGCCACGAGCATAGGATATAACCATGGCACGAAAGAACCGAAGAAACGATGGAGCGGGCGGAGATATCGCATCATTGGTAACGCAGGTCAGTCCAGCGATGCGGACATTCCGCCGGCAAATGCATCAGACGCCGGAAGTAATGTTCGAGGAACATCAGACGGCAGCACTGATTCGCGGGCAATTGGATCGGCTTGGCGTGGCATATCTGCCGGCGCCCAGCGAGGCTCCGACCGCTACCATCGCGTGTATCGGCGATCCGCAACTACCGTGCATCGCGCTGCGGGCGGATATCGATGCGCTGCCCATCACAGAGGCGACCGGAGCAGCATATGCCTCGACGATCCCAGGCCGGATGCATGCATGCGGGCACGATGGACATACGGCAGCGCTTCTGGGCGCGGCCGCAGTGTTCAAGAAGATCGAGCGGAGCCTGGATGTCTGTGTCAAACTGATTTTCCAGCCGGCCGAGGAAGGCGGTGGTGGCGCCGAAAGGCTAGTTCGTGCAGGGGTAATGGACGGCCGGTTGGGCCCCAAGCCGTTGGCGATCTTTGGATTGCATGGCTGGCCGGGCATACCTTTGGGCAAAGTGGCAACTCGGCCTGGGCCGCTACTGGCGTCAACCGACAACTTTTCAGCCACGTTTGTCGGCAAAGGGACGCATGGCGCCTTTCCACATCTGGGGCGTGATCCGATTGTGGCGACGTGCGCTGCGGTGCTGTCGCTGCAGCAGGTCGTCAGTCGCGACACGAATCCCGTTGAGAGTGTCGTGGTAACGGTTGGTAGGATCACCGGCGGAACGGCAGTGAACATCATCCCGCCGACGGCGACAATCGAAGGGACAGCGCGGACGCTGACGCACCAGACTCGTCAAGCAGTGCAAGAGGCGATGCGAAGGCGGCTCGCGGGTGTGGCGATGACGCACGATGTGCAGTTGCAGTTCGTCTGGTCTGAAGGGTATCCGCCGACGGTGAATACGCCGGAGATGGCTGATTATGTGCGCGAGGTGGCGAAAGACACTTTCGGCGCGGATGCATTTGTGCCGGCGGCTGCCCCGAGCATGGGTGGCGAGGACTTCGCCTATTACCTCGAAAAGGTGCCTGGATGCTTTACGCTGATTGGATTGTGCCCCGAAGGCAGTACGGACTGTCCCGGGTTGCATAACCCGTCATTCGACTTCAATGATGATGCGCTGCCTGTGGCGATTCAGCTATTGGTGTCTCTGGCAACCCAGTGGACGCAACGGAGTGGGGCAAGCCCGGCAAAGCGGTGAGGTAAGATATGCAGAAGGCAATGCTGGTCGTGCTTGCGGCATGGATAGGCTGGCTACAGGCAGGTATGGCTCAGACGCCGATGGCGAAAGAGGGTAATCCTGTGAGTGCCTTTGAAACGCGTTTGTACGGCGAATTGGCGCGCGGCGATGGGAATGTGTTTGTCTCGCCGGCGAGTATCCAGTCGGCATTGGCCATGACCATGGCTGGGGCACGCGGGGCAACGGCCAAGGAAATGGGCCAGGTGCTGGGTGTGGCGGATGCGGCGGCGGCCGGTGCTCAGTACCGATTGCTCGCCAAACAGATCTCCGCACTGCAGAGCGGCGGGGCAGTGCAACTGAGCATTGCCAACAGCCTCTGGGGACAGGAGGGCATCGAGTTTGGGCCGGCGTTCCTGCAACAGTTGCGGCAGGACTACGAATCGGATCTTCTCCAGGCAGATTTCCGCGGCGCAGCAGAGGCGGCCCGACAGAAGATCAACAAGTGGGTGAGTGATAAGACGCAGCAGCGCATTACGGACCTGATTGCCAGCGGAGCGATCCGGCCGGACACGCAGCTTGTTCTGGTCAATGCGATATACCTCAAGGCGAACTGGCTGGAACAGTTTGAGCCGCGGATGACGCGGGACGGCGATTTCAAGGCGACCGGAGGCAAGACGGTAAAGGCGAAGATGATGGGTAAGGTGTTCTCGGCAGCATACGCGGAGGATGCCGGAACGCAGATGATCGAACTGCCGTATCGCGGTGGGTCACTGTCGATGTTCATCCTGCTGCCGCGGCAGCAGGATGGGTTGAAGCAACTGGAGGAGTCGCTGCCGACAACACTGGCGTCACTGAAAGAGAAGGCCACGAAGCGGCGCGTATCTCTTGCTCTGCCACGCTTTACGCTGCGGTATCAGGCGGATCTGGTCCAGCCTCTGACGAAGATGGGGATGCCCTCGGCGTTCGGTACCCAGGCCGATTTCACGGGGATGCGAGAAGAGGGTGCGCTGCGGATTTCGAACGTGGTTCATCAGGCTTTCGTCGAAGTGGATGAGCAAGGCACGGAGGCGGCCGGCGCAACAGGAGTGATGATGCGGCCAACCGCAATGAGGCAGCAGGAGGAGCCGGTTGCATTTGTGGCAGATCATCCGTTTGTCTTTGCGATCATTGAGCGGGCAACGGGAACCGTGCTGTTTGTTGGCCGGCTGGTTGATCCATCGGCGAAATGAGAGTAAAGGCTCAGGGCGTGGTTATTGTCAGCAGGCAAAACGAGCGGGTGAAGGCGGTGCGGGCGCTGCAGGAGCGGAAGGCTCGGCAGAGCACGGGATGTTTTCTGGCCGAGGGGATCGGGCTGGTTGGGATGGCGGTGCAGACTGGCGCGGCGATCGATCTGGTGGTGGTGTGCGAGGAGCTTTGCCAGAGCGAGTTTGGCCTGAAGGTGCTGGGGGAACTGGAGCAGCGCGAGGCGCCGCGGATCGACGTGTCGGTCGATGTGTTTGGCAGCATCACCGATGACCGGTCGCACGGGCTGTTGGGCGTGGTGAGGCAGCATGAGATCACGCTCAAGGACATCCGCGCGGAAGGCGTGTGGATCGCGCTGGATGCGATCCAGTATCCGCCGAACCTGGGCACGATCCTGCGGACATGCGATGCGATCGGGGCGCGCGGGGTAATCCTGATGGATGCCTCGACGGACCCATTTGCCCCCGCCACCGTGAAGGCAAGTCGCGGGGCGATCTTTACACAGCAAGTGGTGCGCTGCCGGCTGGAAGAGTTTGCCCGCTGGAAGCCCGCCAGCGGCTTCCGCGTGGTCGGGACATCGCTGGAGGCAAAGATCGCGTATACGCAAGGGAACTACACGTCGCCAGTGGTGTTGATGATGGGCAGCGAACGGTATGGGCTGCAAGAGGGGCATCTGGCGGTATGCGATGAGCTGGTGAAGATTCCGATGCTGGGGCGGTGCGATTCGCTGAATGTCGCGGTAGCGGCATCGCTGGTGCTGTACGAGACGATCCGGGCGAGGTAATCGATTCGCTCCTGCGGTATGCTTTGCGTGCATGAGCTACCAGATTGGCATGGACTGCATTTGCCTTCGTTCTGGCCCTCGGCTTGGACACACGGAGTACTGCTCCAATGATGCCTTGCGGCGGCATTTTATGACGATGCCGGGTGCGACCCCGCAGCGCTTTGAAGATGCCCTTGAGATGGACCTGATCTGGTCCACGAATGATGGGCCGGTGGGGTGGGAGAAGCGCGGGCGAGTGACGGATATGGGGCATGCCGACTTCCTGGAAGGTGGCGTGGATCGGCGTCAACCCAAGCCAAGCCCGTTTAGGTCACCCGAAGAAGTGTGGACCTTTGATGCGGTGAAGGAGTATGGGCTGCCGGACTTTGGGGAACTGGTGACGTACTACCAGAGGTCGTATGACGATGGGCAGAAGGCTTTCGAGAATCAGGTTCTTACGGGCGGATACTACAAGACGATCGTGTCGGGGGCGATTGATGCGTTTGGGTGGGATATGCTGCTGGAGGCGGCGGCCGACCAGAAGAAGTTTGAGGCGGTGCTCGATTCGTTCTTCCAGTTGACGCTGCACCACATGAAAGCGTGGGCGAAGACCACGACGCCGGTGTTCATCCAGCACGACGACATGGTGTGGACGGCCGGTCCGTTCATGCATCCGGACTTTTATCGACGGGTGATCTTCCCCCGCTATGCGGAACTGTGGAAGGTGCTGCATGCGGCGGGGAAAAAGGTGCTGTTCTGCTCTGATGGGAATTTTACCATGTTCGTCGATGACATCGTGGAGGCGGGGGCGGATGGGCTGATCTTCGAGCCGCTGACCGACCTGGACGTGGTGGTGAAGCGATATGGTAAGACGCACTGCATTGTCGGGAGCAAGGTGGATTGCCGGACGTTGACGTTCGGGCGAAGTGAGCAGATCGCGGCGGAAGTGGATGCCACACTGAAACTGGCGATGGATTGCCCTGGGTTCATGTGCGCTGTGGGAAACCATATCCCGAGCAATGTGCCGGTGGAGAACGCCCTATTTTACCTGGAGTACCTGCGGGCGAGGTGGAAGCGGGGATGAGATGGCGGAAAACGGGCAGGGCGGCCGGATCGGCCGCCCTGCGGTGCGTTTTGGTCGGTAGATGCGTCCCGATTAGAGGGCTGAGACGACGAGGTCGCCGGTTTCTTTGGTGCCGCAGCCCATCTTGCCGGCGGCCTGGCTCTTCATCTTCGGGGTGGTTGCCAGGATCGCCTTCATGACCATGTCGCCGGCCTGGGCGAGCTTTTTATCGCCCTTGTTGTTGCCGGTTTCGGAGAGCAGCATGGCCACAGCGCCGATGGCGGCCATCGGGTTGATGACGTTCAGGCCGGTGTACTTGGGGGCGCTGCCGCCCATGGGCTCGTACATGCTGACGCCTTTGGGATTGATGTTGCCGCCGGCGGCGACGCCCAGGCCGCCCTGAATGACGGCGGCCAGGTCGGTGATGATGTCGCCGAAGAGATTGTCGGTGACGACCACATCATAAAACTCGGGGTTCTTCACGAACCACATGCAGCAGGCGTCAACGTGGTTGTAGTCGCGCTTGATGTCTTTGTATTCCTTATCGCCGATCTCGTTGAAGGCGTTGAACCAGGTACTGCCGGCGAAGGTCAGCACGTTGGTCTTGTGGACCAGGGTGACCATCTTCTTCTTGGAGTTGCGGCGGCGGCAGAGGTCAAACGCGAAGCGGATGGCGCGCTCAGCACCGAAGCGGGTGGTGCAGTTGATCTGGGTGCTGACTTCGGAGGGCATGCCCTTGTACTGGACGCCGCCCATGCCGGTGTAGATGCCTTCGGTGTTCTCGCGGACGACGATGAAGTCGATGTCCTCGGGCTTCTTGCCGGCCAGGGGCGTCTCGACGCCGGGGTAGAGCTTCACGGGGCGCAGGTTGATGTACTGGTCGAGTTCAAAGCGGAGGCGAAGGAGGACACCCTTTTCGAGGATGCCGGGGGCGATCTTGGGATGGCCGACGGCGCCGAGGTAGATGGCGTCATAGGTACGGAGCTGGGCGATTTCCTCCTCGTGGATGACGGGGATGGTTTGTTTGTTGGGATCGCCGCCGGCCGCGAGGTAGCGGTCGCCGGAGATGTTGAAGTCCTTGGTGGAGAACTCGAAGCCGACCTTCTTGGAGACGGCCGAGAGGACCTTGAGGCCCTCGGCTACAACTTCGGGTCCGGTACCGTCGCCGCCGATCACTGCAAGACGAAGCATGTTCGCTGATTCCTTTCGCTGTTTTGAAACGGGGGGTGAGTGTACTGGTGCGGGTAGGGAGCGGCAAGGGAAGAGCGGGAGAGGGGAATGCCAAGGGCGAGAGGGGCAGAAAGCGAGAGGGAGACGCGGAGAGCGGAGGACGGAGAGCCAAGGGCGGAAAGATGGTGGGTTTGGCGCTTGTGTCCGGTAGCCGGGGGCGTTAAGGTTTTATGTCATTCCGGGGCGTGGGTTATGTGGCTCCGGGAGCAATCATTGTCTTCTTGGTTATGGGAATGAGGTCGGCAATGGCGAAGCGGCATCGGGTGGCGGGTGGAACGGGATCTTCGTGTCGGAATGCCGGGCTAAAGGGCATTGGGAAGGCGTGCGTGGAGGCGCTGGAGGGGCGGGTGCTGCTGGCGGTGACGGCGGGGGAGTATGACACGATCCGGAGCACGTATCCGGGCTTCAATCTGTCGGCGGACATGGCTTCGATCAACATCATTGAGATCACGCCAGATCAGTTGAGTGTGGCGAATCTGAAGAGTGCGATCACGACGGCCGGGGGTACCACGCTGCCGGATCTGGTGGTGTTGCGGACGACGGATGCGCAGAACACGATCACCTATGCCAGCAGTGCTGACGCCGTCAGCATTGACATTTCTTCGTGGACCAAGGGAGCGATCAGCATTGTGGGATTCGGTTCGAGGCCCCTAACCATCGATGCGGCAAATAAGAGTCGCGTTATCTCGGTCGGCAGTTCCCTCAGCACAACGATTGTGAATCTTGGGGGTATGACGCTGACGGGAGGCTACATATCTGGTGGCTATGGTGGCGGGGTGTATCAAGACCATGGCACATTGACACTGACGAATGTAACGATCAGCGGGAATACGATTGGCCTTTACGGTGGCGGGGTATATCAGTCGGATGGCACATCGACGCTGACGAACGTGACGATCAGCGGGAACATGGCAAAATCCGGTGGCGGACTGTGTCAGTCCTACGGGACATCGACGCTGATAAACGTGACAATCAGCGGAAATACGGCGGCGGTATACGGTGGTGGGGTGTATCAACCCTCAGGCACATTGGCCTCATTGGCCTTGCGAAATACGATTGTGGCCCGAAATGCTGCAGACAGCGGCCCGGATGTATATATCAGTGGTAGCGGCGGCCTCAACGGCTCGAATAACCTGATTGGTGATGGCAGTGGGCAGACATCGCTGGTTAATGGAAGCAATGGCAATCTTGTGGGCAGCAGCGCCAGCCCGATTGATCCAATGCTCGCGGAGGGAACGAGCTTTGGCATTGGTCTGTCGCCATTGCCGGGCAGTCCAGCGATTGATGCAGGGGATAACAGCCTGATTTCTATAGGGATCAGTACCGATGTCTATGGGGCAGCAAGGATCCAAGGGGCGAGAGTGAACATTGGTGCGGTGGAAACGGTGCTGCCGGGGATGGCGTGCGTGACCTATATGGTGACGAGCCTGGCAGACAGCACAGCGGCTGATGGGGTGATCACCCTGCGTGAAGCGCTTGCCGCAGCCAACAGCAATCAAGCTGTGGGGGATGCACCGGCCGGCTCGTACTCTGTGGGCGATGTAATCCAATTTGCTCCAGGCTTGAGCGGAGCCATTCGCACGAATGGACAGGCGTACCAGATCAGTGGCAGTGTGAGCATCATGGGGCTGGGTATTAGTCAGTTAACGTTAAGTGGGGGAGGCGTCAGCGGCGTTCTGGATATTCGCGGTGCGTACGATGTGGACATCAGCGGGATGACCATTGCGGGAGGGTATGCGGCAAGGGCTGGCGGGATCTACGCGGTCGGTTCACATCTCACATTGAATCGGATGGTGATCAGCGGGAACACGGCAATAGACGCTAATAGTGGCGGTGGTGGGGTGTATATGTTCTCTGCCACACTGGCCATGACGAATGTGGGAATCAGCGGAAATACGTCATATGGTAATGGTGGCGGGGTGGATCAGTACTATGGCACATTGACGCTAACGAATGTGACGATCAGCGGGAACCATGGGTCCTTGTCCGGTGGCGGGGTGTATCAGCTCTATGGCACATCGACGCTGACGAATGTGATGATCATTGGGAATACGACATCGACATTCTCCGGTGGCGGAGTGTGTCAGATCTATGGTACATCGACTTTGACGAATGTGACGATCAGCGGGAACACGGCACCAAGCGGTTCCAGTGGCGGGGTGCATCTATCTTCTGGTGCATCCACACTGCAAAATACGATTGTGGCCCGAAATACCACAGGTGCAGGCACAGGCCCGGATATATACGCAATTGGCAGTGCGGTCATTGTCAGCGGAGCCAATAATCTAATTGCAGACGGTAGCGGGCAGACAGCGCTGGTCAATGGAAGCAATGGCAACCTCGTTGGCACGACCGCCAGCCCCATCGATCCTCAGTTTGTGAACATAGCGGGGACGGACTGGACGAAGTGGGATCTGCATATACCGGCGACGTCGCCGGCGGTGAATGCCGGCGACAACGCCTGGGTTCCTTCAGGTGTTACGACTGACATAACGGGTGGTGCACGCATCATTGATGGTATCGTGGATATGGGTGCCTATGAATACAGCTCAGAGAATCGTGCTCCAAGCGACATCGCGCTGTCGGCCAGCACTATTGCTGAGAACCGGTCGGTGGGGACGGTGGTGGGAACGCTCAGCAGCACGGATCCCGATGCCAGTAATACCTTCACGTATTCTTTGGTCAGCGGGACCGGCAGCACGGACAATGGGAGTTTCACCATCTCGGGCAGTTCACTCAAGACGGCTGCCTCCTTCAACTATGAGGTCAAGAGCAGCTATTCGATTCGGGTTCGCACGACGGATCAGGGCGGGCTTTCGTCCGAGAAGGTCTTCACGATCAGCGTGACGGATGTGAGCGAGGCGCCGACGAATGTTGCCTTGAGCAGTGCATCGGTGGCTGAGAATCAGCCGATTGGGACGGTGGTTGGTACGCTGAGTACAGCGGATCCGGACGCGGGTAACACATTTGTATATACGCTGGTGAGTGGTACTGGCAGCACGAATAATGCCAGCTTCACGATCAGCGGCAATCAGCTTCTGACGGGTGCTTCGTTCGACTTCGAATCGAAGAGTAGCTACTCGATTCGGGTGCGCACAACCGATCAAGGCGGGCTGTGGTTTGAGAAGGCATTCACGATCACGGTGACGAACGTCAATGAGGCACCGACGAACATCGCGTTGTCAGCCAACAGCATTGCGGAGAACCAGCCGACAGGCACAACGGTCGGCACATTGAGTACAACAGATCCGGACAGCGGAAATACGTTTACATACAGTCTGGTGAGCGGGACCGGGAGCACGGACAATAGCAGCTTCACGATCTCGGGCAGTGCTCTGAAGACGGCCGGGCCGTTCGACTATGAGTCCAAGAGCAGTTACTCGATCCGCGTGCGAAGCACCGATCAGGGCGGACTGTTGTTTGAGAAGGCGTTTACGATCAGCGTGACGAATGTCAATGAGATCCCGACTGATGTCGCTCTTTCGAATAGCAGCACTGCTGAGAACCAGCCTTCGGGAACCGCGGTCGGCACGCTGGGCACGACGGACCCTGATGCAGGTGACGCGTTCACCTACAGCCTCGTCAGCGGAACGGGTAGTACCGACAATGGCAGCTTTGGCATCAGCGGCAATCAGGTTCAGACGGCCGCCTCGTTCGACTTCGAAGCCAAGAGCAGCTACTCGATTCGAATCCGAAGTACCGATCAGGGTGGACTGTGGTTTGAGAAGGCTTTTACGATCAGCGTGCTTGATGCGGCCGAGATTGTACCGACGATCACCGGGATCAGCACCGATACCGGCATTGGCAGTAGCGATGGGATCACCAGCGACCAAACGCTGGTGATCAATGGCACATCCGAGCCGGCGATGACCATCAGCATCTATCAGGATGGGGTGTTCACGGCCATGGTAACGGCCGACGCATCGGGTAATTGGCTCTTTGATTACGGCATCGTCAGCCTGGCCGATGGGAGCTATAGCTTTACGGCGGCGGCGAGCGACACGCTGGGGCATACGACGGCGGCGTCAGCGCCGTATGCGGTGAAAGTGGATACCAGCGCGCCGAAGGTCACGGCGGTGTATGTGAGGGGTTCGAGCTGGAATACGAGCTTCCTCTCGTTCCTGGCGGCCAATATGAGCGGGTCGAGTTCTACCTATGGCTACGCGATTCCGGTGGGCTCGGGAGCTGCGCAGTTGCAGACGCTTCCCTGGCGCAACCTCAACCGGATTTCGATTGCCTTTAGTGAAGATGTCTCGGTGGCCCAGGCGCAGTTTGCCATTGTGGGGTCGGTGGGCAGCTACAGCGTGTCAGGCTTTAGCTATAACGCAACGGATCATGTGGCCACGTGGTCGCTCTCGGCCGTGATCGGTGCGGATAAGCTGTATGTGGCTCTTCCCGGCAGTGGAGCGACACCGGTGACGGATACGGCCGGTAATGCGTTGGATGGGGAGTGGACGAATCCGACGAGTTACAGCCAGGTCGGCGGTACCAGCATCTTCCCCTCCGGCGATGGAGTGGCGGGGGGTGATTTTGCCTTCCGGTTTGATGTTCTGCCGGGGGATTCCACCGGCGGGAGTTTGGGGAAGGTGAATGTGGCCGATATCAATCAGACCAAGAGCCGCAGCGCCCTGCCGGAGACGATAAGCAGCTACCGGTCGGATTTCGATGGGAACAACCTGGTCAATGTCGCGGATATTAATTACGTCAAAACCAGGTCGGCCATCTCCTCGTTGCCGGTGAATCCGCCGGTGCTGCCGAGCTTTGGCCCGGTGTTCTCGCAAGTGAGTCTATTGGCGTTGGTGCGTGAGAGTGCGCGGAAGTTGTGGTAGTCCTGCAAAAAAAAGCGACTACAAAGTCGCTTCTACGACGAAGTTGTCTCGCCCTTGCAGGGCTTGTGGGTTTTGTTCATGACGGAACCCAGGGCGACGCGGAGTACCGCTCTACCCTGGGCTATGTACTGGCCGCCCCGTTGGGGCTGTGGGGAGGAGCGGTGAGCGGAGGGGGAATATGCAGAGGGCGGGCGGGCGAGAGGGCGGGCGGGGGCGGCGTAGCGAATGCTAACTTTCTGCGGGAAAAATGCATCGTTCCTTGCATCCGTGATTTCGCGGGGGGTTTTTACCCGCTATCATGGCCGCACCCGGCTTTGGCTGTGGCCCGGTAGAGGAGCTGCGAACGGATGCTGTTTACCAAACAGGTCTCGGTGTTTCTGGAGAATCGCAAAGGCCGGCTGGCGGAAGTGACCAAGCTGCTGGCCGACGAGAAGATCAATGTGCGCTCATTGTCGATGGCGGATATGGCCGACCTGGGCGTGCTTCGGATCATCGTGGATGATCGGCATCGGTGCATGCGGGCGCTGCGTGAGAAAGGGTTTATTGCGCAGGAGACCGATGTGATCGCGGCCGAGATCGAGGACAAGCCAGGTGGGCTGCATCGGGTGATCGAGGTCCTGGGCCGTGAGAATGTGAACATCGAATACATGTACACGTTCTTTGAGAAGAACTCGGACAAAGCAATTGTGGTGCTGCGGATCAATGACTGCGAAGGGGCGGCGGCCGTGTTGCAGAAACATGGAATCGGCGTCCTTCCGGGTGATCGCATCCAGCAGCTCTGAACGCGTGAAGATGAGGCAGCGAGAAGGAGAACGGCTATGAGAACTGGACTGCTCCAGGCAGTGGCGTCGCTGGTGGTTGGCGTGATGGCTGTTTCGGTACAGGCGGCCGAGCCGGTGAAGATCGGTGCGATCTTCTCGGTCACGGGGCCGGCATCGTATCTGGGAGCTCCGGAGGCCCGGACCGCGGAGATGCTGGTCAAGAAGATCAACGCCTCCGGCGGCGTGGATGGCCGGCAGATTGAGCTGATCATAAGGGACTCCGCCAGCAAACCGGAGAATGCGGTGTCGCTGGCCAAGCAGTTGATCGACGAGCAGCAGGTGCTGGCGATTATCGGCCCATCGACCAGTGGCGAGACGATGGCCGTCAAGGGCATCTGCCAGGAGAACCAGACGATATTGATTTCCTGCGCGGCGGCCGAGGCGATCACTACGCCGGTGACCAGCTACGTGTTCAAGGTGGCGCCCAAGGACAGCGATGCGGCCCGGTGGATCTTCAAGACGATGAAAGAGAAGGGGATCGCGAAGATCGGGGTGATCAGCAGCAACGATGGGTTTGGCATGGCTGGCAAAGCGCAGGTGGAGAAGATCGCGCCCGAGTTTGGGATCACGGTTGCCATCTCTGAGGTATACGACAAGCAGGAGACCGACCTGACGGGCGTGTTGACGAAGGTCAAAGGCGCGGGCGTGCAGGGGGTGCTGAACTGGTCGATCGTGCCAGCGCAGGCGCTGGTGGCGAAGAACATGAAACAGATTGGGTTGGATGTGCCGCTGTTCCAGAGCCATGGGTTTGGCAATATCAAGTATGCCCAGGCGGGCGGCGAAGCGGTCAATGGCACGCTCCTGCCGTGCGGGCGCATTCTGGTGGCGGATGTGCTGCCTCAGGATCATCCGCAGAAGGCGGTGCTGATGGCGTACAAGAGCGACTATGAAGGGCAGTTCAAAGAAGATGTGAGTACGTTCGGCGGGCATCCGTATGATGCGCTGCTGGTGCTGAGTGCTGCGATCAAGAAGGCTGGTAGCGCTGAGCCGGCCAAAGTCCGTGATGCCCTGGAGAACCTGAAGGGCGTTGTCGGGACGGCAGGCGTTTTCAACTTTTCTGGCCAGGATCACAACGGGCTGGGAATGGATGCGTTTGAGATGCTGACCGTAAAGGATGGGAAGTTTGCGTTGCAGCAAAAGTAGCTGCGCAACAGATGGATCCGGGTACTCGAGTCCGCGCGAGTCAACAGCCGCGGCAGATGGATGTTTGGAGGTACGCTATGTTCAAGCAATTGGTCGCGGCTGCGGCTGGCGTCGTCGTCGCTCTGTGTGGGTCAGTACAGGGTGCCGAAGCGGCGGATGCCCCGATTAAGGTTGGGGCGCTGTTCTCGGTAACCGGGCCGGCATCGTTTCTGGGCGCCCCCGAAGCCAAGACGGCCGAAATGTTTGTGGCCAACGTGAATGCCGCGGGCGGCATCAACGGCCGCAAGCTTGAACTGATCGTCAAGGACACGGGCAGCAAGCCCGAGAATGCCGTGTCGATGGCCAAGCAGTTGATCGATGAGCAGCAGGTGCTGGCGATCATTGGCCCGTCCACCAGTGGCGAATCGATGGCCGTAAGAAATATCTGCCAGGAAGGGCAGACCATTCTCTTGTCGTGTGCGGCGGCGGAGACCATCGTCAATCCGATCGCCAGCTACGTGTTTAAGACGCCGCAGAAGGACAGCGATGCAGCGCGTTGGATCTTCAAGACCATCAAGGACATGGGCCTGAACAAGATCGGCGTGATCGCGAGCAACGACGGCTTTGGCATGGCGGGAAAGGCGCAGTTGGAGAAGATCGCGCCCGAGTACGGGCTGGAGGTCGCCATTTCCGAGGTCTACGACAAGCAGGAGACCGACCTGACTGGAGTGCTGACCAAGGTCAAAGGTGCAAACGTTCAGGCGGTGGTCAACTGGTCGATCGTGCCAGCGCAGGCGCTGGTGGCGAAGAACATGAAGCAGATCGGCCTGGAGGTGCCGCTGTTCCAGAGCCATGGCTTTGGCAACATCAAGTACGCCCAGGCCGGCGGCGAGGCGGCCAATGGATCACTCTTCCCCTGCGGACGTCTGCTGGTGGCGGCATCGTTGAGCGATGACCATCCGCAGAAGGCTCTGCTGCTGCAGTACAAGAAGGACTACGAAACGCAGTACAAGGAAGAGGTCAGCACCTTTGGCGGCCACGCCTATGATGCGGTCCTACTGCTGACCGAAGCCATCAAGGCGGCCGGAAGCGCGGATAAGGTCAAAGTGCGTTCTGCATTGGAGAATTTGCATGGCGTCGTGGGCACCGCGGGCGTGTTCAACATGTCGCCTACCGACCACAATGGCCTGTCAATGGATGCATTCCAGATGCTGACCGTGAAGGATGGCGCGTTTGCCGTCTACAAGAAATAGCACGCGATGAACATTGCCCAGGTTGTCCAGTACGCGATGTCCGGTATTACGGCCGGCAGCATCTATGCCATCGTCGCGATCGGCTTCAACATCATCTACAGCACGACCGGCATCGTGAACTTCGCCCAGGGCGAGTTCGTGGTCCTGGGGGCGATGCTGGCGATCACATTGGCGCTGTATATGCCGCTGGCGCTGGCGATCGTGCTGGCGGTGGCTGTGACATCGCTGGTGGGCGGCCTGGCTGAGGTGCTGTTTATTCGCCGGTTTCGCCACGCTTCGCCGATGCGGCTGATCATCATCACGATCGGCCTGTCGATTATCATGCGCGAGGGGATGCTGGCAATCTGGGATGAGAAGGTCCGCGCTCTGCCGTATTTTTCGGGATCGTCGATCTCAAGTATCTCGTTGCTGGATGCTCACATTTCGCCGCAGATTCTCTGGGTGCTGGGCGTGTGCGCAGCGACGGTGGCCCTGTTGACGCTGTTCTTTCGTTTCACGCTGACCGGTAAGGCGATGCGAGCGTGCTCGGATGACCCGATGGCGGCGCGGCTCTGCGGGATCAGCGATGGCCGCCTGGTAACGCTCTCGTTCATGGTCAGTGCGGCAATCGGGGCGCTGGCCGGTTGTGTGATTTCGCCGGTCACCCAGACGCAGTATGACATGGGCTCGCCCCTGGCGATCAAGGGGTTTACCGTCGCCATCCTTGGAGGAATGGGCAACTCCATGGGCGCGGTGGTCGCGGGGCTGATGCTGGGCCTGGTCGAGGCCGCGGTGATGAGCCAGTTCCCTGTGGCATATAAAGAAGCCGTCTCGATCGTGGTGCTGCTGCTGGTACTGGTGCTGCGCCCCGGTGGCCTGTTCGGACGGAGGGAGCAAACATGAAGCTCCTCCGCCGCAACTGGCCATTTGTTCTGGTCGTCGCGTTGCTCGTGGCTCTGCAGCAGATCCTCACTCGTGCCGGGGTTGAGTTCTACATGACGCAGATCACCATGTCGGCGTGTTATGCGCTGGTGGTGGTTGGGCTGTGCCTGCTGATGGGATATGCCGGGCAGGTGTCGCTGGGGCATGCCGGGTTCTTTGCCATCGGCGGCTATACGGCGGCCGCCCTGACACTGCATCTGCACTGGCCAACCTGGGTCGGTCTGTGCGCTGCCATCCTGCTGGCGAGCGTTGTGGCTTTGCTGATTGGCCTGCCAGTGCTGCGCCTGCGAGGGCATTATCTCGCGATGGCGACCTTGGGATTTGGCCTGATCGTCTACCGCATCGTCCTGGGCAGTGAATCGCTGGGGCAGGCCGATGGTCTGAGCAGCGTGCCGCCGCTGGATCTGTTCGGCGGCCTGCGAGTCAGTTCCAGCAGGGCGTATCGGGTCCAGAGTTACTACATCGTCTGGTCGGCCGTGTTGGTGGCGATGTGGCTGGCGGCGAATCTGGTGCGGTCGCGGGTTGGCCGAGCTTTGCAGGCGATCCATGAGAATGAAGATGCGGCCCATTCTCTGGGCATTGACACCTATCGGTACAAGCTGGCGGTGTTTGTGCTCAGTGCCGCTTTCGCCGCGGTCGGAGGGGTTTTCGCGACGCACTTCAAAGGCAGCATTGGTCCATCTGAAGCCACGGTGATGTACTCGGTTCGCTATGTGGCCATCGTCGCTGTGGGCGGCATGTCCAGCCTTTGGGGCGGGCTGTTGATGGCAGTCGTGCTTAACTTCCTCTCGCTGCGCGGCACGTTTGGTCAGCATGATGATCTGGTCTTTGGCGGCATCCTCATCGGCATGATGCTCTTTGCGCCCGATGGGCTGCTGTTGGCGGGCCGGTCGCTCTGGCAAAGGTGGCGTGGCGGCGGTGAGTCGTTCGCGGCAGGGGGGACCCATGGCTGAGGTGCTCCTGCGGACCGACAGGCTCAATCGCTTCTTTGGCGGGCTTCATGCCGTGGACGATGTGAGTTTCGCGGTCGAACGCGGCATGATCAAAGCTGTGATCGGTCCCAACGGCGCGGGCAAAACGACGCTGTTCAATCTGATCGCCGGGGCCTTGGCCCCTTCCAGCGGGCGGGTTTTCTGGCGAGAGCAAAATATCACCGGCGGAAGACCGCATGCCATTGCTCGCGCCGGCATTGCACGCACGTTCCAGAACACGCGGCTGTTTCCCCACATGAGCGTTCTTGAAAACGTCATGGTCGGCCGGCATCCGCGTACCGGCTGCGGGTTTATCGCCGGAATGCTTAACCTGCCACAGACGTGGCGAGAGGAGCGGCGGATTCGCGAGAGAGCCGGGCAGATCCTGGAGGAACTGGGCCTTGCGGCTCTGGCGGATGACCTGGCGGGGAACCTTGCGTTTGGGAAGCAGCGGCTGGTGGAGTTTGCACGGGCGCTGGCGACTGAGCCCGAGCTGTTGCTGCTGGATGAGCCGGCGGCGGGCCTGAACATGCACGAGACGGATGAGCTGTCGGAGTTGATCCTCCGCATTCGCTCGCAAGGCGTGACATGCCTGGTGGTTGAGCACGATATGTCGCTGGTGATGCGCGTGTCCGATGAGGTGCTGGTGCTCGATCAGGGCCGGCAGATTGCGCAAGGTCCGCCGCGTGAGATCCAGCGGAACCCCGATGTGATCCGCATTTATTTGGGCGAGGAGGGCGCTGAGCCGGACGGCACGGAAGCGAAGCGAGAGGGAGGTGGGCATGCTTAGGGTCACCAATCTCGATGCCGGATATGGCTCGTTGCGGGTGCTCAAGCGTGTATCGCTCCACATCTCAGAGGGCGAGGCCGTCGCCATTATCGGCGCCAATGGCGCTGGCAAGACCACGTTGCTCAAGACCGTTGCTGGCGTCATGCGGTTGCGTTCGGGATCAATTCAGCTCAATCGCCAGGAGATCGCGGGCATGAAGCCCGAACGGATCGTCCGCCTGGGCTGTTCGCTGGTGCCGGAGAACCGCCATGTGTTTGCTTCGCTGAGCGTACGGGACAACCTGACGCTCGGAGCTTATGCACGCATCGGGGTCACGCCACGGCAGCAGGTGGCGGTGGACATGGACCGTGTCTTTGGGCTGTTCCCGATCCTGAAAACACGGTCACAACAGATCGCCGGCACGCTCTCCGGCGGCGAGCAGCAGATGCTGGCGATCGGGCGGTCGCTGATGAGCAGTCCGCGGCTGCTGATCCTGGATGAGCCATCGCTGGGGGTCGCCCCGCTGGTGGTGCGCGATATCTTCCGCGCCTTGGGCGAACTGAAGCACCAGGGGCTTACAATTCTGGTGGTCGAGCAGAATGCCCGAGTTGCCCTGGCGTTTGCCGATCGCGGCTACTGCATTGAGACCGGGCAGATCGTACTCTCCGGGTCCAGCGAAGAGTTGTCGAACAATCGTGATGTGCAGCGTGCCTACCTGGGCAAGGACTATCAGCGGATCGAGGAATAGCCATGGAGCCAACGACGATCTACAACCGGAAGGCGGAGATGACAGGGCGCGAGGAGTTGGAGCAGTTCCAGCTTGAACGCCTGCAGACGACGCTGAACCGCGCCTACCGAAATGTCGCGTTCTACCGTGCTGCGTTCGATGCTGCCCACATCGACATCGAGAGTTTCAATGATCTGGCCGCGATGCGGCGGCTGCCGTTCACCACGCAGGATGATCTGCGCCGCAGCTATCCCTATGCGATGTTCGCAGTGCCTCTGCGCGAGATCGTGCGCATTCATTCCAGCGGCGGGGCCACCAGTCAGCCAGTCGTCGTGGGCCACACACGCAATGACCTGCGCAATTGGATCGAGTGCGCCGCCCGCGTGCTTGCGGCGGCCGGAGTCAGCGATCGCGACGTCGTGCAGTTCTCGCTGGACTGTCAGCACACCTCGGCCAGCTTCGGGTTTCAACAGGGGGCTGAACAGATCGGGGCATCGGTGATCCGGTCGGCCGGATGCTCCAGCACTCTGCGGCAGGTGAATGTCATGCGCGACTTCAAGACCAGCGTGTTGGTCTGCTCGCCGCATCATGCCAGCACGATCGCCACCACCCTGGAGGCCTTGCAGATCCATCCCGAACGGCTGCACCTTCGGCGCATGCTGGTCATCGGCGAACGCTGGAGCGATCGCATGCGACAGCAGATCGAGTCGCAGTTGCATGTCGATACGTACGATGCCTACGGTCCGGCCGAGATCATGGCGCCGGGAACGGCCGGCGAATGCTCGCATCGCCGCGGGTTGCACATCAATGAGGATCATCTGATTGCTGAGGTGATCGATCCCAAGACGCTGGAGCCGCTGCCGGCCGGGGCGATCGGAGAACTGGTGCTGACCACGATCACCCGGGAGGGCTGCCCGCTGATCCGTTACCGCACCGGGGATCTGACATCGCTTGATGCATCGCCGTGTCCCTGCGGGCGGACGTTCACGCGGATGGCTCGGATTACCGGCCGGACCGACAATCTGGTGCTGTTCCGCGGTAACGGGTTCTATCCGGCACAGGTTGAGGCGCTGTTGGAAGTGGCGTGCGGCACGAAGCCAAGCTACCGCATTATCCTGGACCGTCAGGGGAATGCCGATACGCTGGAGATTCGGTTGGAGATCGGCGAAGGGATGCCGCCGCTGGATGAAGTGCGGGCCTTGGAGGCGCTGCGTGCCAACCTGGTGCAGCAGATTAAGATGCAGCTCGATGTCGATGCCAAGGTTGGGTTTGCGGAGCCTCGGTCACTTCGTGAACTCGGGGAAGAGCCATTGATTGACCGCCGGCCGTGGTGAGGTGAGTGAACTGTGGCACGCAGGTGTTGTGGGGTATCATGCGGCCCCATCATGGGAATTCCGGACGAGTGTTACGCGCGGCTTGACGGCGATGAGTTGATTCTCGGAAACCGGCATGTCGAGCGGCGGTGGCGAGTGCGCGAGGGGCTTCTATACGCGACATCGTTTTTGGACCGCACTTCGGGAAGGCAGTGGTTGGCCAGGGAAGCCGGGGAGCCATCGCTGTATCCCCCTGTGGTCATGGTCGATGAGCCCCGGACGGTCGAGTTGGTGACTCACCATATCACGGATCATCCCGTCGAAGCGCTGTCGCTCGTGGCAGAGTTGATAGCCCGCGGGACGACGGCGACGCTCACGTATGAGTTTCAGATCTTCCCAGCCGTGGCGGGTATGGCGGTGCGATTGCGCATCAGCACTCTCACGCCAGCCGCGCTGACCGCGCTGGCGGCGCCGGCGGAGGCGACGCCGAGCGTCGAGCCGACGGGGGTGGAGGCCGCGCCGAAACGAGCTTCCGGGCAGGCTCTGCTGCCCGATGCGATCGAGTGTCTCATCCTGTCGCTGCCGCACCTGCGGCTTACGCGAGTGCAGTTGCAGGACCAGACGGACCACCACAACACGCTGGCGTTCGAGAATGACTGGCTGCTGTTTCCGGCCCAGGAGCACCTGTACACGAGCGGCGATGTGTTCTTCATCGAGGACCTACTAAGCGGCGAGGGACTCGCGTTCGTGAAGCTGGCGCCGCTGCCGCACGCCAGGGTCATCCAGACACCGCACGACCTGCGGCTCGATGGCGACCGCGTGGCGCTGCTCGGGCATGGGATCGGTGATGGCGCGGAAGGGGGGTACGCAAGCGTGTTGATCTGCTACCAGGGCGGGCAGCCCGGCCGGACGGCGGCGCTGCAGGAATTCCAGAGGCAACTGCGCCCGTACGTTACGGGGCGTGACGGGCTGCTACTGACCAACACCTGGGGCGACCGATCGAAAGATGGGCGAATCACCGAGGCGTTCATGGCGAAAGAGATCGAGGCAGCCGCCCGGCTGGGGGCCGACGTGGTCGAGATCGATGATGGGTGGGAGCGCGGACGGACCGCCAACTCGATCCATGGCGGCGTGTGGCTCGGGTTCTGGGCGGCTGACGAACGGTTCTGGGAGGCGAACCTGTCACGCCTGCCCAACGGATTGGCTCCGCTCGTGCAGCAGGCGCGCGAGCGGGGCATGCAGTTTGGATTGTGGTTCGGGCCGGACTCGGCGAACGACTTTGAGAACTGGGAGCGCGACGTCGATGTGCTATTGGACCTCCACCGCCGCGTCGGGGTGAACTACTTTAAGCTCGACGGGGTGAAGATCCGGTCGAAGCTGGGAGAGAAACGGTTCGGGCAGTTCTGTGAAACAGTGCTGAGCCAGAGCGCTGGGCGCATCGTTATGGACCCGGACGTGACGGCCGAGACGCGCATGGGATATTTCGGGCTGCCACATGCTGGCCCGGTGTTCTTAGAAAACCGCTACACCGACTGGCGACGGTATTATCCGCATTCGACGCTGCGAAACCTGTGGATGCTGGCGCACTACGTCGATCCGCTGCGCCTGCGGATGGAGTTTCTGAACAACACGCGGAACGCGGACAAGTACGGCGATGATCCGCTGGCGCCCGGGCGGTATTCGCCGGCGTACCTGTTCGCTGCGGTAATGTTCGCCAGCCCGCTGGGGTGGTTCGAGGTGTCGAACCTGCCCGCCGATTATGTCGAGGAGGTGTCGAAACTCGTCGCCCTGTGGAAGCAGCATCGCGATGAGATCTTCGCGGGTCCGGTCATCCCCATTGGCGATGAGCCCAACGGCACGAGTTGGACGGGGTTGGCGGCCGTGGCGCCTGACAGGCGAAGCGCTCACGTGCTGGCGTTTCGCGAGCTCAACGACCAGGTGGACTGGACCACGCGTCTGCCGCTGCTGGAAAAGCGAGAATACCGGGCGCGAGTCATCGCGGGAGCCGGAAAGTGCACGCTGCGGCATCGGGAGCTGAGCGTGCGAATTGAGCGGCCACGGGACTACCTGTGGCTGCGTGTTGCCCCACGGTGAGGGTACCCAACGTTGCCGCACAGGCCGCTACCCAGATGGAACCGAGATGGCAGAATCTCGGTGGCGTCCGGTCCGGATTTCGCGTTTAAGCCCTATCTATCGCGCAGCAGACCGGCGACAATAGTCCTTGGCCATTCGACGACCGAGTTCAAACGCCGGGGCAGTTTCGCTGCTGTTCGTTCCCTCCTGACGCGCCTCGGAGCTCCCTCGCCATTTTGCCTGCACGGAGACGCGCTGTGACGTCCGACCTCCGCCCGGCTTTCGCCGAGGCGCGCGACGGCGGCCGCGCCGTCCGCGACTAGGAGAATTCGCATGCTCGTGGGAATCATCGGTTGGGTCCTCGTCGGTTTGCTCGTCGGCTTCATCATCAGCAAGGTGCTCGACCTGCACGGCGACGACCCGCGTCTGGGGATCGGCGTCGCCGCCGGCGGCGCGATCATCTTCGCCGTGCTGTACACGGTGATCAGCGGCGCCGGTGTCAGCGCGTTTAACATCTGGAGTCTGGTCTTCGCCGCCATTGGCGCCGGCGTCGCCGTTGCGGTGTGGCACATGATCCGCTCGAAATACGTCTCCCGCGCGCCGTACACGCGTCGCAGTTCGTATTGAGCGACGGATGGGTATACTGCCGGGCGAGGTCGAGTAGGCGACGGCCCCGCCACCGGGGGGCCCCCTCGCCCCCGGACCCTCGGCCGCACTGTGGCGATGTACAATCTCCTATCAGTGAGACGCCAGGGAGCACCGTGATGACCAGAATCATTGCAGTCGGCATGGGCTTGATCGTCGCCGCAGCGGCCGCGCCACCGACCACCCACAACACCGACGGTGTCTTGTTCAGCGAGCAGTTCGATGACGCCGACCTTACTCAGCGCGACTGGTACGACGGCCTGCGGCCCCGTATTGTCGGAGGCGCCGAAGCCGGCAAGGGGTGTATTGAGTACGATTGGCCAGACCCAGCCACCGGCAAGGCGGTAGGATCCAGCACGGTCCGGCATCTGATCGAGCCCACCGACGAGGTGTACGTCCGCTTCTACCTCAAGTTTTCCAAGGACTGGGGCTGGCCGGCCCGGAAGATGGGGCCGCACCTGACCCATTTCATGACCACGGAGAACCCCAAGTTCGCCGGCCCGGCCGACACCCATCTGACGGTCTATGTCGAGCCGTGCGACGGCAAGCTCCGCCTGATCGCCCAGGACATACAGAACCAGGACGCCCCCCATGGCCCGACCCAGGGGCCGATTCGACGAGGCTACAATGCCACCGTCTACGACAGCAAGGACGCTCCGCTCACTGCCGACACGTGGCACTGCGTCGAGGCGCAGTTCAGGCTGAACACACTCGACATCCAGGCCGACCGGCCCAACCCCGACGGCGTTGTCCGCGGCTGGGTCGACGGCAAGCTCGTCGTCGAGCGTGCCGACGTCATCCTCCGCTCGACCGACTACCCCAAGATGAAGTTCAACCAGTTTATCCTTGCCCCGTACGCCGGCCCCGGCCTGCTGCCGCATGCCCAGATGCTCTGGATCGACGAGTTGGTCGTTGGCACCAAGCGCATCGGGCAACTACCTAATCCGGCGGCGACGCACCCGGCAGAATAGACACTAAGGCTCCCGCCTACGTTCAGTTTCCGATCACCACCCCACGGACGCCAGCAGGCATCCAAATCCAATGTCCGTCCGTGCCCCCAACACGTCTGATACCTCCGAATCGAGCTAGCTCGATTCGCAGACAGAGCCTAGGCCAGGTGGCGGTTCAGGAACTGTTGCCAGCGGCGGGCGAGTTCACGGCTGTCCATACCGGGATAGGCGGCCGGCATTACTGTGATGTAGCCATCGAAGGCGATGCGCTTCAGGCCTCGGAAGACCGAGGCGAAGTCCACACCAGCCGGGTCGCCTGGCAGGCAGAGTGCGAACTTCTTTCCGCCGATACTGATGATTTCAGGGCCCTGGGCATCATCCGGCATCGGCTTATGGTTCTGCACCGAGACGGCAATGATGTAGGGAGCCAGGCGCTGGATCTCGGTTTCGCCGTGCTGCTGCTGGCCGGCGAGGATGAGGTGCGAAGGCTCGAAGGCGAGGCCGAAGTTGGGGTGTCCGATGCGCGGCAGGTAAGTGGCGCATCGCTCGGTGGTGTCGAGCAGTGTGTTGTTGTGGAGTTGGGCACCGGTCTTTATGCCCCGCTTCGCGGCATAGTCGGCCAATCGCCGGATCCAGGGGATGGTTTCTTCAGTGCTTGGCGTAAGGCGCACGTACAGAGCGTTGATAGCGGCCGCCACGTCGATGGTGCGGCACGCCTGCTCAAAGGTTTCATCGCTATTGACTCCAGGGGCGCTCAAGAAGCCACAGCGGACGCCATGGCGCTGCAGGGCCTGGCGGGCGGCGGACACGGCCTCGGGCGAGGAGGTCTCGTCCAGGTGGCCGCGGCGGATCTCCACGCCGTCGTAGCCCACCTCGCGGGCAAAAGCAATGAAGTCGGGCAGAGACATTTCAAAGCCGCCCGAGACCATGAATTGCCGGGCGGAAAGTGATAGCTTCATAGGGCTCTCCTGAAATCAAATCTCCAATCAGGCTGATCGTAACATGTGGGGCACCGGGTCGAAATAGCTTGCGCTCGGGCGTCTTCACTATTCACCGGCTTTCAGGACCGTCGCTTGCGCAGCGAAGTGATTCTCGCTATGCTGTTATTCTGCTCGTCTGCCATCGCCGGCGGGCGAGGAGAGACCTCAGGATGGACATATGCTTGGAAGGAGATAACGCATGCGTCTCGTGACTTACCTGTTGATTGCCCAGGTGGTCGTATTGGTGAACCGCGCTGTTGCCCAGACATCGCCGCCTCCGGCCAATGTTGCGCCGGTTGTGGTGAAGGGCGCCAGTACGCGGCCGGTGACGTTCGATGGGCACGTGTCGAAGTTCGAGTATGGCGACGCAACACCGCTGAGTTTTCCCAATGGCCACGGCACGGTCGATGCGTGGATGAAATGCTTCGAGGGGAATCTCTATTTCGCGTTCCAGATACCCGATCTTTCTCCCTTCCAGGGCGATGACATCGTTGTCATGCTCGACACCGCGAACGGCCGCGCTGCCGCCCCGGACAAGAATGATGTCCGGGCCTACGTCCGCCGCAAGATGGAGAACAGCCGCCAGTACGAGGGCGACGGTAAGAAATGGGTCGACTACTACGGCGAATGGGAATACCGTGCTATTCCCTATGCCGTCGGTTGGGAGGTCGAGGTCCGCATCCCGCTCAAAGCCCTTGGCGTGGATCTGAGCAAGCCGGCCGAGCTTGGTCTCGCGTTCCGGATATGGGACAACGAGCCACAGAAGACGTGGAACTGGCCGGCTGGTTCTGACGAGAATAAGCCCAACACCTGGGGCACGCTACAACTCCAGCCGGCTGATGCGCCCAAATAGGGTCGCTGGCGATGGCTCGCGTGGTGAATCATCGTCCGGCCCATTGACTATCGACCGTTGACCATTCACCATTGCACCCCATGCAACGACGCGAGTTTCTTAAGGCGGCGGCGATATCCGCGGGAGTAGTGGCGGCTGCGGCTTCGATCGGAACTCCTATGACATTTGGCCAGAGCACCAACCCGTCCCAACTTCCTACGCGTCCCTTCAAAGCGGGCGTCGAATTGTCGGTCGTGGGCATGGGTGGGATCGTGGTCATGGACGAGACGCCTGAGCATGCCGGCGCGGCGGTGGCGAAGGCAGTGGAGAGGGGGGTGAACTATTTCGATGTCGCCCCCAGCTATGGCAACGCCGAAGAACGGCTCGGTCCGGCACTGGAGCCCTTCCGCAAGAAGTGTTTCCTGGCCGGCAAGACCGAGCAGCGCGTGGCCGCGGGGGCGCGGGAGGAACTCAAGACATCGTTGGGCCGCCTGCACACCGATTACCTCGACCTGTATCAGCTCCACGCCTTGACGGATGTCAAGAAAGATGTGGATGCAGCGTTTGCCAAGGGCGGTGTGATGGAAGTCCTCGTTGAGGCCAAGAAGCAGGGCCAGGTCCGCTACTTGGGCTTCTCAGCGCACTCGGTGGAGGCGGCGGTTGCGGCGATGGACCGCTTCGACTTTGATGCGGTGGTCTTCCCCGTCAACTTTGCCACTTTCTATCAGGGCAAACTCGGAGATCAGATCATTGCCAAGGCCAGGGAAAAGGGCGTGGCGCGCATGGCACTGAAATCGCTGGCCCGCCAGAAATACGCCGACCGGAGAGATCCCGAGCAGAAGAAGTTCCCCAAGTGCTGGTACCAGCCGGTGACCGATCCGCACGAGCAGGAATTGGCCGTCCGCTTCACCCTCAGCCAGGATGTGGCGAGCCTGCTTCCCCCTGGCGATGAGGGACTGTTCTGGCGGGCGGTGGAGATCGCGATGACGCACCGGTCGCTGGACGAGAAGGAAATGGGCGAGGTCAAAGCGATGGCGGAGCGAGCCAATCCCGTGTTCAAATTCCCGATGGCGTGAACGGTATGATGAGCTCGGAGGAACATGCGGATTACGTTCGCTTCCCTTGAGAGTCGCTGCTCTACGGCTTGGCCTGCAGAGGGCCGATGTACTCGCTGGCGACGACGACGTCGTCGAACCACACTGCCTGGACGCGCTTGGCGGCCTCTTGGGCGCTTACCGGGTCCACGAAGTAGAGAAGCCAGAGGGTGTTGATCTTCAGTTTGTCGGTGCTGCGGAAGTCGAAGCCCTCGAACGGTTTTGGGTTTGTATTCGAGGGTCCCGAAGTCCGGAAGCCATCCCGGAACCAGGTGCCGTTTGCCGAGCCGGTCTTCCAATGACTGGCCTGTTGCCCGTCAAGCCACAAGGCCAACTCGCCGTCGTTCTCGCCCGGCGTGTTGGCCTTCACCATCAGTTCCACGCAAATCCACTTCCCCAGCGGGATGGGTCCAGGCGCCGCGGAGAAGTTGTTGCCGTAAAAGCTCTTGCTGTCGCCCTTGGGAGGGTTGTTGGGGCTGCCGTCCGGGTTCTGCCAACTGTGCATCTTGTACCAGTAGGGGTAGTAGATCCAGTTGTTGAACTTGCCTGGCTCGATGCCGCACGTGAAACCCTTATTCCCGTCGGGTCTGAGGCCGGCGCCGCCCCTCGGCCAGGGGGTGGGTTCGCTGTCGGCGAGAAGGTGCACGAAGTGGTGGATCGGGCCCGTCTTGGGAGCGAACTTGCAGTAGAAGCGCACGTAGGCCGAATCCAGCCCCTTGAAGTGGCCGTAGAGGTGGCCGTTCTCGACCATCTTTAGCGAGCGTACTCCGGCCGATCCGGCGGCAGTGTCCGCCTCCAGTGTCATATTCTCCGGGTGAGACGCCTGGCCCCAGTGCTTACCGATGGCGTCGATATCACCTGTCTCGAAGTTGTCAGCGAAGACGACGCGGGGGTCCTTCTCGATCCCCTTGTCACCGGGGTACTGTGCCGCAAGGCCGCTGGGCTGCGCGGCGAGCGCGGCATGGGTCGACGTGAAGAGCGCTGCCCCCAGGGCCGCGGTAAGACAAAGCCCGGGCAAGCTTGTATTCTGGCTCATCGAATATTTCCTTTCCTACTTACGGCCCTCATTATACTTCAGGGAATCGTATTGGTGCGTCAGTGCGTACCACCGCCGGAGGCAGTATTCTTCAGGCAATCGCTATCTATTGAGGAGATCAGAATGAAAATGCTCAAGAACGGTGGCCATCGCCTGTTTGAGAACGATCCGGAGACATCGCGGGTGGTTTCGGAAATGCTCGACGATCTGGGAAAAAATGGCATGGATGCGGTCCGGAAGTACAGCCAGCAGTTCGACCAGTGGAATCCGCCAGACTTCGAACTGAAACCACGGGAAATCGAGGGAGCGATCGCAAAGCTCGATCCCCAGATCATTGCGGACACGGAATTCTGCCAGAAGAACGTTCGGCAATTCGCCCAGGCTCAGTTCCAGACGTTGCAGAACCTGGAAGTGGAGACACTTCCGGGCGTTATCCTTGGCCACCGCCATATCCCGGTGAAGGCTGTGGGCAGCTACATCCCTGGCGGCCGGTACCCCATGTTCGGGTCTGCCCAGATGAGCATCATCCCCGCCAAGGTGGCGGGGGTGCGGCAGGTCTATGCCTTTACGCCGCCGGTACGAGGCGAGGGTTACTATCCGGCCACCATCAATGCCATGAAGAAAGCCGGTGCGGATCGCATCTTTGTCCTGGGCGGTGTGCCGGCGTTCGCGATGATGGCGTTTGGAATGGGTGTGTTCGAACCGGTTGATATCCTGTGTGGGGCGGGCAATAAGTTCGTGGCAGAGGCCAAACGCCAACTCTTCGGCCGGTGCGGGATCGATCTGTTGGCGGGGCCCACCGAGATCATGGTGATCGCGGATGAATCAGCTCATCCGGAGATGGTCGCCTGCGACCTGCTGGGGCAGGCGGAGCATGACCCTAACAGTGGCGTTGCGCTGGTGTGCCTGAGTGAGGAATTGGCCAAGGTGTGCCTGAAGGAGGTCGAGAAACAACTGGCCGTGCTTCCCACGCGGGAAACGGCCGAGATCTCCTGGCGGAACAATGGCCGGGTCTATATCGTTAAGGATCGCGATGAGGCGATCGCTATCAGCGATGAGTATGCCCCGGAGCATCTCGAGATTCATGTCAAGGATGTGGACTATTACCTAGCTCGCTTGAGCAACTATGGGTCGCTATTCATCGGTGAGGAGGCCACGGTCGCCTATGGTGACAAATCCATCGGGACCAATCACATCCTGCCTACCAGCCGGGCCGCCCGCTATACCGGCGGAGTATGGGTGGGGAAATTCCTGAAGACGGTGACCTATCAGCGGATGACGACTGCGGCCAGCCGCCTGGTCGGCGAGGTTACGGAACGGCAATGCCGGGTGGAACGCATGCTGGCGCATGGGTTGACCGCGCGCATGCGGATCGATCGATATAGCGGGGCCTAGGCGCTAAGGATTGCCATGCAATCCAGCATGATTCGTTGTCCCGACGATTGTATTTGCGGTCTTGGGACTCTGTATTGCTAATCGTCGGCGTCTATTAGCCCACGCTGAATCAGCCATTGTTTGGTCTGGAGCGTATCTGAGCAAATCAGGAAGACTTCCTGGATGGTGCCGGTGGAGGTGAACAGGCATTTCAGACCGGCGGGAGTCGGGTATTGCACTGTGAAACGGGAAGGCGTCTTGCCGTGCCTGACTTTGATCCGGCCGGGTATGATGCGGGTAACATGCGGGCATTCCGCGACGATCTGTTTGAGCAGTTCATCCAGACCAACGATCCGGCCGTGCTGACGTTTGATCCGTCCGAATTTCATGGTCCCTCAACAGCGACGCCCCGGGCAAACGACCCCAGGGCGCCTCATCTTGATGCATTCAATGGCCTTGGTGGGACTCGAACCCACACGCTTTAAGGGCGACGGATTTTGAATCCGTTGCGTCTGCCAATTCCGCCACAAGGCCGGCGACCTTTTGAATTCTACAGGGGCAGGGCGGGGATTCAACTGCGGGCATTGGTGGCAGACTTTGGCGCATAGACAACGGTGCGCAGCTTGCTTAACATGCATTGCTTAACGTTCCCGTAGCTCAATTGGATAGAGCGTCGGCCTCCGGAGCCGAAGGTTGCAGGTTCGAGCCCCGCCGGGAATACTGAACTGTCCTCCACTTCTCTGCAAGCAGGTTGTATTCCCCGAGCCTGGTCTATAATGGCTCTGCTGCACAAACGTGCGGCCATTTTGAGGAAGTAATCATGGAATTCCTGAAACAATTGAGCGAGATGCCGGGCGTGCCGGGACGTGAGGAGCGGGTTCGCGAGCTCATTCTGAGCCGTACCATCGATCTGTGGGATGACACGCGGACGGATGCCCTGGGCGATTTGATCTGCCATATCAAGCCCGGCACGATCACCGGCAAGAAGCCCGCTCTCAAGGTGCTGATCGCCTGCCACATCGACGAGATCGGGTTTTATGTGCGGGCTATCGACGACAAGGGCCGACTGCGATTGCAGAATGTCGGTGGATTCGATGCCCGGAATCTGTTCGCACGGCGGGTGATGGTGCAGGGCCGGCGGGATGTGTTGGGGGTCTTGAACCCGCCGGGCCGGCCAATTCATATGGCTAACGAAGAGGAGAAGAAAAAGATCCCGGAGGTGGGCGATTTCTTTGTGGACCTGTTCCTGCCGAAGAAAGAGGTCGACAAACTCGTGCAGGTGGGCGACCCGGTGACGCTCGTGCAGCCGTTTGAGGAGATCGGCGAGGTGGTCAACGGCAAGTGCCTGGACAATCGAGTGGCCAGTTGGGTGGCCATCAACGCTATCCGCAAGGTGGGCAAGAAGAGCCGATACGACATCTACTATGCCGCAACGGTGCAGGAAGAGGTCGGCTGCCGTGGTGCCGGTCCGACAGCGTTTGGGGTTGAGCCGGACATTGCGATTGCCGTCGATACGACGCTGGCCTGTGATACGCCGGGTATCGATCCGGTCGATGCGATCACGCAATTGGGCAAGGGAGTCGCGATCAAGGTGATGGACGGCGGATCAATCAGCGATCGCGGCCTGGTCGATGATTTTGTTGCGCTGGCGAAAAAGAAGAAGATCACGCATCAGCTTGAGATTCTGCCGCGCGGCGCAACGGATGCGGCCACCATGCAGCGGGTGCGATCGAGTTATCGCACGATCACCCTGTCTGTGCCCACGCGTTACATCCATACGATCTGTGAATCAGCGCACAAGAAAGACCTGCAGGCGGCGGTTGATTTGCTGGCGGCGTGGCTGGGCGAGTGAATGCCGCTCTATGCCAGCAACAGTAACTCTGTCTGCGTGCTCTGAGCGCCGGTGCGCAGTTGCAGCGTTCCGCCAACTGTGTCCTTCCGGAACGTCACTGTAGCCGTGCCGACTGTTACGGTAATGGTGTCAGTATCGCTGCGCATCGTTGCTCGCGGAACCGACGCGGTCAGCCCATCGGCGGTTGTCAGGATGTGGAGGAAGAAATCCAGCGCCGCCGGCTGCGATGGTGAAACTTCCATGCGGCACTCCGGTTCGGGAAGGAATCGCACTTCGCAGTTGTCAGGCAGGCACGCGTGGCCGTGATGGCGATAGAGATCAGGACCATAATTCAGCACGACCTCTGGCCGCTGGGGCAGCAGGATCTGCATGAACATCTTCGCAGCGCCGTTGTTAATCACGTAGTCCGTGCCGCTGCCCAACGGTCGCTTGGCAGCCTGCCAGAGGCAGGTCTTCTTGAATGCAGGATTCGTCGCCAGCACGCGGTCGAACACGATGAACGTGCCGGGACGCAGGAAAACGATCTGGCGCGTGAAGGAATCGAGTTTGTGCGCTGAGTATGCCTTGGTGACATCGCCCGCCGTATAGACAAAACTGCCGCCATCCTGATAGGCCAGCATGGTACCAGTGTCGCGCAGCTCAGGGTGTGCCTGCCAGTCGGTAACGTCCACGGCGGCGCCATTGTGGCGGAAGACAGTTCCGAGCCAGGGATACTTCTGGCCGCCATCGTTGATGGCGTCTCCCCCTGCGCGGATAAAGGAGGGGAATTGCTCGGCAGGATCGAAGATGAGCATCGTATTGTGGGCGATGGTGCGGAGGTAGTAGTTGATGCCGTGGTTGGAATTCCACTCGTAGTGGCCGCCGTCGCCAAGCAACTCATCATCGCGCAGGATCAGGAGGTGTCCCTGGTCGAGATGCTGGTGGGCGGTAAAGCGCGGGCCGCAGTGGAAGAAGAGAAGACTGGAATCTTCCTTCCAGGAACTGCGGGCGTAGACGTAACCGGGGCCGGGGCTGTAATGCGAGAGCTTGAACGCGTCGAGGTCGCCGGTTTTGATCGTTGGGTCCTGCCAGAGGAAATCAATGTACGCGTTATCGGGGAAGGCCGCGTGCGGCATCGAAGCGTCAAAGGCGGCCACCGCCTGGTGAGCCGGATCTTCGCGATAACGACCACCGAGGATCATGCGGGCAGCGCGTGCCCAGTCACGGTCGCGCTTGCACAGACGTCCGCCGGTCTCATCACCCATGGGGATGTTGCAGTGGGTGTGGCGTTCGCCTTTGGCGGGATACATCTCAAAGAGGCCGGCGATGGCACGCTGGCGGTAGAACTCAGGTGCCGCGGCGAAGTAGTCGACACCCTCGCAGATGCGCGCCGCGTCGCAGAAGAAGAGCCAGGGGAAGAGCCAGTAGTGCGTATAAAAGCCTTCGCCAAAACCGCCGCCATTGCCGGCGATCTTCAGGCAGGGGACGGCGCGCTGCAGATACTCCTGCTCGATTTCCTTGAGCATCTGCTGTGCGGAAAGATTCTCATACATCGTGGCATAGCATGCTACGCCGAAGCCCCACATCTTGTAGTGGTACCAGGCGTTGTGGAAGGGGCTGGTTTCCTCGTTGATGTTGAGCTGGCGGCTCCTGTTCATGAACGCATGGAACTCGTTGCGTTCATAGGGGAGCCACGATTCGTGGCAGAGATCATAGATCAGGGCGCTGTAGCCGACGTCGGAGCCGAAGGGGATATGGCCGGTGCGGATCGGCTGGCGAACGTAATTCTGCAGGACAAGGTCGACGGCCTGACGGGCGAGGCGGTAGTCCTGCTCAACCGCGGCGGTGAAGCCCATGGCGATCAGTTTGCCGATGGCTGCTGGTCCCGGCAACTCCGGCAATACCGTGGCGCGCGCCACCTCCGCCATACGACGGTACGCCTCCGGACGTGCCTTGGCCAGTGCTTGCAGTTCGGCCCGCGAGCCCATGATTCTCGGGTGTTCGCGGCTTATCGCGTGTCGCTTCTCATCCATCTGCGGGGTTCTCTTCTCCCACATTATGATGCGGGACTCTTCTGACAGGGCCCTGCCCTACGCCGGTTGCACAGGCGCATTGAGGGAGTCCAGCGCGGGTGTCTCAGGTTCACGCTCCATCCAGCGGACGAGCTGCACGCCGATGATGCCCGCAAACGTGGAAACCAGACTCGCCATGCCGAACAGGATCAGTTCACGCTCAAGATTCAGGTTGATCATCTCGGCGGTCTGATACCAGAAGACCACAAAGTAGACCAGGCCCTGGATGGCGTTCACCAGCAGCACGCCATGGTGCGGCACACCATAGCGCGTCCGCTGGCCCGCCTCCTGCGCCACAATATCTCGTTTCACATGGATGACCTGCACGTAGCTCAGAGCTGTCATGACGAGTTTCAGCGGGATGAAGGTCCTGGCGTACCAAAGCACCGCCTTCTGCAGACCGTGCCGTTGCATGAAATACATGAACATCGCGATGAGGATCACGTTGACAACCGAACCAAGGAAACCCAGCCACATGGCGAGCATGACGGCCCGCGGCTTGGCCGGCACGGACTTGACTTTATCCGCCACCTCTTCAAATCCGCTCTCCGTCCACGGTGCCGGCGGGCGATAGTTGTCATCGCCTCCCAGCCGCTTCCATTCGCGGTATCCCAGGCATACGAACACAGCGCTGATCATCCCGAAAATCCATGACCACATGAAAATCCAGCGATAAGCGAAGTCGTCACCGTCGTAGAACCATCTGACCGAATCCATGTAAAATCCGGCCAGCAGGCCCGCAATGATGGTTGCGGCCGAACGGATGATCGAGTTGGCCGAACTGAACTGGCCGTAGAGGGACTTGGGCATCAGGCGCATAAACAGGGGAATGCCGCAACCGTCTGCCAGCACCACTCCGAACCGTCCCACCAGCATGCCGCCGAACGAAAGCCAGAAATAGAGATATCCCGGCAAGGTCACCACTACCCAGATCCAACCGCCAAACCCGGCGACAGCGCCGAAGATCGCGTTGTAGGCGGAGATGCGCAGTGGATGCCAGCGGTCCACGAAGATCGCGGTGAAATACGTCGCCGCCAGACTGGCAATCCCGCCATAGGCCGCCAGTTTGCCCATTTGATCGAGCGTCAGGCCCATTTGCTTGTTGAAGAAAACCCCGTACAGGCCGCAGGCGCCGGCGGCCGCGCCAAAGGCGTTCATCAGGTAAAAATACCAGTAAAACCGGCTGGAAAAGCTCTGCTTGCCAAAGGCCTTGATGATCCCCGTGAGTCCTTTGGGCCCTGCCTCGTCCGGTGGCGGCGGATACGGGCCTTCCTTGACGAAGATGCACATCAAGCCGAATCCGATGAAATACAGCAAGGCGCCACCAGTGAGGATCTCCCGCATGTTGGTTTCGGCGTATTGGAAGACGTAGTAGCTGTATATCGAGCCCGCCGCCGTGCCCACCAGGCGGAAGAGGCCGAAGAAGCGGCCGAGGAACTGCGGCGGCACTACGTCGTTGAACAGATACCAATAGACCGAGCCGACAAACATGTTGAAGAAGCTGAACGCCACATAGAATATGCCAATGAATGCAATCGTGATTGTCGTTGGCGCCATCTTCCCCAGTGCCGGAATGTGGTGTTGCGCCAACACGGTGAGTTCTTCGCTCCAGCCAACCAGCACCAGGCACAACACCAGAAACGGCATGGTCCAGAGGATGAAGGGAATGCGCCGGCCCCAGCGGCTGCGATGCCGATCGCTCTTGAAACTGACCCAAGGGCAGACGGTCATGTTCAGGATGCCCGGCAGCGTGGACATGATGACCTGCATGAGCGTGTTGGAGACACCCAGGGCTTTGAGCTTGAGCGGCAGTACCGACGGGCCGGCTGTCTCCATCAGCGTGAAGCAGAAATCACCCCATAGCAGCCAGGCGAAGAGCACCATGAGGCCGCGCATCGTGTAGCTCAATGGTCCGCAGTGGAAGATCTTGCCCCCGGCGGGGTCGGGTGACGGCGTGGCGGTTGGAATGTCGGGCATACGATCTCCTTACCGGGTAAGCAGGCTGCAACTGATATAGGATTTGATATTGTGGAGCAGTGGATGTGCGGTCAGGGAGGGAGGGGTCTCGGGGAGCGCGGGATTCTTAGTGCTCATTTTGGCTCTCCCCGATGCCCAAAGATTGGCACCGGGCACACAATCGGTCCACCTTGCCGTTTCATCGACTCTCGGGAATGTCCCCGAGCAATCGTGGACAAGATAGCATCGATCCTCGCGCCAGCAAGGGCAAAGTCTGCCCAAACTCACGTTTTTGATTCTTCTGGGGCGTTTCGAGTTGATCGAGGCTGTCGTAGTGGAGATGTTCGAGCGGCACCATCTATGGCGTCGTTGGCCCACCGCTGGGTGCGGGAGGCGCTGGTTGCTGGATGCGCAGATGGCGTTTGATTGCGATGTCGATCGCCATATCCAGAGCGGCCCGCATCGATCCGGGATTGGCTTTGTTCCGGCCGACGATGTCAAACGCCGTTCCGTGATCGGGGCTGGTGCGAATGATCGGCAGTCCGATGGTCATGTTCACGCTTTTGTCGAACGCGAGCAGCTTGACCGGGATCAGTCCCTGGTCGTGGTACATGGCCAGGACAGCATCAAACTCGCCGCGCAGGGCGCGCAGGAAGACTGTGTCGGCGGGGAAGGGGCCATGAGCGTCGACCCCTTGCTCGCGAGCCATGATCATGGCCGGCTCGATGATACGGGCTTCCTCGTCGCCGAACTGGCCGTTCTCTGAGGCATGCGGATTCACGCCGCACACCGCGATGCGGGGCTTGGGAATGTCAAACGACTCGACCAACGTCTTATGCAACAACTCCAGCGGGTGGAATACCGCGCCGATGTTCAGGACATTCCAGATTGCCATCAGCGGGACGTGGATGGTGGCCAGGACAACCTTCAAAGGCCCGCCGGCGAACATCATGGCGTAGTTGCGCGTTCCGGTCTTTTCGGCGAACAACTCGGTATGGCCGGGATACTTGTAGCCAGCCAGTTTCCAGCTTTCCTTGGCGATCGGGGCAGTGACAACGGCATCGACAGTGCCGGCCTTGGCAGCTTCGATCGCATCCAGACAGAATCGCATCGATGCTTCGCCGCCAATCTGCGATGGCATATGAACGGCGTTGGACAGGATGGAGTACTGATCGTAATCGAGAACGACGACGTCCATGTCATAGTGGCGCGGCGCGTTGTTGCACTGGTCGCGCCACCAGAATACGTTGATCTCCGCGAGATCGGCCGCATAGTGGAGCATCTCGTTCATGCCAAAGATGATGAACCTTGCGCGGGAGCGCAACAGGGGGTCAGACAGGGCCTTAACGATGACCTCGGCCCCAATGCCGGCCGGGTCTCCCATGGTAATCGCGATGGTAGGACGGTATTCGACCATGTCGTGGGCGATTGTAGACGAGTTGCCACGACTTCGCGAAACCGGTGGTCTCCTGAGCGGGACTTGCTGGATGCAGGAACGGAGCAGTTAGCGTATGCTAGATTATCGGACTTTGTCGATTTTCGCTGCCGCATTCTGGTGCCCATATAAGGCGCGAGCTTTAGCGGGATCGGGCGGATCGCCCAGAAAAAAGGCTGGACATGTCTTTGGGGCGCCGATAGCATCATGGCGTTGGCGAACGGATCGAGTTTGAAGAAGCTACGCATGCAAGTGTTTTGTCTGCACGTTGCCTTTCTCGCGATCGCATCCTACCGCAAGGCTAGAGTGGCCTCTTCCATTGGGACCCGGGAAGAACAGCAAAGCGGTCACATGCCCCAAGATTCATAAAAGGAGTCACAGATGGGCAAGAAGTTGTATGTGGGTAACCTGAGCTACGGCGTTGACAGCTCGCAGCTCCAGGAACTGTTCGGTCAGCACGGCAGCGTTCAGAGCGCTGAGGTCATTGCCGACCGCGAAACTGGCCGCAGCAAGGGCTTTGGCTTCGTGGAAATGGGCACCGACCAGGAAGCCCAGGCGGCGATTGCGGCCCTGAACGGGCAGCAGTTCGACGGCCGGGCCCTGACGGTCAACGAAGCCAAACCGAAGGAAAACCGCAGCGGTGGCGGCGGCTTCGGTGGTGGCGGCGGCCGTGGTGGTTACGGCGGCGGCGGCGGTGGTGGTCGCGGTGGTTTCGGCGGCGGCGGTGGTCGCGGCGGAGATCGTGGCGGCTTCAAGCGCGAACGCTACTAGCCATTACTGCTAGAATCCAAATTAGCAAATGAGAGGGCCGTACCCGTGAGGGTTCGGCCCTTCTTGTTTTGCGCTACGCGTGGTTCTTCGCCCGGCGATACCCATAGGGCGGGACGGGGTGAGGCCGGTTGTGGATAAGTAGCAGGTGCGCAGGTTCTCGGCGGGGGTACCCCCTATATCGCAAATCCTGTCGGGACAGGAGGTTAGGTTGATATTGGGGGAGGAGGTGCGCAGGTTCGACCTGATTGTGGATAACTCCGGGGAAGAGCGGATTGCGGATAGCGGATTGCGGAAACGAAGGCCGGATGGAAGAAGTCAGAAGTCAGGAGACAGAAGTCGGAAGTCAGGAGTCAGAAGGAACGCGGGGAAGATGCTCAAGTTCGCGTGCGCATCTTTGGGTGCCGTGTGAGCCATCTCACCGATGCGGCAAAGGTGCGCAGGATAGGTTGAGAAGTCAGAGGACAGAAGTCAGGCATGAGAAGGCACGCTCGGGGGAAGGTGCTCAAGTTCGCGTGCGCAATCCGGAGTGGTTGGTCTGATAGATCACAGAACAGGGAAGATGCTCAAGATCGCTGCGCATCTCGGGAAGCAACTCCTACTTGTCCGGTCGGAGTTATGCGTATTCACTTGCCAAATAGCCGGAGGGCGCGATGGTCCTCCATAATATAGGGTCGATTTGGAGGGGTCCAAAAACGGAAGTATTGGAATGACAGGGACTTATGGGCGGCCAAAATTCGTTCCATAATTTGGGTATGATGGGTAAGTGGGGTATCCGCAGGCCAAAGCGGACAGCGTCCGGCTCCAGCTATTTGGTCCCTGACCCGTTTTCCGAATCCCGGTTTTTCGGATCTGGCCATCCAATCGCGAATGCTCGTCGTATATATGGGTCGTCGATGGATCTGGGAACCCAGTCTGGCGGGGGACCTAGGCGTTCTAGTTCACTCCAAACAGTCTCGCCCACACGCTCCAGTTCAGCGTTATTAGTGTAGGTTAGTAGGTCTTGAACAAAGTGTGATGCGGCGCGCACACGATTATTCGACCAGTGTCCTCCCCGTCGCCATCCGCGTTTCAAGTCCCACGCTAGTGTTCGCACCATCAGTTCCATAGCCGCATGTCGCAGTGTGCCGTTCGCGTTGGCTTCGTCGAACTGCATCTTCTGCAACTGAACGGCTGCAACAGGACCCAAGATATCGCCCAATTTGTGATACGGGAGCGCTGGGTAACGTTTCAGGAACTCGGCAACTGTCGTCGCTCCGGTCGTGCGGATGCGCTCCATGTGGCGCTCCGGCCAGTTGTCGCACCACGTCCGCTTCGCTAACTCATCGGCCTTGCGCAATTGTTCTTCTCTGTTTATCATGGTGCGTTGTAGTCAATAACCTTGTAGCCAGACATTTTGATTCCGCGCCGGAGCGCAGCCACTTCCTGAAGCACCTCACGCCGTGTGAGCATTCGACCATACCTGGCCTCTTGTCGAAGGATGTTGTCCATCAGTGTGTTTCGGTATCCTCCCGCACCTCCCACATATTTCTCAATAGCCTCATGGAATCCCTGGGTCATCGGGCTGGTCAGGCGATCTATCTCGGCATCGCTGATGTCCCGAGCCTTGAAGAACGCCCGATCCCGCTGGGGAAGCCAGTGATGCCGCGGCGTGCGGCTCACACCTGCGCGATATGGCGAGGTATTGCTGATACCTCCGTAACGCCGTCCCTCGGCGCTCAACGGGCCTCGGATCAACGAGAAACTGGCGTTGGGAGCCTGGTATCCACCGTATGCACCCCCGATCGCTCCGCCCATTGCTCCCGCCAAGGCCGGCGTCAGGCCGGCTGTCACTTGGCCTATCGCCTCCCAAGTCCACGCCAATTCGCCGTTAGCGTTCACTGCCCAACCGCTGTTGCCTAATGCTTGGCCCATCGCCCTCGTCGCGTTGAACGCCACGCCCGCTCCGTAGAACGCCCCCCCCAACATGCCGCCCAAGGCCCCAGCATGTAATGCCTGCTGGTTCGCCTCGCCCCAGTTCATCGGCTGAGCGAGTCCATATGAATTGGCCAGGGACGCTGTCATGCTGGCGCTGTAGCCGCCGGCAAAACCGCCCACCATCGCACCGAAGGCCCCGCCCAAGATCGGCGCATCCGCGAAGATCGATGCGCTGCTCGCCAGCGAACCGGCCAATCCGCCTACGGCCGAACCCATGATCAGGCTCACCCCCAGACTCATTCCGGTGACCGCTGTTTGCAGTGCCTGCCACTTCACCTGGATGTCGAGGTCCTGCCATGGCAGATTGGTGCCTGCGTAGCCATTGAAGCCGTAAGCCACGGTCATCTGAGAACGATGACTGTACTGGAACTGGTCAATGGGATCGGCATTGGTCCGGAAGAAGGCGTACTTGTCCTGGTGCAGAGGAGTCTGAGCGAATGTGTCGTACGTCTGCCCGCCGGGCAGCAGCAGCGTCCCATCCAGCATGTCCAAGAACGGCCCGCTTTCGGGCGTGCGGTCGGCCTTCACCGCCTGATCCATTCCCGCCTGTCCGCCGTGCCAGAAGTTGTGCCAGCCCCAATAACTGTTGATGCCGAACGTCCAGACGTAATTCCAACTGTCATAGTGCAGCAGCGTCACCTCTCCCGCTGGCGTATACACGAACTGCTCAATGCCATACGCGCCGGAGGTCTCCTGGTTTTGAATCTCCCACACCGTGCCGTCCGCCCCGGTGAGTGCCCAAGTCCGCTCCTCAAGCCCCGAACCGCTCATGCCGTAGTCGCCGCTGTAGGCATCACCGTCCCTATTGGCATCCCGCAGCGTCAACACGCCCGCCACCGGACTCCATATGTATTGCGCCGTGATCGTTGTTGATTCGTACTGCTCGCGCTGCTCCTCAATGATGTTCCCCGAGGCGTCGTAGTAGAGGTATTGCGTGTAGGTTTCGGAGTCATTGCCACCTAAAGCAAAGCGGTTCTTCACCGTCTCGCTGATCCGCCGGCCAAGGGCATCGTACTGGTAGCCCGTCTGGTAGCCGTAGTCGTAGTGGTACTGCGTTCCCGTGCCCGAATACACCAGGTACGCCTGGCTCTGCTGGGTAAGCTGGCCCCAGGCGTCGAAGGTCAGGAACATGTCGCGCCGGTTGCCGCTGAAGGGCTCGGCAAGATCAAACTGTGTGGTCGGGTCTGGCAGTGCCTTCTGGTAGGTGGTACTGCGCGCCAGATCACTGGTCTGACCGCTGGTTTGCCCCGCAGTGCCATCGTCCTGCACATCGTACAGAATCGCGGCAAGGTACTGCGTGGGCACCAGTTGTGTGGGCGTGCAGTAGATGTCGGTCTGGTCCACCGTGTTCTCATTGGTCTGCATCACGCCACGGTAGTATCCCATCATTCGGTTGAGCTTGTCGTAGGCCGTCCAAGCGTTGGCGCCCTGGAGGTGGTAGATCTCGCTCTTCCACTTCTCATCCACGTTCGCCGTCGCTACGCGGGCGTAAAGCGTATTTCCATCGGCGTCGTAGGCGTAGATGCGCTCTTCCCTTGCGCCGTAGCCCTGGTCCACCACCCGCCCGAACCGGTCCAACCCATCATAGGGATCGCTTGCTCCGGCGTCATCGTGTGCGGCAAAACCATTGTAGCCCTGCCCAATGCTCGCACCGGGGTATTCGCCATCCAGATATCCGGTCGCAATATAGCTCTGCCTCAGGGATCCGCGCGAGTTGGGCATATCGCGAGCGACCAGTTGGCTCAGACCCAGATAGTCGTACGTCTCGATCTGGTTGCTGCCGCCAGGGCTGGCCGTGTCGCCGATGTAACCCACGCGGCTGATATGGTCGTTGAGCGCGTCCAGGAAACTGGCGACCTCCGGGCGATCCGCATTGATCGGCCACGCGTCATAGCCATAGGCATAGCCGGTGATCCGGCCGTTGGGATAGACTACCTGAGTCAGGCGGCTGTAGTTGTCGGCATTGGCATAGCTGGTGTCATACACATACTGCACCTTCGCCGAGGTGCCTGTGTCTACGATGCCATCGTGTTCCTGGTACTCTGTCACCAGATGGCCCAGGCCGTCGTACACCCGCTGCACCTGATTCAGCGGCGTACTGGCGGCCAGCATGGTGAAGAGCACGCCGCGACCCAGCGCATCGTAGCTGACCTGCCGAACGTTGGCCAGATCAACGATCTGCTCCTGCGCGAACTCCTCGGTTGCAGTCCAGGCGTCTCTGGTCTGTCGCCCCACAACGTCATAGGCGTACTCGTGCGTTGTACCATTGCGAGCCAACTGCTTGGTCACCTCGCCGAGTGCGTTGTAGCCGAGAACTGTTTCGGTATCGTCGCCATCCTGCAGCTGGTGCATGGGATCGGTGCTGTCCGGAATGACCCCGTAGCTAGCCTGTAGCAGCAGTCCGCTGTTGTTCAGCGCGTATGCACCCCCGGCGGTAACGCCATAGGTGTAGGTGGTGGTGGTCGTCTGTGGTGGGGAACTGGAGTTCTTGTAGGTGACTGTTCCCTGGGCGGTGATGGCATCGAAGCCGTTATAGCAGTAGAAGCTCTTCCGATTGGTATCCCGGCCAGGAACAAGCGAGGTATCCTGCGGATCGCTCGTCGCCAAGGTTCCCGTGTATGCCTCGATCACCCATATCTTACGACCCAGCGCATCGTAGTAAGTCCGGGTCCAGATGTTCCGTGGATCTACGGTGATAGCCAGATTCCCGGCCGCATCGTACTGATTGGTGCTAACAAGCCAGCGATCCCAGCCGTTGACCGCTGTCGAGTCAATGCCTGGCGGCGAGGACTGCACCAGGTCATCGGCAATGTCCCGGCCAGTTGAATTGTTGGCCACCTGATTGTTGCCGTTGTTGCCGTAGTTGACAGTGCCGACCAGCCGATCTGTCCCGTCATACCAGTTGCCCACGAAGCTGATGCGGGCATCGCCGTCGCTCAGGTCGCCCAGTACCGTACTGTCGTGATTCCGCTGCTTCGTCGTCACAAGACGAACGTTGCCATTCTGGTCATACTGATAGAGCATCTGCTCAAGCACGGCATCGCCGTCCAGATCGTCCGCGGCCGCATAGTTGCCGGTTGCACCCGGATTCGGGTCTTGGCCACCGTCGGTGGTGGACTGCTTTGTGACGCGGCCTGCGCCGTCGTACTGGGCCTTGGTAACCAGCCCGCCAGGAACGCGGGTCTTGATCGCCTGATCGCGATTATTGTACCACAGGTCGGTGGCCAGGGCATTCATTCCCGTGCCCAACGCCTGATCCACATCGTCAGTCAACGTACAATACACGCGACCCCGGTCGTCATACTTCGTCTCGCTGTAGGCCCGCCGGTTGGCTTGGGCCGGGGACGCAGATAAGGCGACGCCATCGCCATCATAGACGGCGACAGATGTGGTACGGCCGAGATTGTCATACGTATACACCGTCAACGGCCGGTTCACGCTGGGGTCCTCGGTGGTCTCGACGCCGCTCTTGCTTGCCACCACCTGATCGCGCCAATCATAAAGGTTCCGCGTCACCCGATTGGCTTCGATGCCGCCTGGGAACAGCGTCACTTTCGTCAGGGTGGAGTCGCCGACCCCTCCACCAGTCAGCGTATCGGCGGGGTCGTCATATTCATTCTCGCTAACCTCCACCAAGTTGGTATCCGTCGTGCCAATCCATGTTGATGCAGTCCGTCCCAAGGCATCATACACGGTCTTGGTGATGGTGGGGTTTGTGGCGGCAATACTATCGACGTAACGATCACGTCCTGCAATCACCATCTCCTGGCGGCCTTGGGCATCATAGTAGTACTCGGTACGGTAGGAGGAGGCTCCCATGATTGCTGAGAATCCGCCAAGCTGCGCGTATTGCATTCCGTTGAGCCCGTAGTACCGCTGCACGGCAGCCAGTTGACCTTGTATGTTGTAGACTGACATGGCCAGCGAAAGCACATCAGTGGTGCCGGTCGCGCCGTGCGCCACGGTCAGCGTGGCGACCACTCCGACGGTGCGGTCGTGCCGCACGATCTCGTCCGGCGGCGAGGCCATGCCGCTGCCGGCGTCGGGATAACGCGTGCGGATTTCGGTCCACGCTTCGGTTTCCGTGTAGGTCACAGTGGTGATGTGCCCGTTCGGATCTGTGATCTGTCTCACGCGTCCCAAGGCGTCAACCAGGAAATCGGTTTTCAGGTGCAATCCGCCGCCAGAGGGTGTGGTCCAGCCGCCGGGCAGGGACTGGAAGTCGCCGGTCTGGGCGGTATTGACGTCCACGATTGAGCGGGTCAGGGCACCGGTTGCCTGGTCATAAGCGAGGTAGCTGATGAAGCCATCGGCATCTTTCGTCCAGCGCAGGTGGCCAAGGCTGTCATACTGCTCGATCTCGGTGGCTGTGGTGTCAGCCCCGTTCTGAGCCTCAGCGACGGCCGGAAGTGTCGTGGTTCGTTGGGACACAGCATCCGTACCGGGATAGAACTGGTAACTATATAGCGTGTCCACACCCATGGTGCCGAGCTCACCAACATACTGGGTCTGCCTGCTCACAAGCAGCGTGCCGCATATCGGGAGCGCAGCGCCTGTGCCAGACTCATTGTAGACGTACTCCAGCGTCTTGCTCAGGGTGGCCGGGGCGTTCCCGTGCTCCACACCGACGTACTGCAGGTAGCCGATAGCCGCGCCGCTGTCGTAGTAGTGCATCACATGGACGAGGCCCGTACTGGTACTCAGGATGGGGGTGACAATGTCGGCGTTGGCGTCATTGACCGCCCCGCTGATGGCCGAGGGTTCGGCCTGCAGAATCAGGCGGCCGTTGGAGTCGTACTTGTATGCAGTGATCCATTGCTGCCCCAGAACGCCGCTGGCATTGTAGTCCTGGAAAACGGTCGCAAGTACTTCCCCGGCGTAGTTACTGTAGACAACCCACCGGTCGTTGTTTGCCAAGCCATCGTCTAAGCCATCGGGCAGGTATTCGGTGGTGCGATAGCGCCAGTTGTTGATGCCGTCGTCGAACGATGATGCGAAATAGGTGTAATCGTACTGGCCCGACCCCTGCATGATCTGTTGGGTCAGGTGGCCACCAGCTTCGAACGCGAAATGCAGGTCGGCATAGGGTGCAACCTGGTACTCTGCGGCCGACGTGGGATCGACGACGTTGGCACCCACAACTCGCTGATACGAATCGCCTTCGAGCACGGTGCTCAGGTGGCCATTGGCATCGTACCAGTACTGTTTCTGGTCAATGATCTGTCCTTCTGTGCCGTAGATGGTGACATGCGTCAGCAGTTCGCCCGTGTAGCCGTATACGGCGGCGGCAGCGGCATGGGCTTGGCCGTTGGCATCGTATCGCGTTACCGCGGCGCTCTGTACTTTGTCACCGGACCAGATCAGCGATGTGTTCTCAAGGATCTGTCCCGCCGATCCGATCCTTCGGACGATGCTATCGAGTTTGTCTTGGACATAATGGAATTCGGTAACATTGCCCGCGGCGTCAATGTACTGATAGGGCATTCCGCGCTGAGCAGTTATTGAGTAATCAAAGCGGAAGTACTTCGTGCAGTTGCCGGCCGTGTCGGTGAGATAGAAGTAATCATTTCCTTGGACGAGCTTGTCTCTGCCGAAGAAGCGTTGGACATAGTTACCGCCGCTGAGGTCAAACCAGCGGATGGAAGTGCCGCCGTCGACAGCTTTGATACTGGTGTCGCTTTGTACGAGCAGTGGCCATTGCGACATGAACCATCCGGAGCCAAGGCCCTGATTGATGCCGCTGCGTTGAGGATCGCTGCTCCAAGTGCGCGTCAGCCCCGAGAGCAATCCAACTTCCGCCGGGGCTATGTCGCTGGTGGTATAGAACTCTCGTCCATCGCCATAGCGCATGGCTCCGCCGCTGTAGCTTAGGTCCATCGGCCTGCCGCCGTCGAGCCCGAAGGCGACGTTGCCGGGCGTGTCGGCCCAAGGGTCGCCGCCGGTGGTTGGCGTGGCGGTGATGTCGGGAAGGACTGTGGTGGCGCTGGCCGGTAGAGATGCGCTCGAAACACCAGAGCTATTCCAGGCGCTAAGACGGAAGTAATAGGTTGTGCCGGCGGAAAGCCCTGTGGCGACGTAGCTCCTTGCATCGCCATCTACGGTAACGAAGTATCTCACCAAGTTGGGCGTGATACCGCGGTAAATATCAAAGCCACCCACATTGCTGGAATCCTCCGTCCACGTGATGCTGATCTGCGTCTGTGATACGGTTGTCGCCGTCAGGTCGGAGGGGGCATGTGGGATTGGCCAAGGGATCTGAACGCAGAGGGTGTCGCTCCAGGGGGAATTGCCCGCCGTTCCGACGGCGCAGATGCGGAAATAGTAGGTAGTCCCGGGAACCAAGCCGCTTGGGCGAATGCCGTCTTGATTGGGGCCCAAGTTGCTGGTCGCCAAGTTTTCGGTGAAGTCACTACTCGTAGCGCGCTGCAAGAGGAATCCGGTCTCATTGTCAGAATTATCAGTCCACGTCAGATACACCCCAAATTTCCCGACCTCTTGCCCACTGAGTTCCTCATAGACATAGTCGGCATAACTCGGGGCGGCCGGAATGCTGTCCAGAGTATTGGTGGAAACTGTAGCCGTGTTGCTCGATGTGTCAGTGGCGTTATATGCTCGGACGCGGAAGTAGTAGGTGGTGTTTGACGCGAGGCCTGTGGCGCTGTAGGTGGTTGCATTGGCCCCCACGGAACTTGTCGCTAAACCCGTGGTAAAGGTGCTATCCGTGGCCCGGTCAATATAGAAACCGGTCTCATTACTTGAGTTGTCCGTCCATGAAAGATCGATTTGCGTCTGTGATGCCGCGGTTGCCGAGAGATTCGTCGGGGGGAGTATGGTGTAGGTCGCTTCCGCGTAGACTTGATAAACATAAGTGATCTTCTGGTTGGCGTGAACAACATTTGCCCATACCTGCATACCATCGAGGTCACTCTGGCTGGCGGACAGGCCATTCCATGTAAAGCTTGACCACGAATCGTTTAGACTGACCGTCTGCGCTTGTGCGGTCTGAAGAGTGCCGCCAATTCTCAGATTCCAGTTGATGGTATCGCCGTCTTTTCCCGCAATACCGTCGCAACCGGAATAGACCCAGACCGTGAGACTGGAAACCGTAGTCCCAGTGGGCAATGCGGCGGTGTACAGGCCCACTTCACTGGTCCAGTTCTTGTCACCTTGTATCGCCTGAGCATAGTACTGCATACTTGGTTCGGTTGGCTGGTGGGTATCTTTCTTGAGATTTGTGTAGGTGTACGACGGCCAAGTGCCGCCCGAAATCGTGGAATCGGGGTCCAGGATGAACGTGCCGGAACTGGTTGTGGTGACGGCTCTGGCATTGCTGGTGTTGCTCGATGAACCATCGCCATTATAAGCATGTGCGCGGAAGTAGTAGGTCGTCGCAGGCGAAAGACCGGAGACCGTGCAGGTTGTGACGTTCGCGCCTACAGTGGTGCTGCCGGTATTCAATGTAAAGGCGGCGTTCGTTGCCCGTTCAATCACAAAGCCGGTTTCATTGCTGGAATTGTCCGCCCAGCTCAGGTTGATTCCGCTGGAACTGGGCAGGGCCGAGAGAGTTGTCGGCGCCGCCGGAACCGAAAGAAGTTGCCGCGTTTCAAGCATCTCAAGGGAAGCACCACGGCGCCGAGTCGTTTGATGGGGGGGGCATCATGCCGCAGACCCGCGACCACGCTCTTGACTGCTTGGGAAATGACGCGCCAATTCCGATTCTTGCTCATTGGTTCCTTCCCTTTGCTCTGAACAAAATCCTTGCGGTGAACGCGCGCAAGAGCCAACGGAGGCGGGTGTGCGCATCTGCCGCTGACAAAATTGTTAAAGTGTGTGCGGGTGAGCGATGTGTCAAGCCCGATATCCTGCCCTGACTCGCTCAACCCGCGCCTACGACAGTTAAAATACAGCTCAGCTTGGTCGAGTCAACGATATTCTTTTGATTTTGTTATCATCGACTAACGCACATGGCGTATGGAAGAAGCCTATATGCTTGGCGGGGCTGAACTTACGTTGGCCGGGGAGGGGGTTGTGTGATTCGTGACGTTGAGCGAGAAAAGCGGGCACGTTCGCGCTTACGCTGTGGTTTTCGTCTGGCGATACCCATTTTCTCCCATCTCGGGCATAATCAACGTCACCATGCGCTATGGAACCATACTTGTGCTGACTCTCGTATCGTTGTGTGGCTGTGCCCGCTATGACTTCCAGGTGATCAAACCCGATACGCTCTCCACGCGGGTCACGGAAACTGCCTCACGGCTGCAGACGCCGAACATGGTCTATCTCATGCAGGCGTACGAGAATCGGTTGGTTGTGCAACTGCACAACAAGGATGCGGCTTCTGTTGAGTTGCTGGGCGAAAAGAGTTTCGTGGTGGATCCGGCGGGAGTAAGCCATCCATTACGCTCGTTGACGATTGCGCCCGATTCGTGGGCCAAGTTGGTCCTCCCGCCGCTACGGCCACGCTTCCAGGACCACGGGTTCAACTTTGGCGTTGGCGCCCAGAGTGACGCTTCCGATGCGCCCGGCATGATCCAACCCGTTTATCTGGACGTGTATGCGGATACCGACGCCTTCTATTGGGACTGGGATGGTGATTCGCCGATCCGTATGCGGCTGACGTATCGCAGGGCAGGGGGCGCCGAGGTCAGCGACGAGTTTACCATCGGCAAAGTCGACGCAAGGTAGTGCCTGAACTCTCCTGGCGGTACACTTTGCTGCAGAAGGGAAGTTCATCTTCATGCGTATTTCGATTTTCGGCGCGGGCAATGAAGTGACCGGTTCGTCATATCTGGTGGAAACCCAGCAGGCAAATGTGCTGGTTGACTGCGGGCAGTTCCAGGGTGGCCGTGAAGATGATGCCCGAAATCGGCTCCCCCGCGCACTGGTTCCGAGTGACCTGGACGCGGTGGTTGTCAGCCATGGCCACCTGGACCACGTTGGACGATTGCCGCTGCTGAGTATGCGCGGCTACCGCGGGCCGATCTATGCGACACCTGCGACGATCGATGTTGCCCGGCTGATTCTGAAGGATTCGGCCAAGATCCAGGAATCGGAAGCCGAGCGCGAGAACCGAAAACGCATGCGTGCCGGGATGCGGCCGGTTGCCCCGCTGTTCACCGGTGATGACGTCGACCAGATGATGCCATTGTGCCGTCCACTGGAGTATGCCAAGGCAACACCAGTCGCCCCCGGCATTTCTGCCCGCATGCTGGAATCAGGGCACATCCTTGGTTCGGCCATTATTGAGCTGACCATCGAGGAGAATGGCGAGCAGAAAGTCGTGGTGTTCACAGGCGACCTTGGCCCCGCCGACATGCCGATTCTCAAGGACCCGGTTCAGCTCCAGAAGGCCGACTGGCTGTTTATGGAGTCAACCTACGGCGACCGCGATCACCGTCCGCTGGCCGCCACGGTGGATGAGTTTCACACGCTGATTCGCGAAGCTGTCGCCCGCAAGGGCAAGGTGCTGGTTCCCACGTTTGCGTTGGGACGAACGCAGCAGATCACGTACTACCTTGCGCAGGCCTTTGCCCAGGGGATTGTCCCAGCATTCCCCGTCTATATCGATTCACCGCTGGGCATTGCGGCGACAGAAGTCTATGCGCATCACCCGGAGTTGTATGATCAGGATATGCGCGAGTTCGTCGCCGGCACGAAGTATGCCGCGGCCATCAAGACAATTCAGTTCTGTCAGACTGCAGATGAGTCGAAGGCCCTCAATAATGTCAGCGGGCCGTGTCTGATCATGGCCGGCTCGGGCATGTGCACGGCTGGACGGATCCTGCATCACTTGAAACACAACCTGTGGCAAGAGGGCACTACGGTGATTATCGTCGGGTATCAGGCCCCCGGCTCGCTGGGCCGCCTGTTGATCGACGGCAGGGAGCAGGTAAGCATCTTCGGCGAGAAGATTGCCGTCCGTGCGACCATTCGGTCGTTGGGTGGGTTCAGTGCCCACGCCGGGCAGAGCGACCTGCTGAAATGGTACTCATCGCTGGCGCCATGCCGACCGCGCACGATCCTGATCCATGGCGAAGATCGCGCCCGCAAACCACTGGCGCGGCTGATCAAGGAGCGGTGGGGGATCGAAGCGACGCTGCCCACGACCGGTGATATCCTTCAGTAGCAGGCCTGCTTATTCTCGTGGCGCGATTCCGTCGGCCGTTACCAGGAAGACCTTGTCCGAGATCTGATGCGGCATTTCCCGGTAGTCGGTTGCGATCTGCTTCTCGATGCGATGGACCATCTCATCATCGTTGCGGAAGCAGAGGAGGATATCGCGGTTGGGGATGCCCGCAGCGAATGGAGTTCCCAGCAGACGCTTGAGGCGTTCATGCAGCGCTGGAAGCAGGATGCGGCTGGCATCGTAGCCATCGAGCGTCTGCAGGATCACCAGGTTCACCATGCCATCCTCATCCTGGGCGGCCTGCCCGCCGATCTCCTGGGAACGCCCGACAAGGTTGGCAATGGCGGTCTTATGCAGTTCCTCAAGCGAAACCTTCCATGATTCAAACATCGGCTGGGCGATGTAGGCGATGGTGCGGTCGTTATCCAGGGCATACACGATGCGGAGTCCCGGCAGTAATGACTGGCTGACCATCGCGCCTTCGCGATCAATCGACTGTTCGGGCAGGACCATTGGCATGATCCGCGACTTGATCTGCTTAAACTGGGCTGCCAGATCGGGCGAGCCTTCGGCGGCGCGGAGCAGTTCTACCATCCAGCGGTCGATATGGCGGTCAACGCGGTCGGGCTGAAGGAGGATGATGCGGTAGAGGTTTTCCAGCGAGGCCACGCTGCCGTTGATGCTGACGGCAAACAGTTGGCCCTGTGCCTGGGCAATCTCGACCAGCGGAAACTTCGCCTTGACGTGGCTGACCACGTGGTCGATGAATTGGTGACGATTCGGCTCACTCATATCCTGACTATATCTGCCTCGCGGAAGATTTGGTATTGTGAGCAAATGGCGCGTCGGCGCCGAGACACAGGAACGAAAGGAGTTGTGACTGTGGCACGCTTGGCAAAGGTTGGCATCATTGGTGCGGGATGGCCGGGGTCAGCGCATGCGCGCGGATATCAGGCGGCGGGGGGCTACGAATTATATGCAGTGGCCGACCTGATTCCTGCCCGGCGCGAAGAGTTGGTGAAGCAGTTTGCGATCGAGAAGCAATACGCGTCGGCCGAGGAATTGATCGAGGACAAGTTCATCGATGTGGTCAGCCTTTGCGTTCCCAACCATCTGCATGCGCCTCTGGCGGTGGCGGCGCTGCGGGCAGGCAAACACGTTGTCTGTGAGACACCCCCGGCAATGTCGGCGGGTGAGGTTCGGCGAATGGGCCATGCGGCGGAGAAGTCGGGCAAGACGCTCTTGTTCGCACTCCAACGGCGGTTTGGCGGGTGTGAACAGGCCGCCCGACAGGCAGTGGCGAAGGGGCTGCTGGGGCAGGTTTACCATGTGCGCGCAGCGTGGATGCGCACGCGCGGAGTTCCCAGCGGCACGGGATGGTATACGCATCGTGAGCAGTCGGGCGGCGGGGCGATGGCCGACCTTGGCATGCAGATGCTCGATATTGCCTGGGACTTGCTGGGCAATCCGGTTCCTCAGACGGTTTTTGCGGCCGGGCACAATAGCCTCTGCCCGCGTATCGACGGCAAGTTTGAAGTAGAGGAAGCCGGGACATCGTTGATCCGGTTTGAGGGGGGCAAGTGCCTCGAATTGTCCGCCGCCTGGGCGATCAACCAGCCGCCACAGCAGCACGGTGCTGTCTGTCGGGCCTGCGGCACCCAGGGCGCACTGGAGGTCTATACACAAGACGGTGCGGTGCTCTATCGCGACTTCGACCAGATCGGCAAGTGTAAGGCCATTGCGCTAAAGGGTCCCAAGATGATCCATCATGGCGCGATGATGCGGCATCTGAAAGAGTGCATGCTTGGCAAAGGCAAGCCCCAGACCGGCGCTGAGCGGGCGGCCATCCTGATGGAGATGATGCAGGCCATCTATAAGAGCATGGAGACGGGGAAGAGTGCCAACGTGTGACGGAACAACTTCCGGCTACGTATCAGCCATCCCAGATCACGAGTGTGGATAAGTAGCAGGTGCGCAGGTTCTCGGCGGGGGTACCCCCATAGCGCTATGTGTTGTGGCAGCAGGTAGTTAGGATGATATCTGGGGAGGAGGTGCGCAGGTTGTATGCGCTTGTGGATAACTTACAAAGGAAGAAGGATGAAACACGAAGGGGAGGAGGTGCGCAGGTTTCTTTTTGTCACTGCGGAAATATAGTGGGGCGTTTCGGGGCATTTGGGGGCATTGCCTGGAGAGTCGGCCCCGCAAACATGATGCCGGTGCATATCCAGTTGTCAGAGAGTGTGCGTGTGGGGCACGGAGAGAATAGGTCTCTCAATATATATGGGGTGGTTGGGAGAGGTCTTGTTGGGAAAGGGCTGAAAAACCGAGGGTGAAAAAAGTTTGCAGATTTTGGAAGGGCAAGAAGGGGATAAACAGCGACAAAGCGACGGAGCGACGAAGGGGCCTCCCAAACCCCCGCCGCCTTGTGGGGCGATGCAGAAATGAAACACATCCGAGGGCTGAACGTGCAGGCCCTGAGGGGCAATGGCTTTGGGTGTTTGAATCAACATGCAACCAGATCACAATGGAGTTGTGTATAAGAAACTGGTGCTCGCGATTATCGTGTTGGTGGTATGCGGGGCATGGTTCTATTGCCGCGTGGGGCGGAGGATAGAATATCCGCGAAATGTGATGATCATGGCGGTTACCGGCCGGGTGCAGAAGGTGGCTTGGGAAGCGCCGCCGGGCAAGATGTTTTCGATGCTGCTGGGGACACCGGGCGGGGGGCATGCGCTTGCGAGTCTGAAGGGTACGCTCCGATTTCTTGATGGTACGCAAGTATTGCTGGAGCAGAACTTTGGACCTGATGATCTTGAGGATGCGAACTGGCTGGGGCGCGATGGGCGGGTGGGGGTCATCATCGGGAGATTGCCGAGCCGTATGGACGGCGTGATTTCGCGAATATGGCGGTTTGATGTCGAACTGACGCTTGATGAGCCGCCGGAGGGTGCGGTGGAGCTGTGGGCTAGTTGGCTGACGAGTCCACGCATTGAAGACGATGTCAGGGAGGCGAGACGGGCACAGATGGACGCACGGCCGGTTCTCGTGATCTATCGTCTGCCGGGATACAGCCTGTCGAAGCCGCAGCGATGGGGAGTTGAGGCAGCGGTTTGGGCGAATGGGCGAGTATTGCGAAGAGAGGATAACGGCCGGCCGGATGATGGCTATATCGAAGGGAAGCTTATCGCTACGCAGGTGAAAATATTGATGACATCGGAGATGGTACGGGGGCTGCACCCGAGAAGAGGCGAGCAGGACCAGCTTACCGTCGATACTGCAAGTGTGACGGTGATGTTGCGGGAGGATGAGGATGTGATCCGTCGGGCGGCATCCGTTCCGATCTATGCTGAATCTCCGGTAGAGCGGGCCATGCAATATATGCGCTCTTTGACGCTGACAGAGGTGAAGGCAAGCGACTTTGCGGGTGGCATACCCGATGAGTGGCGGTGATCACGATCAGGGCGAACGGGGCGGGCTTATGGTGGGTCTATACAGATAAAGGCATGGAGTCGAGCGCTACATTGCGGGAAGTGATTGAGCGGGCCAAGGGAGGAGAGGCGGCCGCGGTGGTGGTGATTGTTGGCAGGTTCAGGGGGTATGCGTTGGAGCTTGCGCGGGCGCTGGTGGGGGATGGGCAGCTTGCGGAAGATGTGGTGCAGCAGGCGTTTATGCGCGCGGTGGGGAGTCTGGGGTCGCTGCGCGATGCGGGGGCGTTTGCGGGGTGGCTGCGGCAGATTGTGCGGACGGAGTGTGATCATATCCGCCGGCGGAAGATGCGGCCGGGCCGCAGCGCGGGGGCGGGGGAGTGCGAGGAGGTGGTGGACGGGGGTGGTTCGCCGCTGGATGCGGCGATAGGAGAGGAGATGGCCGAGGCGGTTCGCCAGGCGGTGCGTGCGCTGCCGGTGATGAATCGCGAGGCGGTGAAGCTGTATTACCTGGATGAGCGGTCGTGCAGCGAGGTGGCGGGCATTTTGCAGGTGCCGGAGGGGACAGTGAAGCGACGGTTGTACGATGCCCGGGGATTATTGCGGCAGGAATTGAGCGGGTTGATGGGTGAAATCGGCGAGCAGAAAAGGAGAAGGCCATGAGTACGCAGGTACCAGCGGAGTTGGAGAAGGCGATGCGTGAGGCGGCGAATCGGCATGCTTCGGATCTATTCATGATCCCGGGCGAGCCGTTGACGTTCCGCGTGGGTGGTGAGGTGGTGCGGGGCAATGGCGAGGTGCTGTCGGCGGAGATGGTGCGGGGGATCGCCGAGGCGATGGTTGGCCGGGATCGACTGGCGCGGATGGCCACGGAGCGTGGGCAGATCGTGGTGGGGTGCGATTGTGGCGATCTGCGCGGCCGGATGGGGATCTCGATGTCCCGTGGACAGCATACGGTTGTTGTGGGAATGCTGCCGGGGAGGATCATGACGCCGGCAGAACTGTGCCTGCCCGAGGAGGTGGTCGAGGCGGCGATGGCGCCTAATGGGCTGATCGTATTTTCCGGGCCGGTGGGTAGCGGAAAGACGACGTCGGCCTTTGCAATACTGGAACATATCAACGCGAACAGGGCCATGCATCTGTGCACTGTCGAAGATCCGATCAATTACATCTTGCGGCCGAAGCGAGCGATTGTGCAGCAGCGAGAGGTGGGAGTGGACGTGCCGGATACGGCGTCAGGGATGATCGCGGCGACAGCTCAGGATCTGGATGTTCTGTTCGTGGCGGAACTGCGGACGCCGGCGGAGGTGCTGGCATGCGTAACGGCAGCGCAGATGGGACACCTGGTGATTACGCAGGTCCATGCCGCCACACCGGAGGAAGCATTACAGCGGCTGATTGGTTCGCAAGCAGTTGAGGAGCAGGCGGGTTTTCGGCGGAATCTCGCAAATGTGCTGCGGTGCGTAGAGGCGCAGGTGCTTCTGCCGGGTGCAGGAGGCAGGGGCAAGGTGGCGGCGTATGGCGTACTGGTGCTGGATGGCGAGGTGCGGCGCAGGATCGCGGAGGGACAGCCGCTGGTTGCGGGAAAGATGCCTCATGGCTGTCGTGATCTGGCAGAGGATATCCGGAGGCTGATGCGGGAGGGTCAGGTGGAAACGGGTGCGGGAGAGGCGGCCATCGCGGCTCTGCGCGAGCGGTCGTGAGGTGTGAGGGGAGAAGACAAAGCGGAGAATGCACTCGGGATTCAGGATTCGGGATTCTGGATTGAGGCTGGAACGGCGTAAACCGGATTACAGACGGCGGGGAATATGCTTGCGGTGCATCGGCCTGGGCAAGTAAGCTCAGCTGCGTCGGAGGGCTTAGAGGTCAAGATATGACTCAAGCGAGCCCCCGGTCAGCTATTGATGTCACACCGCTTGTAGCCGCGATGAAGCGACGGCAATCGCTTTGCTCCGACCAGAAAACGCCTTTCTTCTTCCAGATCGGCGACAGTTTCACCGTGGGCGACGATGCGTGGTCGGGGCCGGCGATCGCGTCCGGGGATGCGCTGTATCTGATCAGGGAAATCAAGACACATGAGGGGCTGAGCATGGCGGGCGTCTCCTCGGACATGAACCTATCCATGTGCTCGAAGGAACTTCTGACCATCGAGTACGCAGATATCCCCGGCGCCATTACCTCAGAACCTTCCTGGAAGATGCTGGTAAAGAAACCTTGCCAGGTGAGCGTGCTTCTGCGCGATGAGGTGGGCACGGTCGCGCTGGTTCCGTTCACCTCCGACATCGAATTCGCTTCCCCTTATCGGCTGATCAGGGTCCGCTGCGGGAAGATTGCGCCCGGGGACGCCGAAGCGACCTTGCGTAATTCCGGATGGCCACTGTCACGCCTGGTACCACAACCGGATGCCGTGGCCGTAGTAAAAGTAAAACGGTCGCGGTGGACGCCAGCCATTATCGGGCTCTGCGTGCTTGTATTAGTGGCGCTGACCGTGGCGATTGTCCAAACCGATTCGCTGAGTGTGCTGGCGTCGATGGTGCTGTGTCTTCCCTTGCTGGGCGGACTGGTCGCGTTCCTGGTGTGGTATTTCCGCCTGAGTTCAGCGGCGGGCGACTTCTAAGCCCCATGTGAAAAGCCCATCTGCTGGGGTGTATATTTTCCTTCACGGATTTGAACAGTGATTATTGGTCATTCCGTGAAGAAGACGGGGGCATACATTCGGCCCCGGCGTGGCGGGCACTGGCGATGCTACAATTGGGTGAGAGGAGGAGTTATGAGCATCGTCATTGGGCTCTACGCTCTGGTGCTCATCGGGGCCGGCCTGTGGTACGGCGCGGCGTTCCTCTGGCATCATCGGCCGCACCACCACGCCCCCGACTACCCGGGCGACCTGCAATTCAGCTAAGGCCTGGCAGTTCCAGGGACTCCGTTTCCGGCGAAAACGGAGTACGAAGATGGCTGTTGCCACCACTTGTTCCAAGCGTGTGCTGCGCACGGCATGCGGAGCATCTTGGATGTGACATCAGGGAGGGGTTTCGCGTAGTATTGTGCACGATGCAGGCTGTGACAGGGCAAGAACACCCGAAACTCGTGGCTCCGAAGGCAGACCGTGAGATGCTGATCTGGCCGGAGCCGAGGCAGATGCTGCGCAACGTGTGGGAAAGCCACGGCGTGCTGCGCGGGTCGGAGGCAATCATCCATGGGGTGCCACTGCGCAAGCTGCGCGGATGGATGCGGCGCTGGCTGGGCCATAGCGAAGATCACATGCCTCTGATCGCCACCGGGCACCAGACAGAGTTGCATCATCCTGGGGTGTGGATCAAGAATGCGGCAATCGATTCCGCGGCCCGGCGGATTGGGGCGGCCGCCCTGCACTTCGCGGTAGACACGGATGCTCCCAAGCACCTGGTCTACCATTGGCCCGGCGGTGGCCGGCCGATAACCGATGATCCGTCGAGTTCCAAGGTGCGATGGTCGGGATTGGTGCGCGCGCCCGAAGCGGCGTATGTCGAGAGTGTATATGGCGAGGCTCGTGCGGCCGCGGCTGGCTGGGGGTATGAGCCGGCCTGGGCGCCGTTCTTCGATACTTTGGCGAAGGGTGGATCCGATGATCTGCCCGGGGCGATCACGAAAGCTCTACACGCAGTGGATCGTTCCCTGGATATGCGCCATGGAGCGCTGCTGGCATCACCGATGTGGCGTACGGCGGGCTATGGCGTGTTCGTGTACGATATCTGCACCCGTGCTGATGAGTATGCGGCGAAGTATAACGCCGCGTTGAGGGAGTTCCGGAAGGCGTATGGGATTGCTTCACCCGGCCGGCCGATGCCAGACCTGGAGGTCCAGGCGGATGCATGCGAAGTTCCGTTCTGGCTGGATGATCTGCGTGATGGCTCGCGCAAGCGGGCAGGGCTTGTGCGCGATGGCGATGCCTGGACGCTGCAATGTGAGGCAGGGGAGTATCGATTCGACAGAAGCGAGAAAGACGGATTTCTGGCGGCCGAGAGGCTGATGGGCTTTCTGTCACAGTGTGGGCTGCGGCTGGCTCCACGGGCCCTGACGCTGACCAGTTTCCTGCGCCTGGCGGTGGTGGATCAGTTTGTGCATGGAATCGGCGGGGCGATGTATGACCAGGTGACCGACCAGGTGCTGCGGTCATGGTATGGGATCGCGCCGCCGGCGTTCGCGGTAGCAACAGCGACGATGTTCTTCCCGCCGGCCGCGGATCGCGAACGGACATGCATGGAGTGTCTGAGCCGCGAAGGGCGGGCGCTGCGACATGGGCTGCTTGGCGAGCGGAAGATGGATCTGGTCAAGCAGATCGCGCTGGCGCCCAGACGATCGGCACAGCGGGCGGTGCTTTATTCACAGATGCATCGCGACCTGAGCGCAGCGCAAGAGACCGATCCGCGCATGGAAGACTTCCAAAGGCGGCTGAATGAGGCGCGGCAACGCCATGCGGAGGATCAGATCATGTTCGACCGCGAATTGCCGTATACGCTGCAGTCGCGAGCGCGGCTGGAAGAGATGGTGGAAAGGGTGCGGGGGGAGTTCGCGTAAGGGGGATCGAATGCGGGGGCCGAGATTGTGCGTTGCCCGCTTACGCCCGCGATTCCTACAATGATCCATTAAGGAGATACTCATGACCGCATTGCCAAAACCGGCAGTTGCTCACCTTGCCCCGCCTGAGGTAGCGAAAGTGGAGGCTGTGGAGAAAGCCCTGGGCCATGTATATGTGGTGGCCTACGAGAAGCCAGCAGCGCCAGCGCAGCTTACACCGCAGCAGGTCCAGTTACTTCAGCAGGCCGAGCGTGACCTTGGTGTCTGCCTGGTTGCCTATCAGGCACAGGCATAGGGGTCCACTTGGACTGCGGGCGGGCGGGGGGCGTGTTTACTCGATTGTATTGTCGTCGGTCGCTGCTGTTTCAGCGATCCGATCGTCGGATGCACTTCTGGATCTCGCGGAGAAACTCATCAAAGCGGGCGCGATCGGGGCCGGCATCAAAGACATCAAGGCCAGGAGAGCCATCCTTGCGGGAGAAACGCGCGTATCTCCGCTTGCGGAGACTGCGAAACGCCACGATCGCGCAGACGCCGGCAATGGCCCATGCCAGCGGCGCGTTATGCTTGACCCAGTCGGGATATTCGCCGCGCGCGAAGACCACTGCGACCGCGACCGCCAGTGAACCGATCATGATCGACCGCTTGAACCACCGATTGCGGAGGGTGTGCAGCTTGAATTGGGGTGTCAGGCCATCCAGACGAACGGTCGATTTGTAGTCCTTGCCCAGTGTCCATTTCGCGGCGATCTCCACACGGTCGGGGAAGAGGTGGAGGACTCGCTTCACCTGAGGCAGGCGTTCGGTGTAGGCGAAGATGGGTTGGGATGGGTCGGATGGCATATGTATTGATTATTGATCATTCCGTAACAGTCAGCGACGTCCAATGGGTTCCCTGTTGTTACGGAATACTCAATAATCACCAGGCCTACTTCGCCAACAGCACCCGTTCGATGAAGCCGGTGTCCACCTTGCCGGCGAGGAAATTCTGGTTATCCATGATTTGCAGGTGCAAGGGGATGGTCGTGCGGATCGGAGAGATGTGGAACTCAGACAGAGCCCGCTTCATCCGTGCAATTGCTTCGGTGCGAGTGGCGCCGTGCACGATCAGTTTGCCGATCATCGAATCATAGTTGGGGGGGATGCGGTAACCGGCGTAAACGTGTGAGTCCAGACGCACGCCTGGCCCGCCAGGCACGCGCAATTCCTGGATGGTGCCGGGCTGGGGCGCAAAGTTGCGGGCTGGATCCTCCGCATTAATGCGGCACTCAATCGCGTGGCCGATCTGCTTGATGTCTTTCTGCTTGAAAGAGAGCGGCAAACCCGCGGCAATACGAATCTGCTCCTTGATCAGGTCGATGCCGGTAACAGTTTCGGTCACTGGATGCTCAACCTGAATGCGGGCGTTGACCTCGAGGAGGTAGTATTTCTGGTTCTGATCGACCAGGAACTCCACGGTGCCTGCATTCTGGTAGCCGGCGGCTTTTATCAGGCGGACGGCCGCGGTGCACAGTTCCTCCCGGACCTGGGGGGATAGAGCCGGCGAGGGCGATTCTTCCACGAGTTTCTGATGCCGCCGCTGCAGCGAGCAATCGCGCTCCCAGAGATGAACGGCGTTGCCGTGTGAGTCAGCGATGATTTGGACTTCGACATGCCGGCCTTGCTCGACATACTTCTCGATATAGACCGTCGAGTTCTTGAAAGCATTTTCGGCTTCCAACTGGGCAGACTTAAGGCCAGCGCGGAGCGAAACATCGTTATGGGCGACGCGCATACCGCGGCCGCCGCCGCCGGCAGCGGCTTTGATGATGATGGGGTAGCCAATCTGCTCCGCCAGTTTCAGAGCCATCTTCTCATCGTCGATCGCGCCTTCAGAGCCCGGCACCGTGGGCACTTTTGCCCGCTTCGCCAGGCGCTTGCACTCAACCTTGTCGCCAACGGCAGCCATCGCAGATGCCGGCGGACCGATGAACTCGATCTTGCATGAACGGCAGACCTCGGCGAAATGGGCGTTTTCAGCAAGGAAACCGTAGCCGGGATGGATTGCCTGGACATCGGCAACTTCGGCAGCGGAAATGATCCGCGGGATATTGAGATAACTCTCGGCGGGAGACGCTTCGCCGATGCAAATCGCCTGATCGGCGAATGTCAGATATGCGGCATCGCGGTCGGCGGTGGAGTAGACCACCGCCGTCTGGATACCCATTTCCCTGCACGCGCGGATGATGCGAAGAGCGATTTCGCCGCGATTGGCTATGAGGATCTTTGTGAACATGCGTTATTGGCTAAGGATGAAGGGTGAAGGATGAAGGATGAAAACGAACGGAAAAGGTTCATCCTTCTGCCTTTCCACCTCTGTCTTACGGCTTCACGAGGAACAGGGTCTGGCCGAATTCGACCGTCTGACCATTGTTAATCAGCACCTTGGCAATCGTGCCGCGGCACTCGGCCTTGATGTTGTTGAACACTTTCATGGCTTCGATGATGCAGACGTCGGTGTCGTCGGACACCGAAGAGCCAACGGAGACGAACGGCTTGGCATCAGGAGAAGGCGATGAATAGAACGTGCCCACCATCGGGCTCTTGATCGCGACCAGGCTGGCATCCTCGTCGGGTTTCTCCACGATCGTTGCGTGCATGGGCACCGGCATCGGGGAAGCGTGTACTGCATGCTGGGGTGCCGACATCGACATATGCATCGGGACGGGAACGGCGCCACGACGGAGGATGACCCGCTTTTCCCCATCGCGCAGATCAACCATGTTCAGGTCGTTCGCGGACATCAGTTTGACGATCTGCTGAAGCAGATCGGTGTTCATCGGGCTGCCCGCGACAGCGCTGGCGGCCTTCACTCTAGTCTTTACCGAGGTGCGTTTTTTGCTCATGAGATTTTCGTTAGTTCCGGAACCTGGGCACTATTCCGCGGCCCTGACACGGGGCGACGCTCACTCGATATGAGAAGCCTCATAGGTGCTCTCCAGCGAGGTCAGCACCTCGCACCCGGAGTGCGTGATCAGAACATCATCCTCGATCCGAACGCCGCCCAGGCCTTTGATATAGATGCCCGGTTCGACGGTCACTATCATACCCGGCCGCAGCTCATCTGGCTCGCCGGTTTTGCGCAGCGTCGGCTTCTCGTGGATCTCGCGGCCAATGCCGTGGCCCAGACCATGGCCAAACTGATCGCCATAGCCGGCCTTGCTGATCACATCCCGGGCAATCGAATCGGCTTCGATCGTGGTTACGCCCGGCCGCATGAATCGCAGCGCCTCCTGCTGCGCTGCATAGCAGACCTTGTAGATCTCACGGATCTTTGGATCGATCCGGCCAATGAGCAGCGTGCGGGTGATATCGCTGCAGTACCCCTTGAACAACGCACCCCAGTCGATAAGCAAGGGGGCATCCGAAAGGATCGGGGAGTCATTGGGACGATAGTGTGGAAGCGATGAATGAGCTCCGGTTGCCACGATAGGCGGGAAGCTTTCCATCATGGCACCGCGAGATCGCAGCTCTGACACAAGCAGGCCGGCAATATGGTTCTCGGTAAGGCCCGGCCGGATCATCTCACGGACGGCCGTAAATGCCTCTTCGGCCAGGGCAGCCGACTTGCGTATGAGATCTATCTCATTGTCATCCTTGACCTTACGAATGTTGCCAAGAAGATCGTCCAGCGGGAGGAGCTCGGGTGTTTGGATCTTTAGTGCCTTGCAGGATGAGCAGAGGGCATCCAACTGGCCAACCGTGGTGTAATTGGCTTCAAACCCGACTTTCGGTAACTTATGTTGGGCAAGCAACTTAGCCACGGCATCGGAGATCTTTCCATCGCGGAGCGTCAGTTTCACCCATCCACACTCCAGCTCGATTTGCTCCTGATAGCGGAAGTCGGAAATGAGGTAGATATCCTTGTCAGTGATCAGGGCAAAGGTGTCATCGCCAGTGAAGTCTGTGAGGTAGCATACATCAGGCGTATGCGTCAGCAACAGGGCATCAAGCCCCATTTTTTTCATTGCATCCCGCACTTGTTGGTGGCGGGCTTTGAGAAAAGCCTTGGCTTTGCTTACAGTGTTCTTCATAGATTGATGTCCGCGACCCTATAATATTCGCCGAGGGGCCGGGCGCGCAGCGTATAGAACGAGCCCTGCCCTGTCAATAAAAGCCAATGAGTACGCAAGCCAAATACGAACGTCTTTGTGAAACGCTCCGGCAGATGGGCCGAGTGGTCATAGCCTTCTCCGCGGGGGTGGATTCGACCTTTCTCCTTAAAGTAGCACGAGATACATTAGGTCCGGATGCTGTTTTGGCCTGCACGGGGGTCAGTCCATCGCTGGCGGAAGCGGAACTTCAGAGCGTCCGCGACCTGGCCACAAAGATCGGCGCACGGTTGAGGCTAGTTGAGACCAAGGAGATGGACAACCCCAATTACGTGGAGAATTCGCCCAAGCGCTGCTATTTCTGCAAGAGCGACCTCTACAGCCATCTCAAGGCCGTGGCGGCCGAGGAGGGGTTTGAGGTGATCTGCAGCGGGGCTAACTTCGACGACCAGGGCGACTATCGGCCGGGGATGGATGCCGCAAAGGAGTTTGGCGTGCGTGCTCCGCTGCTGGAGGCCGGGCTGACCAAGGAGGAGATCCGAGTGCTTTCCCGCGAAATTGGGCTGCCGACCTGGGATAAGCCTGCATTGGCATGCCTGTCGAGCCGAATCCCGTATGGCACGCCGGTGACGATGCCTTCGCTGAAGCAGATTGAGGAGGCCGAGGGCTTCCTCCGTCAGAAGGGTTTCCGCATCTGCCGGGTGCGGCACCATGGGAATGTGGCTCGGATCGAGGTGCCGGTGGCGGATCTGCCCAGGCTGGTCTCCGAGCCGCTGCGGGCGGAGGTGGCCGCCGCACTGAAGGGATTTGGCTATGCCTATGTGGCAGTGGACCTGGTCGGATTCAGGTCGGGCAGCGGCAATGAGGTGCTGAAGACGACGTTTACCAAGGCATAGCAGGCATGCCCAGCCTTCATAGCGCGCGACGGGGCGGGGCGTGAGAATTCGGCAGAACCAATTGTGATTGACGCCCCGACCAAACCAGAGTCGCTTGCCTTGCCGGTCAATGTGCTGATCGTCGATGATGAGCCCAATATTCGCAAATTGCTGGCGATGAGCGTGGCGAAGGATGGGCACCGAGTGGTGGCAGTGGGGAACGCGGAGGATGCGGTTGCCGAGAGTGGGCGGTGCTCATTTGACCTGGCGTTTGTTGATCTGCGATTGGGGACAACTTCGGGGATGGATCTGATTCCTCGGCTGCTGGGGCAGAGTCCGTGGATGCAGATTGTGGTGATTACGGCCTATGCATCGTATGAAACGGCGGTGCTGGCGATGAAGGCGGGGGCGATTGACTATCTGCCCAAGCCGTTTTCGCCAGCGCAAGTGCGACTGGCGATTGAACGGGCAGCGAAGGTTCGGGCGTTGGAGCAACAGGCTGCGGCGGCGGAGGGCTCGGAGAGCGAAGCGGCGGTTCAGCTTGATAGTGCAAGCCCGGCGATGCGTCGGGCGGTGGAAATGGCGAGGCAGGTGGCCGACAGCGATGCGACCATCCTGATTCGCGGCGAGAGCGGGACGGGCAAGGGGGTGCTGGCTCGCGCTATTCATCGGTGGAGCAGCAGGGCCAAGCGGGCGTTTTCGGTGGTCTCTTGTCCGGCTTTGTCACCGCAACTGCTGGAGAGCGAACTGTTCGGGCATGTCCGCGGGGCGTTCACCGGAGCGGTGAAGGACAATCCGGGACGGATCGCGATGTCGGCGGGCGGGACGTTGCTGCTGGACGAGATTGGCGATCTGCCCCTGGAATTGCAGCCTAAGCTGCTGCGCTTTGTGCAGGAGCGTGAGTATGAGCGCGTGGGTGATGGGACGACTCGGCATGCAGATGTACGCCTGATAACGGCGACGAATATTGATTTGGAGCGGGCGGTCGTTGAGCGGCGATTTCGGGAGGATTTGCTGTATCGCATCAACGTCATAGCGATTGAGGTACCGCCGCTGCGCGAGCGGGCGGAGGACATCCTGCCGCTGGCGGAGTTGTTTCTGGCATCGTTGGGGCGGCGGTCGATCCGTGGGTTTACGCCGGAAGCGGGAGCGGTGCTTCAGGGATATGGTTGGCCGGGCAATGTCCGCGAGTTGCGCAATGTGATTGAGCGGGCGGCGATTCTGTGTCGTGGAGATGTGATTGGCGTAGAGAACCTGCCTGGTGGGCTGGCCGGGCAACGGTCAGCGGAGGTGGAGGTTGGGGAGATGGTGACGCTGGACAAGGTGGAAGAAGCGCATATCCGGAGGGTGCTGGGGGCGACCAAGTCGCTTGAGGAGGCGGCCGAGGTGTTGGGGATAGACGCGGCCACGCTGTACCGGCGGCGGAAGCGGTATGGGATGTGACCGCATCGTGCACTTTGCGCTGAGGGTGGAGAGGCATTGCAGATTGCACAAACTCAAGGCATGAACCCTTTACCGTGACGCGCATGTCTAATCTCCAGGCAGCAGAAGGCGGCGGAAGTCGCCCACCAGCGTCGTTCCCGCCGCATAGTCCTGACCAAAGGATTTGGGGGCGTGATCTGCGGCCGCTGTGGCATACCCTTTGCGAATCCGCTCGCAGGTAATGCTCTATGGCTTCAGGCATGGGAGAAGATGATGCGAAGACGCGGAAGTCTAGTCTCGATCGCGGCCACGGGAATTCTTGTATTGTCATCGGCGGCGCACGCGCAGAGCCAGGCGGGCGCAGAGGCCGCCGCAGCGCCTGCCTCCGCGGCTGCGCCGGATCGCAAGCCCCTCATGGGCGCCTTGGACGCGGCCGGCGCCGCCAAGCCACTTGACGACCTGCGCCTGAACATCTACGGCTATGCCCAGGCAGGTTACTTCTATGATGCCAGCTCGCCCCACAGCAATGGCCCAGCCAATATTGGTCTCAACGGCAACAAGAACGAACTCGTCTTGGATAAGATTGACCTGAATCTGGAACGCACTGTCGATCCGACGAAGAAGCAGTTTGACTGGGGATTCCACATCGAGGGCATCTACGGTGCCGATGCTTCGCTCATCCACTCCAACGGTATGTTTGATGAGCAGACCGGCGAGTACCAGTGGGATCCTCTCCTCCAGGCCTATGTGGACATCACCCTGGCTGATATGCCGGTGCGCATCCGTGTCGGCAAGTGGATTGAGCTGGCGGGCTTCGAGCACTACAGCGCCAACATCTATGGGGCCTTCGGTGATCCGTCCAAAGCCCTCTATTCCTACAGCTACCAATTCCTGTATGCCGAACCTGGGACGCAAACCGGCATTTTGGGCACATATGTATTCAACAGCGAATTGACGGTTGACGCCGGCATTACTCGCGGTTGGAACCAATCGACCGAGGATACGAACGATGCTATCGATTTCCTCGGTCGGGTCACCTACACCCCCAGTGGTAAGACGGCGGTGACATTCGTCATGACAGAAGGTCCCGAGTACTCGCCGGCAGTCGGCCCCAGCGCGCCAGCCGGTGATAACGGCGATTGGTGGACCGCCCTGGATCTGGTCATCACTCAGAAGATCACTGACCAGCTTAGCCTCGGCTTGGGCGTCGATTACGTCACCGCTCCGCATATCCCCGGCGTTGACGGGGCGCAGCAGTGGGGCGGCATGGCCGGCTACGCCAGCTATGCCATCAACTCCTGCCTGACGTTGAACAGCCGCGTGGAGTGGTATCACGACACAAGCGGGTTCTCGACGGGTGTGGCCATGGGCGAGATCAACTACTACGAAGCCACTCTGGGCCTGGCTATCAAGCCCTTCCCGAACGACAAGGTTCTCTCGAACCTGCTGTTCCGGCCGGAGATCCGCTATGACTACTCCGATAAGGATGCTTTCGCCGACGGCCAGAACGACCAATTGACCTTCTCCTTCGATGCTCTGTTTATGTTCTGAGCAAATCCCGCGACGATGCATATTGCACGATGAGGGGCAGCGGGCATTGCAGGTTGCGCGAAAAACAGAAGGCGCAGCGGCGGGTTTGATTTTGTAACTGCCTGATTGAAATAGAGTTGCGCTTTGAATACAGGGGAGGCATGGGGTTCGCTCCTGCAACTGAGTCATGTTTGGACTCAGGCAAAAACTTATCTTTGGATTTGGCGGACTGCTACTGATCCTGCTGGTCATGAGCGCGGTTGGGATTGGGGTGTTGGAACAGTCGCGGATAGCGTTGGATCGGTTCCTGTATGAGAACTGGCGCAGTGTGGAGTATGGGCATGGCATGATTGATGCCCTGGGCCGGCTCAATGAGACCGCGAGGCTGGCGGTGGAGCAGGGGCCGGCGGCCGGTGATGGGGATGCAGGTCAAGGGACGGCGGTTGAGGCGATTCGGGCGTTTGAGCGGAATCTGAATGATGAGAACCACAACGTCACCTTGCCGGGCGAGGACAAGCTGGCACAGGATCTGAACGCGGCATGGAGCGGGAGTGAGGGGTACAAAGCACTCCATGGCCGAATCATGGATGCGGCGACTGCGCCGGAAGCGCGCAAAGGGCTGTACGCGCAATTGCAGCGGGTGTCAACGCGGCTGGGGCAGACGGCAAACAATGTCATCAAGCTGAACTTCGACAACATGAAACCGGTGGAGGGCAAGGCCAAGGCTATCGCCGACAGCACGACCCGGATCATGATCCTGCTGGCGATCGCGGGTGTGCTGATCGGCGTCGGGTTTATTGCGATTGTCGGCCGGTCGATCCTGCAGCCGGTGCGGGCGCTGACGCGGTCAGCGCGGGAGATCGAGCAGGGGAATCTGGACCTGGTGGTACAGGTCAAGAGCCACGATGAGTTGCATGACCTGGCGGAGGCGTTTAACTCGATGGCGGAGAAGCTGCGCGAATATCGCCGGACCAACCGGGCGAAGCTGCTTCGGACGCAACATACGACGCAGAATGCGATCAACAGCCTGCCTGATGCGGTGGCGATTCTCAGCCCTGATGGCATCGTGGAGATGGCGAACATCGCAGCGCAGAAGCTCTTTGACCTTAAGCCCGAGACGCAGGTTGGGGAACTGCGACTGGAGTGGCTGAGCAAGCTGTATCAGAAGACATCGCAGGACCTGCGCCCGGTGGAGCCCCGCGGCTATGAGTCGGCGGTTCAGGTGCTGAACGAGAACGGCGGCGAGAAGTTCTTCCTGCCGCATGCGGTACCGATCCTGGACGAGGATGGGCAGTTGCTGGGCGTGACCATTGTGCTTGCGGATGTGACGCACCTGCGGCGACTGGATGAGATGAAGAGCGGGATGCTCTCGGTGGTTTCACACGAACTCAAGACGCCGCTGACGAGCATCCGCATGGGGGTGCATCTGATGCTGGAGGAGCGGATTGGGCCACTGACGGCGGATCAAAGCCAGATCCTGACGGCGGTACGCGACGACAGCGACCGGCTGCGACGGATTGTGGATGGGCTGCTGGATATCGGGAGACTGGAGTCGGGGAGGGCGCTGATGGACCTGAAAGGTGAAGCAGTCGAGCAGCTTGTGTCGTCCGCGGTGGAGGAGGTCACGACGGCGTACAAGGAGAAGGGCGTGGAATTGGGCACGGAACTTCCCGATGGTCTGCCGCCGGTGCTGGTGGATCGCACGCGGATTGGGCATGTGTTCTCGAATCTGCTGAGCAATGCGGTGAAGTATTCGCCGCCGGGCGCTCATGTGAAGATCTCGGCAACGGCGGGGCAGGACCATGTGCTGATCAGCGTGAGCGATACGGGACCGGGGATTCCGGTGGAGTTCCAGAGCCGAGTGTTTGAGCGGTTCTTTCGCATACCCGGCCGGGGCAGCCAGGGCGCGGGACTGGGGCTGGCGATAGCCAAGGAGATTGTGGAGGCGCACAACGGCAGGATCGACCTCAAGAGCACCGAGGGTGAGGGGAGCACATTCAGCTTCAGCCTGCCGCGAGCCGACCAGGAGACAAGGCCTTCAGCGGGCGAGCCCGCCAGTGAGGTGACGCAATGAACGCGGCCAAGATACTGATCGTCGATGATGAAGCGAACATCCGGTTGATGCTGCGGACCGCGCTGCGGACGTCGGGATACGATGTGATCGAGGCGGGCGATGGACGCGAGGCGATCAGGATGATTGAGCATGATGCGCCGGACCTGGTAGTGCTGGATGTTTCGATGCCGGTGCTGGATGGGATGGGCGTGCTGAGGGAGTTGCGCACGATGAAAGTCAGCCCCAAGCCGCGCGTTGTGGTGCTGACTGCGTTCGGGTCGATTCCCCTGGCTGTGCAGGCGACCCGACTTGGGGCGGTCGATTTCCTGGAGAAACCGATCTCGCCGGATGAACTGCGTATGGCTGTGGAGTCCGCGCTGAGCGAGTCATCGATGGTGCTAAAGCCTGACAAGACTGATGAGGATGTGGCAGGCGGGCATACGGCGATTTTGGAACGCGCCTGCGATGCTCTGCGGATGTCGCGTGTGACTGATGCCGAGACACTGCTGATGAAGGCCGCTGATTTGGCGCAGAGCGACCCGTTCTACTTCAACCTGCTGGGCGCTCTGTACGAGACACAGTCGCAATGGAGGCTGGCAAAGAAGTTTTATGGCAGGGCGATGACGCTCGACAAACATTACCTGCCGCCGCAGCACAACATGCGGCGGATCTATGAACTGGAACAGTGGGGCCGCAGCAGCAAGCCGATCTTCCTGGGCGATGAAACGGAAGTGCGCCTGGCGGAACTGGTGCGGCACAAGAAGTAGCCGCGTCAGAAAGGATAAGGACCATGGACCTGGTTTATATGGCGGCGACTGTCGGGTTCTTCGGAGTGGCGATCGTTTACGTCTACGCATGCGGGAGGCTTTAAATCATGGAAAACATCATTGTCGGAATCGTCGCGGTTGGACTGCTGGTGTATCTGTTCGCAGCGATGCTGCGGCCGGAAAGGTTCTAGTGCTTCGTCACCCTTGAGATTTCGGATAGGATGATGGCGTCAACCAAGGAGGGTTGTGCCATTATGCAAAAGAAGTACATCGTTCGCCTCACGGATGAGGAACGGGAGACACTGCAGCGGATT
>Ga0209083_1000311_pt1 | contig 75521 bp, 59 predicted proteins | sample AM7aDNAmetaG_FD_184132 | JGI IMG/M metagenome (GOLD analysis project Ga0209083, IMG submission 184132) | Freshwater microbial communities from Finland to study Microbial Dark Matter (Phase II) - AM7a DNA metaG (SPAdes) (version 3) | ecosystem: Environmental > Aquatic > Freshwater > Lake ... | reverse complement strand
CATCGGAAAATAGCGAAACTAAATATAGGGTAGCCGGAACATTATTTGTAGTCCCGCCGACGAACAGCAGCCTCGCTATATTCTGTTTTTTAATAACTTACAAAATTTAAAATGCAACTTGGGTTAAGATAAGTACCGATCTTATTGGCCACATCACCCGACAAAGTTGTCCGGTCGCTTCCCACAATACACAAATCGACCAAACCATGTTGCATCAGGTGGCCACCCGTGTTGTCTGGAATCACCGTATGTAGTACGCCTTCCTGTGCCAACTCCCATGCTGTTAGCCTTGCGCCCTGGTTTCGCGGCCTTGTTTCGTCAACCCAGATATGGATGGGAATCCCTTTGTGGAAAGCTTTGTACATCGGTGCAGTAGCGGTTCCCCAATCGATACAGGCGAGCCAACCAGCATTGCAATGTGTCAAAATATTGACCGGCTCACCCTTCTTTCGAATGCTGATCTCCTCAATTAGTCCGCACCCAAAGTTGCCAATGGCCTCCGACCATTCGATCTCCCTCAATTTCATCAGGTTGGAAGTCTCAAAAGCCAACTCACATGCTTCTTTCCGGGTTTCACAAATTCCAAGGATACCAATAAGTTCATCGATAATCAATGCCAGGTTTACGGCTGTGGGACGGGCTGATTTTAAGTAATTGGCGGTATGTATAAGGTTGGTCTTCCACTTTGCTGATTGGTCAGTTGCCAATCCAAGATAAACGCCATAAGCTCCGGTTATCCCGATCAAGGGCGCACCTCGGACTGTCATATTTTTGATCGCCTCAAAAGTATCTTCCGGTGATTTAAGGTCAATTACTTCAAATTCAAAAGGGATCTTCCTCTGATCAATGACTTGTATAATCCCCTTATTATCAGGATGTACCCAAATGGTGTGATGGTTTTTGCCGTTTACAAGCATTACTTAATTAATTATCTAAATGAAAATAGGGTAAATGTTTTGTTATTAAAGCGGCAGAGCTGAGGAATATTTGTAGAAAGATGAAAAATTAATTATTGGAGAGGTGCAGAGCACCGAAATCTTATATGGCGGTACGCTGTACCTTCTGGGCTAAGAACGATTGTAAATTCTACAAATATTGGCGGTGCTCTGCACCTAATGTCCTATCTGGGTTATAAAACACAGGTTAATCCGATAAAGAAAAAACAAGATGCAATATCCTGATTGTTTGGGAAGTGCACCTTGTTTTTATTTATTCTGTTTTTAGGTTTAAACGTAAAAACAGTCTTTAATATTCAGGAACGATTTTACTCCTTGCTGAAAGCCGCATCAAAAGCGAGGTTGCTCGGGGAGAAATCTTTCTTTTTAACGTATTCGCACGATTCGGCTGCTCCCATCTCGCGGTCCATGCCACTGTCTTCCCATTCAACCGAAAGTGGTCCGGTGTATTGGATGTCGTTTAAGGCGCGGATGATCTTTTCAAAGTTAATCCTGCCACGGCCAACGCTCCTGAAATTCCAGAAACGACGGTTGTCGCCAAAATCAACATGACCACCAAACACACCAACTGTGCCTGGAAATTCGTTCCAGGTCACATCTTTCATATGGACATGGAAAATCCTGTCGCTGAACTCATAGATAAACTTCACATAATCAACACCCTGGTAGCCAAAATGGCTTGGATCGAAATTGAATCCGAAAGCCGGATGGTTGTTCAGTGCCTTCAAAGCCCTTTTCGCAGTTTCGATATCGAAAGCGATTTCAGTAGGGTGTACTTCCAAGGCATATTTCATGCCCATTTCCTGGTAGGTATCCAAAATTGGGATCCATCGTTTTGCGAAATCCTGATAACCTTCGTCGATCATCTCCTGCGAAACAGACGGGAACGAATAGAGATACTGCCATATCGAACTTCCTGTAAAGCCATTCACAACCTTCAATCCAAGCCGTTTTGCAACTCGCCCTGTTTCAATGATTTCCGCAGCGGCCCGCTGACGGATCCCTTCTGCATCGCCATCACCCCAGATGTAACCCGGGAGCATCCCTTTGTGGCGCTGATCGGGATTGTCGCAAACTGCCTGACCTACAAGGTGCGTAGAGATCGAGAACAATTGCAGGTCATATTTCTTCAGCAAAGCAAGTTTGGCATCGCAATAGGCCTGATCGGCTTTATCGACTTCGATATGGTCGCCCCAACAGGCCAATTCGAGACCATCGTAACCAAACGATTTGGCTTTTTGAGCCACTGTTTCAAGGGTCAGATCGGCCCATTGGCCGGTAAAAAGCGTAACTGGTCTTTTCATTTTAATAGGATTTAATTATTCAGCAAATTTTACCCACTTCACATTGTCGTTGTATCCAGCTTCGACAACAGTATCAATAAATTGCATGCCACGGATACCGTCTTCAACAGTTGGGAAATCGAGCCATTCTGCCTTTGGTGTTTCGCCATTCATTTTTGCCCTTACAGTCAACGAGAAATTACGGTAAATGTTTGCAAAAGCTTCAAGGTAGCCTTCAGGGTGTCCTCCAGGTGTGCGCGTATTGTGTTTTGCAATGTCGCCCATAAAACCAGTCCCTGTTCGGATAATCTGGGTCGGCTGATCGTTCCATTTTACGATTAAGGTATTGGGTTCATGCTGCAACCATTCAAGGCCGCCTTTTTCACCATAAACTCTCAATCTGATTGCATTTTCTTCCCCTGCGGCAATTTGGGTGGCGGTCAAAACTCCGCGAGCTCCGTTGTCGAACCTTAGCAATGCAGCTCCATCATCGTCCAATTGGCGACCTGGAACAAATACATTCAATTCAGCACAAATCTCAACGGTTTTTAACCCGGTTACATATTCGGCGAGGTGGTGAGCGTGTGTACCAATGTCGCCCATGCAACCCGCCTTACCGGAACGTTTTGGGTCTGTACGCCAGGAAGCCTGTGCGTTACCTGCATCTTCTACTTTTGCAGATAGCCACCCCTGCGGATATTCAACATAAACTTTTCTGATCTTGCCGAAGTCGCCACGACGGACACGTTCACGCGCTTCCTTTACAGCCGGATAACCTGAGTAGGTATGCGTAAGGGCAAGGATCAACCCGGTGGCTTCAATCTTGGCTTTCAGGATCTTGGCCTGTTCAAGTGTAAAGGTGATCGGTTTGTCGATCACAACATTGAAGCCATTGTCGAGTGCCATCATGGCTGGTTCGAAGTGTGCAAAATTAGGCGTCACAATGGTCACAAAATCCATTCTTTCACCCTCAGGAAGTGTAACTTCATGCTCGAACATCTCGGTATAAGTTTTATACACACGGTCGTCGGGCAGAAAATAAGATTTTCCTGAAGAAATTGAGATCTCAGGGTTTACACTGAAACAACCGCAAACCAGTTCGATCTGGTTGTCCATAAAAGCTGCAAGACGGTGGATTGCACCAATAAAGGCATCGCTCCCTCCACCAACCATTCCCATTCGTAATTTTCTGTTCATGTAAAAAGAAATTAGTTATTATACATTATCGTTCTAAATATCAACGAATTTCAACGAAATGTGATTAGATCGTATCAGTTACAAATTTAAGTATTTTTGCATCTTATCCAATTTTACTATTTCAAATATTGGTGTTACATTCGCCGTTTTTGAAATTTAAACGAAGTAGCACAGATTAATTATAATGGGTCCTAAAAAGCGAAAACCACTCATCCGGAATTTGATCAATATCCTGCTTGCCACTATTGCAATATGTACCTTATATTTCTTATACACAATAATATACGATCTAAGGGTGCGGATCATCAATCATTCAGAACTCAAGGACATCGCCGGTATCAATCCTGTTTATGCGGCTCGGTTTGACCGGTTCATTGGTGAAATAGAAAAAAATGGTGAGTGGAAAGTCTTAATAATAAGTGGATTGAGGACAAAGGATGAACAAATCCAGTTGAAACGTGATAACCCAAGGAATGCCTCATATAAAAAGAGCAGGCATGTGTTGGGCCGTGCAGTTGACATCAACCTTTACAAACGTGAAGGACTGAGAATCGTCTGGTTAAAGAAAGGGAGTTCCCTTGGTTTATGGCGGAAATCAAAAGTTCCTGATATTGCCAGGAAACATCGTTTGCTTTGGGGTGGTACCTATCGTACCTATCACGATCCGGTCCATTTTGAGATCAACTAGCTTGGGGCCAGGGGCAATGGGCGTGGCTGCGTAGGGGCGAACCCTTGTGATCGCCCTTGAAAACCGAAAAAGGGAGACCGGAAACCGGGAAAGTGATCAGGAGAATTGAAGGTAGAAAACTAAAAAATGAAAATGGGTCTCCTGATTCAGCTGGATAATACTGATCAGGTGAGGTTTAACTCAATGGATAGAAACATTTTTAATAGAGAACGCCAGCCGCTAGTTGCCAGCCGCCTGTATCATTTGCCAGCCACCAGTTACCAGCCGCCAGCCGCCAAAAAAACCCCACCACTTCGCAGTGGCAGGGTCGATATTGAATGAAAATCTAATTCAAGCGTTATGCTTTTTTCTTTGCTGCTTCTTTTTTTGGTTCTTCTTTTTTGGCTTCTTTTGCCTTTCCAGGAACCTGGATTACATAACCGCTCATGTCCATTTTGCCAATTTCCAGTTTTTCAGGAAGATAGGTCAATGTAGAGTTGGTCATTTCTTCCCATGTGACTGCTGCACCGGTATAAGCCGATTGACGGCCCATAACTGCTGTAAGACAAGATTGAGCTGTTTCGTCAGCCTGGTTGATTGGGGTATTTGCCCTGATATGGTTAACAAGGTCAACATGCTCAAGAACATAAGGATTGGTCTGTTTGAATTCGGCCTTTTCTTTTTCAGCATCGAATTTCCAGATCACAGTACCGGCTAAGTCCGTAATTTCCATTTTGGCACTGTTCCATGCGCCTTTGGTTCCCTGGATACGCTCAGATACGTTATTTACACAACCATCAATCTGACGGCACATGCTATGAACATGAATACCACCTTCATATTCAAAGTCAATACTGAACATGTCATACTGGTCTCCTGACAACCTACGTTGTTTGGCACCAAATCCGACAGCTTTAACAGGTTTTCTACCAAGGAACCATGTTGCAACATCAAGGTTGTGAACGTGTTGTTCAACGATATGGTCGCCGGAAAGCCATTTCCAGTTTACCCAGTCACGTACCATGAATTCCATGTCGCTCCACTCAGCTTTACGCTCCCTGTACCAAAGCATCGATTGGTTCCAATATACATTTGCAGAAACGATTTCGCCAATAATCCCACTCTGGATCTGTTTGAAACTCTCGACATAACTTCTTTGGTGACGGCGCTGTGTACCGGTTACCACACAAAGGCCTTGGGCAACGGCTTTCTTGGAAGTAGCAAGGATTGAACGGGCACCTACGGGGTCAACACAAATTGGTTTTTCCATGAACACATGTTTCCCAGCCTCAACAGCAGCTTCAAAATGGATAGGACGGAATACTGGAGGTGTCGCAATGATGACGAGGTCAACACCAGCCGCAAGAACTTTTTTATAATTGTCAAAACCTGTAAAACACATATTGTCAGGAACTTCAACTTTATATTTATCTTTAAGCCCCTTACGACAATCGTCAATCCTATCCTGAAAAAGGTCACCTAGTGCAACAATCTGAAGGTTTGGGCCTGCATCAAGGAAGTTTTGGGCAGCACCTGACCCACGGCCACCACAACCAATAACACCAGCTTTTAATGGTTTTCCATCAGTGGCTTTGTCAACCAGGTTGGGAATGTAAGCACCTTGTAAAGAAACAATGGGAACCAATTTTGGGGCTCCTTCAGAACATGATGTCAGGATGGAACCTGCACCTAATGTTCCGACTGCTCCAACTGCACCAACAACTGCTGTAGTTGTAAAAAAATCACGCCTGCTTAGAGAATTCTTCTTTGTCATGTTTTTTGTGTTTAATGAATGGTTGAAAATTTGTCAATAAAATTATCTTGCAATTAATGTGCTATCTGGTTCGCAAACTACACGGAACCCCACTCCTTTAATATCTGAATACCACCAGATACTCTTGGGTTGTTGCGGATCGGTTTTTAACCAATCGGTAGTTTTTGTATATCCCCTGGCTGCTGCCCTCAAATCTTTTGCATCAAAGCTGTAATTCCCTCCTCTGACTACATGTTCTTCGCCTGATTCAGGACCTTTGGGATCAGTTATCGTTGTGCCGGTCTTGGAATAAGCTTTTTCATCGTAAAAGTCTGAACAATATTCCAATACATTGCCCTGCATGTTTTTCAGGCCAAAAGGATTCGGTTTTACAAACTGTGGCTCCTGTGTCTTCCCCGTTGAATTCAAGGAATAAACGATGTATCTGCTGATGTTGGCAGTGTCGGCCCCAAATATCTTGCTCCTGAACCCCTGTTCTGACAACCGATTTGGATCGCCCGGGAAGAAGTAGGGTGTTTCGGTTCCAGCCCGGGATGCGTATTCCCATTCAGCTTCTGTTGGAAGCCGGTAATGTTTTCCGGTGACTTTCGAAAGCCACATACAATAAATCGAGGCGGAATAATGGGTCATCGTAATTGCAGGACGTTTGCCACTGCCCCAACCTTGGTCAGGAATTCCAAACGGAGGTGTTGGCCCGGTAACTGCATCCGGAGAACTGGCGTTGTGTGCCATCACCTCATTCGGGTCAACACGACCCTCTGACATTGTTGAAGCAAAAAACGTCCAGAATTCGTCCCATGTCACTTCAACTTCGCCCATAAAGAATGGCGAGACCGTCACGTTGCGCACGGGTCCTTCATCGTTTTTACGATAGGGTTCATTATCAGGACTACCCATTTTAAATGCACCTCCTTTAACAGCAACCATGTTAAAAGACACTGCGCTATTTGGTATCAGTTCAGTAAAATTCTCAAATTTGGTCACCTGAGCAGGTGCTGTGTATAAATTTTTTGAAGCTGAACTTGATACAGGGACACCTGTCATTTTGGAATGTTTGTAGTTCGGGTTGTAATGACCAGCATCCAAATGGCAGTTAATACATTGCAGATCAAGCTTTGCAGCATTATTTTCATAATAGAGGTGAGCAGTCCCCCCCTCTGCCGATAGTCCCTTGGAAAAAATATTCTGATGACATTTTAAACACGACTCGTTGTAAACGATTTTGACGGCATGTTCAAGAAGCCTTTTGTTTTCCCAGTTGAACGAGGAACTGTCCTTCGTATAAAAGGCATATAAATCATGAAGTCCTGTTTTTGCTTTTGTCAATAGATAAGCTGAACTCTCTTTGGGCGGTAAATGACATTCGACACAATGCACCTTTACGCCACTCTTATTGTAAAAATGGGCCGACTTTTTCCAGGCGGCATCTGCTGTTGGGTGAATGTGGCACGACATGCAATAATCATCTGTGGAGGTAACATGTATAGCTTTATTGCTGATAAAGAGGATAATAACACATGCAAATAACCCGGTAAAAAATACTGCCCAGGACCATTTGCCAAGTTTGAATTTTTTGATCATAAAAAAAAGAAAATGATAGCAAATAATTAATTTAGTTGTTCTGAGACGCCAAATATAGTAAATAAAAAGTTTTGAATTTATGAATTTTTAATCTGGATTGATTCTTAATAGTACAAAGTACTTGTAAAAAATTTATACTTGAACAGCTTTAAAAGTCGGAATGTTGAAATTTCCATGTAAATTTGTCATTGGCTGCAATTAATGAGAATTTTGGATATTCCTTCGATTTATTTATTAAAAATCGATATTGAATTCGATGGATAAATTGGAAATTGGAAGATTTTGACAGAAGAAATACGATGGAAATATATTGAAATATTGTTAAACCATTAAATATCAGTATTATGAAAACTTTTGTATTTTTTATTTGCGTTATGTTCCTGTCAAGCCTCTCCGCACAAGTAATAACCAAAAAACTTTATCCCTTTAAGACTGCCGAAATCGAATATGCCTACGAAGGGAATTCGACCGGGAAACAAATCCTGTATATCGACAATTACGGATTCCTACAGTGTAACATAGTACAAACTATTTCAACAACACTTGGGAAAAAGATTGAAAAAAACGAAACAAGGGTCACCAAAGAACTTGATATTTATTTGTGGGACATCAAAACCCGGCTAGGGAGAAAAATTCACAATGCGTTGACGGAACAAATGATGAACGATCCCACAATCAAAACGGAGGAATTTGGCAAATTTTCTATGGAGACCATGGGGTTTGAAAAGAAAGGGACTGAAACGATCAGCGGTAAATTGTGTGAAATATGGAGCGGCTTAGGTGGTTCAACGAAAATATGGTTATGGAAAGGGCTGACACTGAAATCGGAGATTAATATGTTTGGCACAAAAACAATCTTTACTGCTACCAATATTAAAATAGATGGAGTTGTTCCTGCCGATAAGTTCGCCATTCCCTCCGACATCAAATTTGAAGTGGTTGAATCTGGTGATGCGACAGAGATATTGAATAAAATGAAGGGAAAGGGGAGAAATGGAGCTGATTCTACAAAAAAAGACACCCCTGTCGGGGATGCTCAAAAAAAGAAATTGAATGACCTGAAAGATCTTCTCAAAAAGATGAAAACAGAATAATGTCATTAACTTTATATGACAGATGTATAAACCATAGTATATCAATGTATTAACATTTAATATTATAAATAAATTGTGCCTGATAAAATTGGGAGATCTTTCATAGCAGGGGTTCAGGTTTAAGAGGCCAGAAGACGGCCTCTTTTCTATTAAAAAAAACGTAAAAAAATTTTCCATTTGCAGTTCCGAATCCCTAAGGGAATACCTATATTTACCGCTGAAAACCACGACTAAAATTTCAATAAAATTTTTATGTTCGTCCGACTTTTTTCTGTACAGTATAGACCGTTTTACAGACATAATCATCTCAACTATGCCTTCATCTATAAATGCAATTCAACCGACCTATTCAATAATTAACAATAGGTTTAACCTGTCAATCAGCATCTTGTTAATGATTGCCTTTTTTCTGTCAAAAAATGCAGCCTATTCCCAAACAGGTACTTCCGAAAATTACAGGACCATTGCCATTCTTGATGTTACAGAAAAAAATGGTGAATCGACCAAAAATGTTTATTCCCTTGAACACATTTGTAAAACCATCGGTATTCCTTATTTCATCACCAAAGATGTTTCGGTTGCCGTAAGTTATCCAATTCTAATCGTCTGCTCCGATATAGTTGAGCGTACATTTCAATCCGCAGAAACGGCTCTTTTAATAAAATATGTCGATAATGGGGGCGTCCTGATTGCCCCTTATGTCTCAAACAAGAATGTCCTCACTCTGTTTGGCATCTCCTCATGTACGACAACCCAAAAACACCATACTTTGACTTGGACAGATTTTACTGAAACTGCATTGCGTTGGATAGATGACCCACTTGAAAGGACGATGTCCCTGGGAAGGAGCAGTTATGCCAGTGTAATGAATTCATGTTCTTATAAACTGACAACTGCCATTCCTTTGGCAATTTTTCAGGAAGATGCCACTGTGGGAATAGCAAGGAACAGCTATGGGAAAGGATTTGCATACAGCCTTGGCTTCTCCTTTCAGGCACTGATATTTATGCCCCAGACCAATAATGATGGGGACGCACAAAGGACCTATAGTAGTGGATTTGAACCAACTTCAGATGTTGTACTTCTGTTTATTAAAGGAATCTACGCCAAATACATCAAATATGCTACATGGAAACATACAGCACCTTACAACAACGTCCCTATTTTTGTTCTCACCCATGATGTCGATTGCAAAGAGGCAATGGAATTGATCAACACATTCGCAGATTGGGAAAAGATCTGCAACATCCATGCGACCTACTTTATAACTACTCATTATATAAGTGATACGCAGGATCATGACTATTATACTCCCTATATTATGAAGGTAGATTCCGTTGATAAGAAGGGTTTTGAAATAGGAAGTCATTCGGTTGGACATTTCCCCGATTTTCAAAAATTGCCTCTGGGACAATCGGGCAATACAAAATCGAATTATTCCCCAAAATATCAAAGTTCAGCAACCATAGGTGGAACTATTTTTGGTGAATGTGAAGTGTCGAAATACTTATTGGAAAATGACGCACATCTTAAGGTCTCCACATTCCGCCCGGGATACCTGCTTTATCCCAACGAAGTGGGAATTGCTCTCGATTCTTTGGGCTATAAGCAAAGCTCAATTAATTCAGCCAATGATGTTTTAACAAATTTCCCATATTATTTATCTAAAGTCAGGGCAAAATCAAGCGATATTTCCAAAGTCCTCGAAGTGCCAATTTCATGGTTTACAGATCCCACTCCCATAGAGAAGATAGACAGTCTCATCAATTCCCTCAAAGATATTTCTAAAAGGGTTTATGCCAACTATGCCCCATTTGTTGTGCTGATCCATCCTACCAATTTTTATAAATTTAAGGTTCAAATCGAATTGATCAGAAGTTTGTCGCCCAATATTGAATATATGTCGGTTGATGAATTGGGTCAATATTGGCGGAACAGGGAAGCATTTAAGTATTCTCAATCCATAAAAAATGATTCAATGGTCATCACGATCCCCGATTCCACCTATCCCTTCGATGACCGATTGAGCATCGTGGTCAACAATGGAAGGGACCTAAAATCTTTACTAGTTCAAAAACAGGACGGGAAGTCGATCAAGGCACTCAAATCGAATTTTGAAAGCAATGATCTGATTGTTTATTTCAGTGAAAAAGAGATATTTACCGGAATCCAAAACAACAAGCTTCCTGAAATTCAACTTTCGATGTCAGCCTATCCGAATCCATTTACATCACAAACGACTATCGGATTTGTCTTGCCGGAAGAATCACCTGTTAAATTGGATATTTACGACATGTCTGGTCGTCTGGTTTCAACATTGTTAGACCAAAGAATGACCCCTGGCCTCCATCAGGTTGTTTATGTGCCAAATAATGCCAGAACAGGATTGTACCTTTGCAGGTTGACAACAAACAAGGGGTTCATTGTCAAAAAAATCATGCTGATCAATTAGGGCAGGATTTTCATTTTACATCAAAACTTGTCGTGCCGATATTTTTCCCATCTGCAAAAACATCGACTGTATATTTGCCTGGCATTAGTGGGGAGGCGCCTGAGTTGTCCCAATAAATACTTACAGGAAGGTCATTCCCTTCATATTCTACTTCGCGCATCGCCGAATAGGGGATTTTCATATCTTCGAATTTAAAGATGTCCTTTTCGGATTTCAACAGCAAAATCTGATCAGGGCGTTGGATTCTTACATAGATATTTTTGGCCCCCCGTTTTGCAGTTTGATTTTTAAGCAAAGTAAAATCAATTTTCAATTTCTCGATCCTGTTCGATTTGACCTGTTCCTTTCCTTTGGCCGAAATCCCAACGGCTTTGAGGTCACCTGCTTCAAGTTGTGCGGCCAATGTAACCGTCTGCTCCAGTTTTTTCTTATCTTCCTGCAATTTCTGATTGATCGTCTTTACTTCGGTAACCTCTTCTTTAACATTCTTGTTTTCAGCCATTAAACGTTGGTTTTTCAGGTTGAGGCTATCGATTTGGACAATGTAATCGCGCATAATATTGCGAAGGGTCGTCACTTCCTGACGATATTTTGTAATTTGCTGATAACTAACGTTTCTTACTTGCTGAACTTCATCAAGCAGGTCTTTTACTTTGGTCTGCGCATAACCAATCGTCTTGTTTAACGAATCGTTCTCAGTGCGAAGAGATTTATAGTTAACAACCATAGTTGAAAGTTCAGATGCTATCGAGTCTTTTTCTGCCCTGATTAATGCGGCATCGGCCTGGTAGGAGCTCCTTTGCCAGAAGAAGAGAATAGCCAACACGACAACGATAACAGATAAAACAATGACAATCAGATTGTTTCTTTTGTCTTTAGATGAACTTCCTATTTGATTTTCCATACGAATTTTTGCTATTGAACACCCAATTTTGAGCTTGCGAATTTAAGGATTTTTTTATGGCTTAACAAAAAGAAGACAATTTCGTATAGGCTTTGCTTACCAAAATTTAAAACATGAAACAATCCGATTAGGAAATTCGTTTATTCCAAAAACAAAAGTCATGAACATTGCAGATATCCGAAAGGATTATAAACTTAAAATATTGGATGAGAAACTGATCAACCACAACCCTATGATCCAGTTTGAATCGTGGCTGACCGAAGCCCTTGAAGCAAAAGTGAATGAACCAACTGCAATGGTTTTGGCAACTGCCACTCCCGATGGGTTTCCATCGAGCAGGGTCGTTTTGTTAAAGGCATTTTCATCTGATGGGTTTGGCTTCTTTACAAACTATTCAGGTAGAAAGGGTTCGGAAATATCTTCAAATCAAAAAGTTGCTTTACTTTTTCACTGGCCGGAACTGGAGCGTCAGGTGAGGATTGAAGGTCTGGCAAAAAGAACTTCGCCCCAAATTTCGGATGACTATTTTAACAGCCGCCCTTTTGAAAGCCGGTTAAGTGCAGTGATCTCCAATCAAAGCCAGGAAGTCCCCGATCGGAATTATCTTGAGCAACTTTGGGTGCTGCAACAATCTGAAACTGCAACTGGAGAATTGGTCAGGCCCGATTATTGGGGAGGCTATATCGTTGAACCTCAACGCATCGAATTTTGGCAAGGGCGTTCCAACCGGTTGCACGACAGGATATTATTTACTCATGAAAGCGATGGATGGAGAATTTTAAGATTGGCTCCATAAGAGTATCTTTATGGATAGGCAAATTTGTATTGACTATTTTTGCTTTTTAGGAAAGATAAGTATAAATTTACATGGAAAATAAAATTGTATTCTGGATACCATCAAAGGACTTTATTGAGATACAAAAAACATACGAATGCAATGGAAATATTAACTATAGAATTTAAAGGAGACGAAGCCCTTAAGGAATTGCATAATCTGGAACAGAAGGATTTGATTCGGATTGTTAGGGAACCTGATTCAAATTTGTACTCCCTTCCAGGTGGACCTATTAGTAATGATGATTTTACTAATTGGATTGAGTACGTAGATAATTCTCCGACCATTAGTTTAATTGAAGCTAAACAAAGATGGGAAGATCAAAAAAGGATACTCAAAAAGTCTATTCTTTAAGGATAACGGAATACGCACTTCAAAATCTAAGCGAAATTACTGGTTATATTGCCTTTATTAACCATGAGCCCTTAAATGCGATCCGGGTTGGCGATGAAATTTTCAAAACCATAGACAGGATTCATTTTAATCCAACATACTTTCCTGAATGTCAGGATATTCCCACCACAAACAAAATTTATCGCAAAGCAATTTGTCTGACATGGCTGATCATCTATAAGATTAAACCATTGGAAATTGTAATTCTTGGTATAATACATCAACATCGAAGGCCGTCAAATATTAAAAAGATTCGGAGGCTGAAATAGCTTAACCAAAACCGCAATACGTAAGATTATTTCATTCCTTAATCACTTTGATTGACTCAATAAACCGCCTGAACTCTTCCAGATCTCCGTTGTTGAACATCTTTTTGTCAAGTAAGGTTGCCAGGCCTGCACTCTGATAAAGCATGAAAAAATCCGTTGTCTCCTTTATCTTGAAAAAATGGGACCATTTCTGGATTGAATCAACGGTACCGCCATGTATCTGAATAGATTCATTGTTAAGTGAATAGACAAGGTTCTCCTGAAAGATTTTATTGGTTTCATACAATTTTTTAATCCTGTAAAAGGTAAAAATTGGTGACATCAGGAAGATTCCGAAAATCAGGTATAGGATATAATTTGTGAAGGGATTATTTGACACAGTTTTCTGATCTGTTATGAATGCCAGTAGATTAAGAACGATCACAGCCACTAATCCCAAATAGAAAGGCTTCTTATAGGTCAATCCCAGAATTAAATTCCGGTAATCCTTATAACCGATTTTTCCTGAAAAATGGATATTCAACTCTTCGGGATAGGCAATGATTTCGATGGCTTTGGTGTTCCTGACGTTTTTGATCCCATATCGCAATCCCAGGACAAACAGGAACATGGCTACTGCAACTCCAAACAAGGAACGCACAATGTCGGAAGTTGAACTGTGGACGTTGGCATGATTGGTAACCAGACCAGGAATGATTGCGATCATTGCTGCCGAAAAGATCAACAGGAAGATGGAACAGGTGATAATGATCAGCCAACCGGTAAGTTTTTTCATTTGAATCCAGTGTTATTAAAAATTTTCCTTTTATTTCCCGCAGATCGCGCTGATCGTCGCAGTGGTTTAAATTGAAATCGACAGCTATTTTAAACACTATCTCCTTTTATGGCTTTTCAATTTAGTGTCGCGGAGATGCCTGCTTTTTTCGTTGAAATTGAAGGAACTTTTGGAATGACGCGCTTTTTTCTCATGAAACGCCCCCTTAAACTCAGGGTCTGCAAGCCGTTTCTGACGATCGATTTCGCGGTCAATATTTTGCTGCTCAGGCTTGCTCAAGGGTACAATATTTACTTCTTCAGGCAATTGCAACTCTTCGATCTCCATGCGGATCATTTTCTCGATGTTCTCAAGGTGGAAATCTTCTTCGGGGCCAACAAAAGAGATGGCGATCCCATCGGCATTGGCACGGGCCGTCCTACCGATGCGGTGGATGTAATCTTCATATTGTGGTGGAAGGTCGAAGTTGATAACATGGGATATTTTGCTCACATCAATTCCCCTTGCGGAGACATCGGTCGATACAAGAACACGGACACCTCCAGCTTTAAAAGCTTCGATTGCGTTAATCCTCGAACTCTGGGCTTTGTTGGAATGGAGGATCCTGACCTCACCCTCTGTTTTCCGGTGGATCACTTTATAGACATCTTCGGCATTCTCTTTTGTCCTGCAAAAGATCAGGACTCTTTTGAATTCTTCTTCATCTTTGAGTAGATAATTGACGAAATTGAGCTTTGTCCTGAAGTTGGGGACGCGGTAAAAATATTGTTTGACTTTCTCGACTGGGGTTGCAGATGGGGCAACCTCCACACGTGTGGGAAAAGTTAGGAATTCATGACTCATCATTTCAATGCGTTCGGAGAATGTAGCGGAGAAAAGCAGGTTTTGCCGTTTTGGGGGGATCACCTCGAACAATTGGTTCAATTGCGGCATAAAACCCATATCCAGCATCCGGTCTGCTTCGTCAACAACCAGGGTCTTGACCTGCTTCATCGCAAATGCCCCGGCACGGTAAAGCTCCCACAAACGTCCAGGTGTAGCAATTATGATATCAATGCCATTTTCGAAAAGTGCAGCGTGTTTGGTCCAACCAACGCCTCCGTAAATGGCTGCATGACGGATATTTGTGTATTGCGACAATTCCGCAATATCTTCGCCGACCTGAATGGCCAGCTCGCGTGTGGGAACCAGGACAATTGCTCGTGGCTCTTTCCCTTCGGCTTTCACCAGTTTCATCAACAACGGAATGACATAGGCTGCCGTTTTGCCGGTGCCGGTCTGGGCAATCCCTAAAATATCCATTCCCGACTTGATTACGGGGATTGCCTGTTCCTGAATTGGAGTTGGTGTGGTAAAGCCAATCTCATCCAATGCTTTCAAAATTGATTTACCAATCCCAAATCCTTCAAATGTTGTCATTCTGATCCTTTTAATTTCGCCGCAAAGGTACGCTTTCTTTGGGATAATTTGAAGTGTGTTTGTAATATAATGATATTTAATATATTACAGTTAGATTATTATTTGTCTTTTGGAGCAGCTTAGATTATTGTTATTGGAATTCATTTTACTTTATACAAAGAATTACATTTGATGCTATAAAAATCGTTCACGATCGTATTTCATCCATATCCAACAATTGACCAATTATGAGCAATCCTGAGTTGAAAAACAATAAACTTGATTCCATGAAATCCAATTTTAGTGAAACCCGAAGGTCTTTTTTAAAGAAATCTGTCGTTGCAGCGGGCACTATTGCTACAACCGATATTTATGGACTCCATGCAAATGAGGAAGTTGGCTATAATTCATCAGAACAAAACACCCCATGGTACAGAAGGGTGACCCGTTGGGGACAAACCAATATTACCGAAAAGGACCCAGCCAATTATGACATCCAATGGTGGCGGAACTATTGGAAAACAACTAATATTCAGGGAATTATCGTCAATGCCGGTGGAATTGTAGCCTATTATCCAAGCAAAGTGCCCCTTCACCGGCAGTCGCAATTTCTGGGTGGGATTGACCTGTTTGGCAATTTGTGCAAAACAGCCCATGAAGATGGCCTGGCTGTTTTTGCCAGGATGGATTCTAACAGTGTCCATGAAGAATTCTATACAGCGCATCCCGATTGGTTTGCCATTGATGGTTACGGAAAACCTTATCGGAACGGGGAACTTTACGTGACCTGTATCAATGGACCTTATTATAACGAGCATATTCCCAATATATTACGCGAAATCATCGAATTGTACCACCCTGAAGGATTTACCGACAATAGCTGGAGTGGCCTGGGTCGTGGTTCGATTTGTTACTGTGAGAATTGCAAAACGGGGTTTTTAAAGCGTTCTGGCAAAAGTATTCCGACCAAAGCAAACTGGAACGACCCGACCTACAAGAAATGGATCAGGTGGAATTACGACCGTCGCCTCGAAATTTGGGACTTGTTCAACAAAGTTACCCGGACTGCCGGAGGCACGGATTGCATCTGGGCAGGAATGAACAGTGGCTCAATAAGTGGTCAATCGAGAAGTTTCCGCGATTACAAAGAAATCTGTAAACGTGCCGGGATCATTATGCTCGACAGTCAGTCACGCAGCGATTCCGATGGTTTTCAGCAAAACAGCATTGTTGGCCAAATGATCCATGGGCTTTTGGGATGGGAAAAGCTGATCCCCGAAAGTATGGCTCTGTACCAGATGGGAAGGCCAACTTTCAGGTTGTCGGCCAAACCGTTGCACGAATCACAATTGTGGATGATCGAAGGGATCGCTGGGGGGATCCAACCCTGGTGGCACCACATTGGGGCGTACCACGAAGACCGCCGGGCATACCATACTGCGGCACCCATCTTCAATTGGCATAAGGAAAACGAAAATTACCTGATTAATAGAATACCTATGGCAACGGTAGGTGTTGTCTGGTCGCAACTGAATTTTGATTTCTATGGGCATGATGCCACCGAACAGTTGGTGGAATTGCCATGGCGGGGCATGACGCAAGCCTTAATCAGGGCAAGGATCCCATTTCTTCCGGTCCATGCCGACTACATCGAAAGGGATACCAAACAGTTCTCAGTATTGGTACTTCCCAATCTTGCTGCAATGTCCGATGAACAGGTTTCAAGTGTAAAGCAATTTGTGAAAAATGGAGGTTGCCTGATAGCCACTGGAGAAACCAGTCTTTTTAACGAATTGGGGGATCAGCGAAAAGATTATGCTTTGGGCGATCTGTTTGGAGCACATGTGATTGAACCAGATAAAATCATCACAGAGGAGATCCGCGTTAAGAATGCGGGTGATACTTCACATACTTACCTTCGTCTTTCGCCCGAGTTGCGCGGACAAGTTGATGGTCCAAAAAATGGAACGGAACCTCAGGTTACCGGAGCACGCCACGTTGTTCTTAAAGGTTTTGAAGAGACTGATATCCTTTCGTTTGGTGGGACATTGGAAGCCATAAAGACCGATCCGGGGACTGAAGTCGTGGCAACTTTTATCCCTTCTTTCCCAATGTATCCGCCTGAAAAGTCGTGGATGCGAACACCAAAAACAGATATTCCGGGACTGATTTTAAACATATTGCCCGGAGGTGGCCGTGTTGCTTTTATGCCAGCCGACCTCGACCGGCAATTTGGCAGGTACAACCTTCCTGACCATGGGGATCTTATTGAAAATATAGTCAGATGGGTTGCCAAAGAGAATAATATCCCGCTCAAGGTTGAAGGTAAAGGGTTGTTGGATTGCCATTTGTACAAACAAGCCAACCGATTGGTTTTGCATATTGTGAACCTGACAAGTGCCGGCACCTGGCGGCAACCTGTTGACGAACTTATACCGGTAGGACCTTTGAAAGTCAGTGTAAAGTTGCCGGAAAACGTCAATTTCAAAAATTTGCAACTACTTGTATCTATGCAGGTTATAAAATCAACTTTAAATAATGGGTGGTGCAGTTTTGAAATTGGTTTCGTATTGGATCATGAGGTGGTGGTGATCGGGTAGGGGCTGGCGACTGGCATTTGGCGCCTGGTGACTAGCAATTAGCAGCTGGCTACTCCTAGCTTGAATTGACTTCTTACGACCGCCTGTTATTCGTCAGTTTTGATCAAGGTTCTAAATTTTTAATATACGCGAGATTAAAATTAAAGATGTGAAAATAAGGTCAATAAGGTTATTTTCGTACGATGACCCCATTCTACTAAGGTTGAAACAACGGAGAAATAAGGTTTAAAATCGCTTTAAAACCTTATTTTCCTATTTCCCTAACCTTAGTAAAAAAGGTAACAAGCACACCAAAGCGACGCAATCAGGATTTCCCCCAAAGATCAAATCTATTCTGCGCCGCAAAGCCACAGCCAAACAAAGAACATCGGCTATTTTTTTTAATATCCGATTCCGGGGCTAATTTTGGAAATCCATTCATCCTCCTAGCACGAACAGCCAGCCGCATTTTTCCCTGCACGAACTGCCAACAGCCAGAAGCCGACCGCCAGCCGCAATTTTCCCCCTGTCACGAACTGCCAGCCGCCAGAAGCCAACTGCCAGCCGCTTTTTTTCTGTTTCCCCAATTCCCTTCCAAGTTAAATCCTACCTTTGTTTCCAAACTAATTTTAACGGTCATGAAATCCAATCGACGTCAATTTCTTGGAACTGCCTTAACAGGCGGACTTGCTGCCACATTACCTTTCAACTCCATTGGTTCTGAGTCTTCCGGTAGCAATGCGGGAGTCCTCAATGCCAATTATGTCCAACTTGATGAAATCCTGCAACAACCGGTTTTCAAAAAAGAGTTTTTCCCAAATCCGGTAATTATCGAAACACTTGAATTGTTGCGTTTTAAAGATAGTTTTCTATGCCAGGTCAGGTCCAAGGATGGTGCAGAAGGGATTTCTGTTGGCCACAGCGGGCAACTTCGGTCGCAGTACCCGATCTTCACAAACTTACTCAGACCTTTTTTCATCAACAAAGATGCTCGTGATCTAGACCTGATCCTCGAAAGGGTCTTTGTTTATAAGCTCAATTTCCGGTTGAACGGAATGGCTTTGGGCGTCCCATTGGCAACGATCGAATTTGCCATCCTGGATATGATGGGACATATTGCCAAAAAGTCGATCGGGGAATTGATCGGAACGATCCATAATCCAAAAATAGCTGTCTATCAGGCGACTGAATACCGGGAAAAATCTGTTAAGGAATCAATGGAACTGATCAACAGGGATGTAGCCGAGTACAATGCAAAGGCATTAAAGATCAAAGTCGGCGGTTTGATGTTTGGGACAGAGGACCTTCATGCAGTTGGTCCTAAAGGACGGACCGAGGAAATCATCCCTTTGGTTCGCAAGACCTTCGGTGACAAGATGGTACTTTATGCCGATTCAAATGGCTTTTACTCTGTGGATGAGGCGATCCGTGTTGGCAGACTTTTGGAAACCTATAAATTTGATTTTTTTGAAGAACCTGTCTCCTTCGATTGGTATGAAGAGACCAAACAGGTTGCGGATGCCTTGAAGATTCCGGTTGCAGGTGGCGAACAGGAATACAGTCTTCATGGTTTCCGTTGGCTGATCGCCAATGATGGACTTCAGATCGTCCAACCCGATTTGTATTATTTTGGTGGGATGATCAGATCAATGAAGGTGGCAAAAATGGCGGCTGCTTTTGGCAAGAAATGTACCCCGCATATGACTGGTGGCGGACTTGGGTTTTTGTATATGATCCATTTTGTTTCGGCCCTGCCAAATGCTTTGCCCTACCACGAATTCAAAGGATTGAAAACAGATGTCGTTTACAATTGCAGCACCTCGCCTATGAAAGTTGAAGACGGAATGATCAAAGTTCCTACTGGCCCTGGTTCGGGAGTGGAGATCGACGTTGATTTTATTAAAAAGCACCAGATTGTAAAAGGATGAAAAGACGAAATTTTATCAAAACCATCGGTATCGGCAGCACCCTCACTTTAGCAGGTACTTCTTCAATTGCCAACTCATTGGTTCCAAATTACGAAACCTGGTACAACCGTCCTATGCGTTGGGCGCAACTTACACTGGTTGAGAACGATCCAGGCAAGTTCGATCCCGATTTCTGGTTAAGTTATTTTAAACGGATACATGCCGATGCTGCCTGCCTGAGTGCCGGCGGAATTGTGGCCTATTATCCCACTGATGTTCCATTGCACCACCGCAGTGATTGGTTGGGGAGTTCTGACCCATTTGGATATCTTGTGAAAGGTTGCCGGAAAATGGACATGTCGGTAATGGCACGCACCGATCCACATGCCGTCAGGCAGAATGTTTACGATGCCCACCCCGACTGGATCGCAGTAACCGCAAACGGTGAAAAACGGCGTCATTGGGCAAATCCCGATTTATGGGTCACCTGTGCCTTGGGTCCTTACAATTTTGAGTTTATGACCCTTGTCCATCAGGAGATTATGGAGCGGTACGAGCCGGATGGCATCTTTTCGAATCGTTGGGCTGGACATGGGGTTTGTTATTGCGAAAACTGCAAACAAAACTTCAAAGATTTCTCAGGACTCGAACTACCCCGCAGCTCCGACAAGTTCGATCCTGTCCTACAGAAATGGAATGAATGGAATACATTCAGGCTTAAGGAATTATGGGTTTTGTGGGATGGGGTGATCCGGAAGCAAAAATCCACATCACGTTTTATCCCGAATGGTTTTCCCGACAAGGTGATTACAGGAAAACTTTCTGATATTGTTTTTACCGATCACCAGGCAAGGAGCGGTGTGATCCCACCCTGGTCGAATGGCAAAGTGGCCAAAGAGCTGAGGGCATCTATCGGAATGAAACCATTGGGAGGGATTTTCAGTGTTGGCGTTGAAGAACCCTACCGTTGGAAGGATTCTGTGCAGAGCGAAGCTGAAATCAGGGTTTGGGTTGCAGAATGTGTGGCAAATGGAATGAGGCCCTGGTTCACCAAATTCTCGGGTGTCCTGTACGATAAAAGGTGGCTTGAAACAGTCGCCAAAATTTATGAAGTATTTTACAAAAACGAAAGCTATTTGAGGAACATTGCCCCATTGGCCAGGGTGGGTTTGGTTTTTTCGGAAAAGGATCCAAACTATGGGAACAAAGGTTGGCAGCAAAAAAGTGGCGACCATTCATTGGGGATGTACCATGCGCTGATTGAAAACCGTATTCCTTTTGAGATGGTCAATTCGAGCTTGCTTGATGCCGGACATTTGAAATCCTTTAAACTACTGGTCCTTTCCAATATTTCCACACTTTCTGACCAACAATGTGACCAGCTCCGTGATTTTGCAAAAAGTGGAGGAAGCATTGTAGCAACTTATGAAACATCACTTTACGATGAAAATGGAAAACAACGCAAAGATTTTGGCTTGAACGATTTGTTTGGCATTTCCTATGACCAGAAAGTTGAAGGACCCATGCAAAACAGCTATCTAAGGTTGAAAAATGATCCTGTTACTAACCATTTTCATCCTGTATTACAGGGACTTGAAGATGCCTACCGGATCATCAATACAATTTATCAGGTTAAGGTGCTGCCAAAAACACAATTCCCTGAGCCGGTTACTCTGATTCCTTCGTATCCCGACCTGCCAATGGAAGATGTCTATCCAAGAGTCCCTGATACCAATATTTGCGGTCTTTACCTTCGTGAAATTGGTAAAGGGCGTGTTGCTTATTTTCCTGGAGATATTGACAGGACCTTCTGGCAGATCATGTCTGTCGATCATGGCAAGTTGTTGCGCAACACGATTTTATGGGCACTTAATGAAAATCAGGATGTTACAGTTGAAGGGCCTGGCGTGATCGACATTACAGTCTGGCGTCAGCAAAGCTCTATAGCAGTGCATCTTGTGAACCTCACCAACCCAATGATGATGAAGGGGCCATTCCGCGAGCTGATCCCTGTCGATTTAAAGGTTTCCATTCAAATCCCTGAAGGAACCAAAATTAAAGGTGTTAAATTGCTCGTTAAGGGGCAAAACCCAAAATATGAAGTCAGCAATGGAAAAGTAGTTCTGGATGTACCACAGGTTTCGGATCATGAAATAGTAGCATTGGACCTAGGATAAGGGCAGGGGGCATGGGGCTAGGTGAACTTAAAACTAGTTGAATTTAAACCCTATACAAAAGGTCAGGTAATTTGCTTTATAAGAGAATCCAACATTTGAACTCGTAATTGTCCCATCAGAAACGTTGGTTATGCCCCACTCCTTTCTGACATCAATGGTCAATGGACCAATGTCAATACCGAGTCCCAAATGCCAATCCCAGATGTTGTTTTTAATGGAAAATGGATCATCGGTAGGTACAATAATAGCAGCTGGCAAATTACCATTAGTTTGAGTTTCACTAATTGTTGTTTGCACAACACCATCTCTTATCAAACCAATAAACATGGGATATTGTTGATTGGAAGTTACGGTATTTAATGTTGGTACATTATTATTGTTTATGGCTGTTGAGACAATATTACTTTTAGCTGTTGAGACATAACTATTGCTCATCGCAATTGAAATTGCCGGCCCGGTAAAAACACGTAATGAAGCTACGTTAAAATTGAAAACTTTCATACCCAACAAAACCGGAATCTGAACCGAATTGATAGTCAGATTCTGGTAATAGTTTGAACCTGAATAAGCAAACTGAACTGAGCCATTTTTTTTCACAAAAAACAATTCGGGCTGCAAGTAGAACTTTTTAATGCCTAAATGTGCAAAAGCACCAAACTGAAAGCCAGTTTTCGGATCATTCTTGAGGATTATACTTCCAGTGGACATATCACTGTTAGTTATGACACTTGCGTTTATCCCCCCTTTTAAACCAAAGCCAAAGGTTAGGGGTAATTGAGCGAAGGTTGTTAGAACGATCGTCATTAAAACAGAGGTCAACAATGTTTTTTTCATGATCCTAGTTATTTCTCAAACAGAAAACCTTTTTGCAATTCGCAACTACGAAATTACGATTATTTAAATCAAATAAGTATTAATTTTATGAGAAAAGTTTTGTGTCTCGTACTGAAATAAATGGAGAAGGGAGACCGGAAAAGTAAGATTCTCGTTGTATAAAGCACCTGATCAAACTATGGAGGTTCTCCCCCTTAGAAAAAGGGGGACCAAGGGGGATTTTTATTTATTTGTTATTATTCAGCATGTTAGTAGAAATCCAACTTCCCATTTTGGGAAAAATGGATTTCTTCTTAATTTAGTAATAACCTATATATGAATACTTTATGATCTTAAAGAACAATCCTTACATTGTTCATCCTGATCGGCTGATGTTCGCTTTCCGGTTTGTACAACTTCAATTCACAGTTGTTTATCCCGGTAAAGTCCCGGGGCGACAGTTTTTGCCGATAAATGGCTTGTGGAATCGAATTGTTGATGCCATAACTTAATTGATAATCGGACCGGTTATAAAACTTGATCAGCAACTGGTTTTTCCCAAGCTTTAAAGGCAAAAGCACAATCTCCTTGTTCAAATTGCTGGCCTTTGGATTGTTGTGCTTCACAAGATTTTCGCCGTTCAGCCAAACCATCACACCACTACCGCTTTGCAATTCGATGAGTTGGTTTTGATCCTGATCAGCGTTGATCTCTTGCAGGATAAACAATGATTCCATAGGTTTGGAATCTTTTGAAACGACAACCCCATTTTCCCATCCGGTAATCAGGTTCCACTTTCTTTCCTTGTTTCTTCCCCAACCCGAATTGGGATCCAATATTGAGACGATAGGTCCAGGTGAACCTTCAAAATCAGATTGATAAGGAGTAAAAGAATATCGGTTGCCCCATGTGCTTTTCCCCGGTTTTTCATTAAGTACAACTTTTTCACCCCCGTCAAGCTTAACAACTTCTGATTTCCTATTCCATTGGATTTCAATTTCTTTGCCTTTTTCTTCATCGGAATAAAACATAACAGGAAAAGCATTCTTCTGGTTCCTGCTGAAATTCCAGGACTCCTTCACCACACTTCTGTGGTTTGTGTAATAATCGGTGCACGAGTAACTGTAATGTTTGATTGCATCCTGAAAATCTAGGGTAACCGTTTTGCCAGTGAGCAACTGTTCCGGTTGAAGCAGATACCTTTCATCAAAGTCAATTGCAATTACCTGAATATTATGGCTTTGAAACATCCCTTCCGAAACGGGGACGACAAGGTTGCCTTTTTCAGTCTTTGTTTTGAAAACAGATTTTTGATCATCCATCAAGACCACTTTTTTCAGTTTCCCAGAAATTCCCGGCAAAACGATCGTATTGGTTGGTTTACCGGACAGGATCAGGTAAAGATGGTTATCTTTGGTCGTCACCTCTCCCCAGGAGAAGGATTCCGGAAACGGGTTGCCGTTTGTGCCGTAAATGGCTTCCCCATGTTTGTGAAGCCATTGCCCCATTCCTTTTAATACCTCTGTTTCATAGGGAACTACTGTCCCATCCCCTTTGGGACCAATATTTAGTAAATAATTTCCGCCACGACTGACCACTTTTAACAAACTGAGCAACTTTTCGTCCATCTTGGCAGGTGCGTTTTCCCTTTTTTGCCACGAACGGTAACCCCAGGTTTCATTGAACATCGAAGCAGGAGTTTGCCAGGCAGCATCTATCTTATAATCAGGATATTCATTGTCGCCCATCACACAAAAGTCATAAGCATTGTTTCCCAGGCGACCACTAACCATGCAATTTGGCTGCAGCTTGTGTACAAGGTCATAAACTTCATGGCTCTGCTTTGAGGTGAGCGAACCCATATCGAACCACATTTCAGAGATGGGGCCGTAGTTGGTCAACAATTCTGTGATCTGTTTCTTGTTGTATTCATGGTGGTCGGCTGTAATCGGATTGGCATTGTGGGTTGTCCAGGGATGTAACCTATAATCAATCAGCGAGTAATAAAGGCCAAAGTTAAGTCCAGCCTTTTTGCAGGCCTCAGACAACTCTTTGATTACATCACGCTTAAACGGGGTGGCATCAACTATGTTAAAACGGGTTGTTGCAGTTTTGTACATACAAAATCCATCGTGGTGTTTTGAGGTAATCACGATTGAGCGCATTCCTGCATTTTTGGCCAGGGTAGCAATCGAATCGGCATTCCATTTGGTGGGGTTGAAACGGGACGGCACCTCTTCATAAACATCCGAATAGATTCCTGCATGTGCCTGTATTTGTTCACTATAACCATTTTTGACAGGTTGACCGTTCCAGACTCCCCCAAGTTCGGAATATACCCCAAAGTGGATAAACATCGAGAATTTATTGTCATGCCAGCTTTTCAGGGCCAATGGCCGATCCTGTGAAAATACGTAGCAAAACACGAAGACACAAAGCAGAAATGACAAACTTATTTTTCGTTTCATCTTTTTTCAAATTTCTTCACAAAAGTATCATTTGTTATATTTGGCAGAAAAAAAATAACGGGAATAAACATTTATATTTGACCCCAAACTCATAATAACTATGCTAAAAGGAATCTCCCCTCTGATCAGTCCCGAATTGCTTGCCGTATTGGCAAGAATGGGCCATGGCGACGAAATTGTACTGGCCGATGCCCATTTCCCTGGTGAAACATTTAACCCTCGTGTTTTACGTGCCGATGGGCTAAAAATTGCGGACCTGCTTGCCGCTGTCCTTCCGCTGTTTGAATTGGATGCCTATGTACCACAGCCACTTGCGATGATGGCTGCCGTTCCCGGCGATACTCTCGACCCGACTGTCGAAGAGGGTTATTTGAAAAGCATCCATCGTACAAATCCCAATGCTGCGCCCATCGAAAGGGTCGAAAGGTTTGCATTCTACGAAAGGGCAAAAAGTGCTTTCGCCGTTGTAATGACTGGAGAAACAGCAAAATATGGAAATATTATACTCAAGAAGGGGGTTACTCCTATACTTTAAAATCAACTGTTCATATGGAAAAAAAATCAGTTTCGCTCATTAAAAGTGAGGACGGTACATCGTATCTTATTCCTTTTATTTTGGTTACGAGCCTCTTTTTTCTCTGGGGCTTTGCACACAGTCTTCTCGATGTGCTGAACAAACATTTTCAGGATATACTGGGAATAACAAAGGCTGCCTCAGGATGGATCCAGGCAGCGCTTTATGGAGGGTACTTTCTGATGGGCATTCCTGCGGGATTGTTTATGAAAAGATTTGGCTATCGGAAAGGGATTATTTCCGGTCTTTTGCTATATGCTTTCGGGGCATTCCTGTTTTTCCCAGCAACTTACGTACAGACCTTTCAGTTTACACTCCTTTGTTTGTTTGTTATCGCCTGCGGGCTTACTTTTCTCGAAACGGCTGCTAATCCATATACCACGGTTCTTGGACCAAAACACAGTGCTGCTCAACGAATTAATCTTTCGCAATCATTTAACGGACTTGGATGGATGATCGGTCCAACTGTTGGTGGCCTTTTGATTCTTGGAAACACTTCAGGTGGAGCGAACAAATTTTCATCGATGGCTTTGCCCTATATGATCATCGGTTCTTTTGTTCTCCTTGTGGCCTTGTTATTTATCCTGACCAAGCTTCCTGAGATAAATGAGGAAGAAGGAGTGCACCATGAAGTCGGCGAAATCACCAAACCGTTTTGGAAGCAAAGCCATTTTATTTTTGCCGTGGTAGCCCAATTCTTTTATGTGGCAGCCCAAACAGGGATAAACAGTTTTTTTATCAATTATGTCACCGAAACCATGCCTGCGATTACACCTGAAAAAGCAGCCTATATGCTATCAGTCGGTTTTTTCTTCTTTTGGTTCGGAAGGGTATCGGGTAGTATCCTTATGAAATGGATCAAACCCAACCGTATGATTGCAGCGTATGCTTTGGTCAATATTGTTGCCATGGGTACGGTAATCGCCAATTTGGGTTGGATTTCAATTATCGCCCTTTTTGTGACCTACTTCTGTATGTCGGTCATGTTCCCAACTATTTTTGCATTAGGTATTAAAGGATTGGGAGCCCAAACAAAGCAGGCTTCATCTTATCTGGTAATGGCAATTGTAGGCGGCGCAATATGCCCGGTTTTTATGGGATATATTGCCGATGTATCCAGTATGCAGCTAGGATTTATTGTTCCTTTGTTATGCTTTGTGATCATTTTCTTTTTCGGATCGTACGGATACAAAACAAGACACACTGTAATTGCTTAAAATATAACAAATTATAAACTGATGAGAACAACAAGAAGAGATTTTATCAAATCGGCATCTCTGTTGAGTGCAGGGGCAGTATTCATTCCAAATATGATGAGTTGTTCCCCTTCTGGCCGCCTGAATGTGGCTGTCATTGGCGTGGGTGGACAGGGGAAAAGCAACTGGAGCAAGTTGATCAATCAGAAGGATCCGACATGGAATGAAAACATTGTTGCTTTGTGCGATGTCGATGACAACAGAGCTGCAGATGCTTTTAAAGCGATGCCCAATGCCAAAAGGTTTAAAGATTACAGGGTCATGTTCGACAAGATGCACAAGGAGATTGATGCTGTAATGGTCTGTACACCTGATCATTCCCATTTCCCGGCATTAATGGCAGCTATGGAATTGGGGAAACATGTGATCTGCGAGAAGCCACTGGCACACAACATCTGGCAATTGCGTACACTAAGGAAAGCGGCCAAACATTACAATGTGATAACTCAGATGGCCAATCAGGGTCATGCCACAAATGGAATACGGCAGGTTAAAGAGTGGTACGAAGCTGGTTTACTTGGAAATGTGACCGAAGTTATAGCATGGTTTGACGGGCCTGACTTTGGCCCGACAAAATATTTCAACAAACCAGCAAGTTTTCCACCGCCGGAACAACCCATTCCAGCCGGTTTCGACTGGGACTTGTGGCTTGGACCGGCCGCTTTCAGACCATTCAACAACACATATGCCCCTAAAACCTGGCGCGGTTATTTTGATTTTGGGAATGGTGAATTGGGCGATTGGTGCTGTCATACCCTGGATGCCCCTTTCTGGGCATTGGATCTGGGATTGCCCGATGTTGTTGAGGCAGAATTCAAATCACCTGTTCCCGACAATGGGTATGTTTCAGACCAGGCGATCATGCGTTGGGAATTTCCAGCACGCGGGAACAAGGTACCGGTTAAAATGCATTGGTACGAAGGTGGCCTTAAACCAGAAGTTCGCCCCGAATGGTACACCGACAAGTTGCCGGGAAGTGGCATGATCATGGTAGGTGACAAAATGTGCCTCGCCACAGGCGGTAGGCCGAATACCCCTGCATTGATGATGCCAAAAGGTGAATGGGAAACCTTCCAGACCAAGCTTCCAGAGAAAACAATTCCAAGAACATTTGAGGAAAACCCTCAGCGTGAATGGATTGATGCAATTAAAAACGGAAAAGTCCCTGGTTCCAATTTTGATTATGCCACCCAATTGGTCGAGATGTCGCTGACAGGCGTATTGGCCCAGAGGTTTAATACACGGATCGAATACGATGCCAAAAATATGAAGGTTACCAATCATCCCGAGCTGGACAATTACATCAAAGAACCGGCGCGCAAGGGATTTTCTTTCGGTGAGAATCTTTAAAATTACAATTGGTTATGAAAGGGAATATTTTATTGATTATTGCAATTGCATTGACAATCAATGTGTTTGCCCAAACAAAGCCTGACAAGATGGATTGGTGGAAAGAAGCCAAATTTGGACTTTTCATCCATTGGGGAGTTTATTCTGTTCCTGCAGGTGTTTACAATGGGAAAGATGTAGAAGGTATCGGTGAATGGATCATGAACCGTGGGAAGATTCCCAAAGCGACTTATCAGGCTTATGCAAAGGAATATAACCCGGTGAAATACAATCCTGAAGCCTGGGTGAAAATGGCAAAGGATGCAGGGATGAAATACCTTGTGATCACTTCCAAACATCATGATGGTTTTGCCAACTTTGCGACCAAAGCATCAAAGTGGAATATTGTGGATGCAACCCCTTATGGGAAAGATGTGCTGAAACCATTGGCCGAAGCTTGCCATAAGGCTGGGATCAGGCTTGGATTTTACTATTCACAGGCTCAGGACTGGAACAACGGCGGTTCTGCCAGTGGCGGCAAATGGGATAAGGCTCAGGAAGGCTCTATGGACGAATACATTGAAAAAATAGCGGTTCCCCAGGTTCAGGAAATCCTTTCCAACTATGGACAGGTGGACATTCTTTGGTGGGATACCCCAACTGACATGACAAAAGAACGGGCCGAGAAATTTCTGCCTGTGATCAGCAAATATCCCAATCTGATCACCAATAACAGGTTAGGTGGCGGTTACAATGGTGATACCGAAACTCCCGAACAATTTGTTCCGGCGACTGGCTTTCCTGGCCGGAATTGGGAAACCTGTATGACCATGAACGATACCTGGGGGTATAAATCAAAAGACAACAACTGGAAATCACCAACGGTGATTATTCAGACCCTTATCGACATCGTCAGCAAAGGTGGAAATTATCTATTAAATGTTGGTCCTACACAAGAAGGATTAATTCCGCAACCAAGTATTGAACGGCTTCAGGAAGTTGGAAAGTGGATGAAAATAAATGGAGAAGCCATTTATGGAACTACTGCAAGTCCTTTCAGCTATCTGCCGTGGGGAAGGTGTACCCAAAAAGGGAACAAACTTTATCTTCATGTTTTTGACTGGCCAAAAGATGGGAAAATTTCTATTCCGGTTCTGAACAAAGTCAATAAGGCTTATTTGCTTTCAGATCCAAAAAAATCTCTTTCTGTCGAAAAGACAACCTCCAAAAATACGATTACCCTTGTTGGCAATGCCCCCGATCCGATTGCTTCTGTTGTTGTTGTTGAATTAAATGGAGCCCCCGAAGTATTGCCCCTGCCGACAACTGGTAAAACAGCAACTGCCTCTTCCGAAAAAGAAGGGACTTCAGCAAAAAATCTTTTCAATGGCAATCCCAAAGACAAATGGCAACCTACTTTTGAAGATAAGGACAAATGGGCCGAAGTTGACCTTGGTAAAGAAACTGCAATTGGCGCGTTTTCTGTCGTTGAACCATGGCATCCATGGGACAACAAGGGGCAGAAACTCGAACTCCAATACAAATCAGGAGATAAATGGGCCGTCGCATTGGCTGTAACAACGAATGGAACTGGTCAAACTGCATCATTTAAGACTGTGACTGCCCGTTATTTCAGGTTAAAAATTGTTGAAGCAAAGGAACCTACGATCAACGAATGGATCTTGCTTAGGGCCGATTAAGAATTGAAACGCAACATATGAACATTTTTCGCATTGCATTTTTTATATTATTGTCATCCAGTGTTTTAGAATTGAACGCAAAAAACAATAGTTCCGACCTGAAACACTGGCCCAAGGGTTCATCACCGGCTGAAGTTGGAAAACGCATTGTGGTCAAATTTCTGAACACGCCCCATTCCAGTTATGGGAATACACATCCTTATACTCCTCCGGTCCAGATAACCTATCCTGATGTGTGTGCATGGTTGGGAGGGTTATGGTTCTCGCGGATCACCCATGATCAAAAACTGTTTGAGGGGCTTGAATCCAGGTTTGCCCCCTTGTTCGACAGCCAGAAAAATCTCCTTCCAAAGCCCAACCATGTGGACAACAATGTTTTCGGTTCGCTGGCACTGGAACTTTATCTTCAGACCAAACAATCAAAATACCTTGATTTGGGGTTACGCTATGCCGATGAACAATGGAAACTTCCGGAGAATGCCAAACCAGCAGATAAGGTTTGGGCCGATCAGGGCTTTTCTTGGCAGACAAGGATATGGATTGATGATATGTTCATGATCACTGCTGTTCAGTCTCAGGCCTATCGTGCAACTGGCGATAAAAAATACATTAACAGGGCTGCCAAAGAAATGGTATTGTATATTAATAAGATACAGCTTGATAATGGATTATTTTATCACTCCCCAGAGACCCATTACAGTTGGGGACGAGGAAATGGATGGATGGCAGTAGGGATGGCCGAAATTCTTCGGATTTTGCCTAAAGACAATCCCAACAGGGATCAGATCATGACCGGTTATAATAAAATGATGGCTGCTTTATTGAGATACCAGACTCCGGAAGGGATGTGGAGGCAGATCATTGATGATCCAGAAGCATGGAAGGAGACCTCCGGTACTGCCATGTTTACATATGCCATGATCACAGGTGTTAAAAATGGCTGGCTTGATAAGAAAACTTACGGTGTTGCGGCACGGAAAGGTTGGCTCGCCCTGCTTGGCTTCATCAACGGGAATGACGAGTTGACCGAAGTTTGTGAAGGTACCAATATTAAAAATGACCACGATTATTACCTTCAACGCAAGAGAATTGTTGGTGATTTACACGGTCAGGCACCTCTAATCTGGTGCGCAACAGCGTTATTACGGTAAGTACAATAAAAATTAGATTGCACATCATTATTCAATATTTAAAATCATAAAAAATGAAAAAAGCATTCAGAAAATTTTCCCTTTTGGCCATTCTGCTCATCGTTATGGCTCAGTTGGGAGTGGCAGGTGGTAGAGATTTTTATCAGATTCAGATTTATAAGTTAAGTGGGAAAGATCAGGAAGCAAAGATTGACAGTTACCTAAAAAACGCATATTTGCCTGCCCTACACAGGGCTGGTATTAAAAATGTGGGTGTTTTAAAGCCAATTCCAAGTGACACAGCCAATAAAAATAAGGTGTACATAGTCTATTCATTAAATTCACTTGATCAACTTGAAAAGCTAAATGCAACTCTTGCCAATGATGCAGTATATCAGTCATCTGGTGCTGATTTCCTGAATGCAGCTTGGGACAATGTTCCTTTTTTTAGAAAGGAATCTATCCTTCTAAAAGCTTTCCCTGGAGCCCCTGAAATATCTATTCCGAAGCATCAGACAAAACCTTCAGAAAGAATTTATGAATTAAGAAGTTATGAAGGTCCAACCCAGAACTTGTTTCTTAAGAAAGTGAAGATGTTCAACGAGGGTGGGGAAATAAAACTTTTTAAAACACTCGATTTTAACGCAGTTTTCTATGCTGAGGTTATTTCGGGTCCTACTATGCCAAACCTGATGTACCTTACTACTTTTTCTGACATGGCCGCGCACAACGCCCATTGGGATGCATTCAGGAACCATCCCGACTGGAAAAAGCTTTCCGCACTCGAAGAATATAAACATACAGTATCAAAATCTGTCATCTTGTTGCTTAATCCTACCGATTATTCGGATTTTTAAAGTAATGTAACAAAAAGGATTTGTTCGGGCGATAATGGTCAGATTTTGATATTATTTATTAATTATCTGAATTCCTGATATTTGCGAATTAAATGGTTCATTTTTTCGTGAATATCAGGAATTTTTTCTTATGAAAAAAACTCCTGTCCACTGAAAATAAAGGATAAACGAATAATTTATTTATAGGACGTATATAGCTGATTATCAGTGAATCTATGTTGCTATTTTTGTTCTTATTTCCTGTTCCCAACTGGTAAGTTTGTTGAAATAGTTTGAACTTAGGTTTTGATTTTCTTTACTTTGCAAAAATTTTAGAAGCACCAATACTACTCTGTAAAAGCATGGAAGAGAATCTGGTAATAGTCGAGTCGCCGGCAAAAGCGAAAACAATCGAGAAAATTTTAGGAAAAAATTTTCTCGTCAAGTCTAGTTTTGGGCACATTCGAGACCTCGATAAAAAGGACTTTGGAGTTGATATCAACAACAATTATCAACCAAATTATATTATTTCTGAAGATAAGAAAAAGGTTGTCAGCGACTTAAAAAAATGTGCCAAATCGGCAAAAACGGTATGGATCGCATCGGACGAGGATCGCGAAGGGGAGGCAATCGCCTGGCATTTAATGGAGGTGCTTCACCTTGATCCCAAAAATACAAACCGGATCGTTTTTCACGAGATCACGAAGGAGGCTATTTTGAAAGCCATCGAAAACCCGCGCTTGTTGAACAAAGATTTGGTCGATGCCCAACAGGCACGTCGTGTTCTCGACAGATTGGTTGGTTTTGAAATCTCCCCAGTTTTATGGAAAAAGGTAAAACCCTCATTGTCAGCTGGTAGGGTTCAGTCTGTCGCAGTGAGGTTGATTGTAGATCGTGAACGGGAGATTACCAATTTTCTTAGCGTCCCATTTTTCAGGGTAAACGCTGTATTTTTAGTTCCCGAAAAGAACGGAAAGGTTTCACTGCTTAAAGCCGAATTGAACAACCGCTTTGATACAGCTGAAGCCGCGAAGTCATTCCTCTTAAAATGTAAAGGTTCGGATTTCACAATTGCAGATATTGTGACCCGTCCAGCGAAAAAATCGCCTGCTGCACCGTTTACAACATCAACGCTTCAGCAGGAAGCAAGCAGGAAACTTGGTTTTCCGGTAGGGCTTACAATGTCGTTGGCCCAAAGATTGTATGAGTCTGGGAAAATAACCTATATGCGTACAGATTCTACGAATTTGTCAAATGAGGCTATCGGCGCGGCAAAGAAAAAAATAATCGGATCGTATGGTGAAAAATATGTAAAAATCCGCCAATACAAGACCAAGGTAAAAGGTGCTCAGGAGGCTCATGAAGCAATCCGTCCAACCTATTTTGATCAGGAGGAGGTTGAAGGGACACCACAGGAACAAAGGCTTTATAGTTTGATCTGGAAGCGGACCCTGGCTTCGCAAATGGCAGATGCGGAAATCGAAAGGACAACGGTAAACATTACCGTTTCCAAGGCAACCGAGCTGTTTGTAGCCTCGGGGGAGGTTCTTCGGTTTGATGGATTCTTAAGCGTATATATGGAATCGACCGATGATGAGAGTGGTAATGAGGATGAAAAGGGTATGCTTCCGGTACTTTCTGTAAATCAAAAGTTGCTACCAGATCATATTCAGGCACTTGAAAGGTTCTCACAAAAAGCTGCACGATATACTGAAGCAAGCCTGGTCCGAAAACTTGAGGAGTTGGGAATCGGTCGTCCATCAACTTATGCCCCAACAATCACAACCATTCAGCAACGCGAATATGTTGTTAAAGAAGATAGGGAAGGTGTAGAACGTACCTTTCTTACCTTAATCTTACGGAATGGAATGATCGGGGAAGAGGTAAAGACAGAAATTGCAGGTGCGGAAAAATCAAAGCTTTTCCCAACGGACATTGGTTTGGTTGTAAATGATTTTCTAGTTAAGTATTTTGAACCTATAGTCGATTTCAATTTTACCGCCTCTGTCGAAAAACAGTTCGATGAGATTGCAGAAGGGCAATTGGTATGGAATCGGATGATCGATGATTTTTATCAGCCTTTCCATGTCAAAATCGAAGATGCCTTGACTAATTCTGAAAGAGCGAGGGGTGAGAGGATTTTGGGTCAAGATCCGGCCACAGGCAAATTGGTTTCAGCCAAAATCGGAAGGTTTGGGCCTTTTGTTCAATTGGGTGAAGCAGTTGAGGGTAGTGATGAAAAACCCCAATTTGCAAGCCTTCAGAAAGGACAGAGCATTGAGACCATTTCCATGGAAGAGGCGATCAAATTGTTCGAGTTGCCACGTGACCTTGGAGAATTTGAGGGTAAAAAAGTGATTGTAGGGATTGGAAGGTTTGGTCCATATGTTCGCCACGATGGAAATTTTGTTTCATTGAAAAAAGATATCGATGATCCCCTTACGGTAACAATTGAACGGGCAATCGAATTAATAGAGGAAAAAAGGGAAAATACGATCAAATCAGTTATAAAAACGTTTGGTGAAGATCCTGAGATCCGTATCTTGGAAGGGCGTTGGGGTCCTTATATTTCCTTTAAAAAGGATAATTATAAGATTAAAAAAGGAACAGATGTCCAGGCATTGTCATTCGCTGACTGTAAAATGATAATTGAATCCGAAGGAGTCAAGCCAAAAACAAATAAAAAGCGCGGAAAATAATACTTTAAAGGGTATAATCGAAATTACTAATTAAAAGCAAATTAATTATTTCGTTTCAAATGCTAAACGAACTGGTTATCCCAGCTGCAGAGCTGGAGGTTGTAAAACAATATAGGGGGAGTTCGGATCAGTTGGGCCATTATCTTAAAAATCAGGCCTGGGATCCCGACAATTTACCCGGTGTAGTTATTTTGGGCATTCCTGAAGGTAGGGGATCGCTGTGCCATGATGTGGCAGAAGCGCCCGACGCCATCAGGAGGTATCTTTATACACTTGCTACATTCTCTCCCGCGATCAGGATTTTTGACATTGGAAATGTTCGTCGTGGCAAAACCTTGAAAGATACTTATGCAGCTGTTAAAATGGTTGCCGAGGAATTGTCTGCATTAAAGTTACCTGTCCTGATTTTGGGTGGGGGACAGGAGGTGACCGTTCCAATTGTTACAGGGTTCAACGTTCAGGAATCTAAGTTGATCATAGTGGATGACAGGGTCGATAATTCAATTGCAGAGGATTCTCCAACTGATGAATCCTATATCAACAACCTTCCCACCGGCACGTCTTTGACTGTATTGGCAGGGCAGTCCTATTTTCTTGGTCAGAATGACCATGAACTTTTTGCTGAAGGCTTCAATGGGGAGATCATTACCCTCGGAAATATGAGATCTGACCCTAAAGAGATTGAGCCACTGATCCGGAATTCAAACCTTGTAAGTTTTGATTTTGGAGCTTTGAAATCGGCGGATGCTCCCGGTCAGTATCGCGTGTCACCTAATGGGCTGACTGGTGAGGAAGCTTGTCAGATATCGTGGTATTCTGGGATTTCCACATCGCCTGTTTGGTTTGGAATATTTGGCTATGCTCCGTCAATTGATGTCTCAACTTCCGGTGCCATGATGGCTGCCCAGATTTGCTGGTATTTTATCAATGGCATTTCAAAGCGGCTCGATTCAGAACCTGTGGATGAAGCGACAGACTTTGAAGCTTATCATGTGGCTATCGATGGTTTAGAAGATGAAATATCCTTTTTAAGGCATCCGGTTTCTCACAGATGGTGGATGGAAGTGACTTCTGACGATTGTACTAATTTTCCGGTCAGGATTCCCTGTTCCAGGAAAGATTACCACAAAGCATGCCAAAATGAGATTCCTGAAAGATGGTGGAAATATTTCGACAGGTTATATTGAGTAAAATTCTATATTTGTTTCCTTTTAGGGTTAAATGTCAAATGTAATCCTAAACAAATGGTTACCTTACTTATAATGAACGATAAAGATAAATATATTGCCGGATGGATAAAAATTAATTTGGATAAGGTCCTACTGTTGTGGATATTGCTAATTATTTGTAATTTCGCTGTCAAAGCACAGCAAGATCCCCAGTTCAGTCAAAACCAATTTAATCAATTGACAGTAAATCCGGGTTTTGCAGGGTCTTCTGGTTTTATAAATCTCTCATTGTTAAATAGATATCAATGGGTTGGTTTTCCTGGTGCCCCTGTTACAATTGTTTTCAATACTGATGGAGCGTTCAATCTAATTGGCAAAAATGATGGTTTGGGGTTATCGATTTTGAGCGATGTTATAGGTTTTGAAAAAAACATTTCAGTTGGGTTGAATTATTCATGGCGGAAAAAAGTTGGCAATGGCATATTGGGTTCCGGAATTTCGCTCGGAGTAATGAATAAAATCCTCAAACTTGATATGACTGGTATTGATGGGAGCAATTTGGTCAATCTTTCTGATCCGGCACTTCCAACAGGTGAGGCAAACGGTGTACTTGTGGATATTGGGGTAGGACTTTATTATCAGCATAAAGATTATTACCTTGGCCTATCGGTAAAGCACATAAACCAGGCGATTTTGTCATTTGATGAGTCTGGCAGGTATTCTTTGAGAAGACATTATTATTTTAATGGAGGTTACACAATTCATATGTCTGACGAACGTTTTGTTGCCCTGCCTTCATTTTTTTTAAAGACTGAAGGAACAACCTGGCAGTCTGATTTAAATTTGATAGTGCAGTACGATAACCGGTTTTGGGGGGGACTTGGATATCGTATTCAGGATGCGATCATTGTCTCTATTGGTTCAGAATTGTGGAATGGAATTAAATTTGGTTATTCATATGACATCAGTACATCAGCATTGTCAAGGTACAATGGCGGATCACATGAATTTTTCCTCTCTTATTCTGTATTACTAAACAAAAAACGTACTCATGCATACAGAAGTGTAAGATTTTTGTAATTTTGGCTTGAAAAAATTGTTGAGCACAACATATTTAAACGAACTATGAAGCAATTGTTTTTCTTAGGTAGTATATCGGCTATTCTCCTGTTAGTCAGTTGCCAAAAAGGCAGTAACGGGGAACTGACAGGTGTGGAAAAACGGGGGAAATATTTTGAACCTTCCCCCCTTGGTATGGCGATGATACCGGGACGAAGTTTTAATATGGGCCCAGGTGACCAGGATGTCGCTTATGCAACGGCTCCGACCCGCACTGTTGATTTGGCCACCTTCTGGATGGACGATACTGAAATTACAAATAATGAGTATCGGCAGTTCGTATATTGGGTCCGGGATTCCCTTGCACGTCAAATGTTGGCCAGGGTTCAAGGTTTTGAAAATTATCAGATAGCAGCAGATCGAAAGGGAAACAAAATTGACCCCCCAATTATTGATTGGAACAGAAAAATAAGATGGCTGGATCCAAAATATACCAAGGCCCTCGATTCGATGTACTATCAGGGAGACGATAGGATCCTTGGAAAAAAGGAGATCGATCCACGGAAATTGAATTATATTTACAATTGGGTTGACCTTCAACAGGCTGCACGTCTTCAGAATGCCTATAATTTTACTTCGCAAAGTTATCAGGGGACTGTGATCGATCTAACTGGTAAAGTTGTACCTATAACAAATAGGTCAAGCTTTGTTATGAGTGAAGTCGTTAATGTGTATCCCGACACTTTGGTTTGGATCCGGGATTTTTCCTATGCATATAATGAACCTTTGACCAACCGGTATTTTTCACATCCTGGTTATGATGATTACCCGGTTGTAGGTGTGACCTGGAAACAGGCCAAGGCGTTCTGCATGTGGCGTACAAACTTTAAGAATTTTAATCTTTCGCAAAGGGGTGATTTTGGTGTTCAGGATTATCGTTTACCATCAGAGGCGGAATGGGAATTGGCCGCACGTGGTGGGTTGAACAATTCAATGTATCCATGGGGAGGGTACTATACCCGCTCTCAAACAGGTTGTTTTTTAGCAAATTTTAAACCAATGCGAGGAAATTATAGTGACGATGGAGGGAAGGCAACTGTACGTGTAGCAACTTATGATCCAAATGGTTATGGGCTTTACGACATGGCGGGTAATGTGGCCGAGTGGACAATTTCAGCTTATGATGAGTCAACTTATAATTTTATGCACGACTTAAACCCTAATTTTGAACAAAATGCCCTACCTACTGATCCTCCTGCCATGAAACGGAAAGTTATCCGAGGAGGTTCATGGAAAGATATTGCCTATTTTATTCAGGTCGGCACCCGAACATTTGAATACCAGGACACTTCAAAATCTTATATTGGCTTTCGTTGTGTCAGGTCAACTTTTGGGGATGATTTACAGTCTAGAAAATAACAAAAAAATTAAATTTCGCAATTATGGGAATGGCAGAATTGGCACATTCGGAAAAATGGAAAGCCTGGACTAACAGGGTCTATAGCGTGGGTGCCGCAATTGTTTTGTTCGGAGCGTTAGGTAAATTGGAGCATTGGGAAATAGGAGGGGCCGCTCTTTTCGTTGGTATGGCTATGGAAATAGTAATTTTTCTTATTTCAGCATTGGAACCACCCTTGGACATACCTACCAAAAGTGATTGGGAAAGAGTTTATCCGGAACTTGATAAAGCCTATGTTCCAGATGAAGAAACAGAAAAACTAAACCGGTTGGGGATTACGAAAAAGCCTACTACAGTTGATGATGTATTTAAAAGTGCCGATATCTCCTCTGATTTGTTGGCCAAAGTTAAAAAGGGACTTCTGGACTTCTCTAAGACTGCCAGCGGAATTGCTGATATTTCGAGTGCAACATTTGCTGCTGGCGAATTTGTCTCAAATTTGAATTCTGCCTCTGAATCAATTTCCGCATTTAAGGAAACCAACAACAGGGCTACCCATTTGATTGAAAACTCTACCAATGACCTTGAAAGATCCACCAAGGAACTGTCCCAATCTTACGATAAATCTGCCCAAATTTTAACCAGTTCATCACGCGACCTTGCACTGACCTTTTCTGAATCTTCAAAAAAGATCAACGAACAACTTACCCAGACGGGCAATGAACTTACAAAATCATATAAAGCATTTACCGAATCTGTCAATAAGGACATCAACGTAATTGACGAGCATACTAAAACTTACAGTTCCGGGCTTTCCCATCTCAATTCAAGTTTGTCAGCCTTGAATTCTTCATATGAATTACATCTTCAAAACGTTAAAAGAGTTTCCGATTCATCTTCAAAAGCAATTGATGGATATTCAAAAATTACGGAAATCGTAAATAGCTCACTTGAAGAAGCACAGAAATACAGGAAACAGACAGAGCAATTGAATAAAAACCTCGAAGCACTTAACCATGTGTATGGTAACATGCTAGGAGCTATGAACGTAAAAGGTTAATCCAACCATGGGAACTAAAAACTGTCCGGAAACTCCCCGGCAAAAAATGATCAATGTCATGTACCTCGTACTGACTGCAATGTTGGCACTCAACGTTGACAAGGAGGTACTGAATGCATTTGCTGTAGTTGATCAGAGTTTTGTGCAGACCATTAAAAATGTAGACTCGGAAAACCAACTTGTTTACAGTGATTTTCAAGCAAAAACTGCTGTAAACAAGCAAAAATTTGAAGCCGACTACCAAAAATCACTTAAAGTGAAGGCTGATGCGGAATCACTTTACCGGTATATAGATTCGTTAAAGGTGGTACTTGTAAAAGCTGTGGATGGGGAGGAAGGCGATATCAACAATATTTCCTCAAAAGGCGACCTTAATATCACCCCGAATCTAATGATCAACAAAAAAAATGGGATGAAATTAAGGCTTGCAATTGAATCCTATCGGAATGCCTTACTATCGGTAGTTGATAGCTCAAAGGCAGGGCAGGCTCTGATATCTTCTATCAAAATAAGTCTTGATACGTCTAAACCAGTTACAAAGGATGGTAGTACCCCAACATGGGAAGACAGTAAATTTTTGGGGTATCCGTTGATTGCTGTAATCACCTTAATGTCGAAGATGCAAAGTGACCTTCGAAATACCGAATCTGATGTGATCAACTACCTTTCAGGTAAAAAGGACGCAATAGCTATGAAATTTGATAATTTGCAGGCTGTAGTCTTGCCCACCTCAAATTATGTCCTGGCGGGCAATAGCTATGAGGCGAAAATTTTTCTCACCGCTGTCGATGCAACAGTCACTCCGGATGTTTATGTAGGCAGTACCAAGTTGCCGTTTGATCCTAAAATAAATGCATCCGTCTATAAGTTTATCACTTCAAATGTAGAAGGTAAGAACAAATTCAATGGACGGATTGATTACAAAAAACAAGACGGTACAATCATTTCCTTACCTTTTGAAAGTGAATATGAAGTGGCAAAACCATCGATGACCGTTTCACCGACTAAAATGAATGTTTTTTATATGGGGCTTGACAATCCTGTTTCTATTTCGGTTCCAGGGATTTCCGCTAACAATCTGATTCCTACCATTACCAACGGAACGATCCAAAAAGGTTCTGACGGATATCTTGTTCGACCAGAGAAAGTTGGTGTTGAATCCAGAATCACAGTGAATGCGATGATCGATGGACAATCAAAATTAATCGGAAGTACCCCTTTTCGCGTGAAAAAGGTTCCGGATCCACTGGCATATGTAGCAGGCAAGCTCGATGGCACAATAAGTAAAACTGAATTGTTGGCCCAGCAAGGTGTTTTGGCCAGAATGCCCGTCGATTTTGATTTCGAAATGAAATTTACCGTTCAATCTTTTAACCTCTCAACTTCCAGGGGTGGATTTATTGTCGATAAACCAGCAAAGGGAAACCGGTTCACACAGGATCAAATTGATTTGATGAAGGGGTTAAATATTGGTAATAGGTTGTACATTGAGAGCATTGTTGTCAAAGGCGATGATGGAACAACGCGTACCTTACCAACAATAAGCTTTAAAATTAACTAAGATGAAAAAACTATTTTTTCTTATAACATTAATTTATATTGGGATCAGCCTCTCTGCTCAGGTGAGGGTCGTTGAAAGTGCTTATGTCAAGAATACGACAAAAGAGCGTAAGCCAGCCCCCCTTCCTGCTGTACGGGAAGCTGATGTAGTTTGGTCCAGAACTGTCTGGCGTTTGATCGACCTGCGTGAAAAATCCAACCAGCAGTTTTATTTCCCCACAAAAGAAATTCAAGGCCGTAAAAACCTTATCAATATCTTATTAAAGGGAATTGAGCAAAAAACAATTACGGCCTTTGATGCACAAGCGGCTGAAGACGAATTCAAGCAGACCATTACATACAGTCAAGCGAAAAACGAATTTGGGGATACAACCAAAGTTATTAAAGTGACCGACATTAATACCGGGCTTGATCATGACTCAATCGCTAAAGTCGGTTTACCTACACAGGAGGTGAAACAGCTGGAAATTAAAGAGGTGTGGTATTTTGACAAACAAAAATCAACTCTGCAGGTTCGGATTTTGGGCATTTGTCCAATAAGGGTTTATAAAAAGGATCCAAAAGATCCTGAATATGTCCGCAAACGTCTTTTCTGGGTGAATTATCCTGAAATACGTGGGCTGCTAGCCAAAGAAGAATCGCTGAACGGGTTTAATGGATCTCGTAATTTAAGTTTTGATGATCTTTTCCTTACCCGTCGTTTTGATGGATACATCGTTAAGGAAGAGAACATGTACAACAACAGGGCTATTGAGGCATATGCAACCGGCGAATATGCTGCTCTGGAATCGGAAAGGATTAAAAATTCGATTTTCAATTACGAACAAGACCTTTGGGAATATTGACCAATTTTTACCGTAAAAATAGGACGGGATTCACATTCGTGAATCCCGTCCTATTTTATGAAAACAGTGTCCTGATCATTTTTTCCACCCTGTCGATCTGATGGATTTTTATCTCAAACCGTGAAAAATCAACTCCTTTGTTGTATTTTGAAAGGTAAATCTCTTTGAAACCAAGTTTTTGGGCTTCAGCTATCCGTTGCTCGATCCGGTTTACCGGTCTTATTTCTCCAGTCAATCCGACTTCTCCGGCAAAGGCAATCTGTTTATTAATGGCCACATCAAAATTAGATGATAGAATGGCTGCTATTACGCCAAGGTCCATTGCAGGATCATCCACACGTAAGCCACCTGCAATATTCAAAAATACATCTTTGGTCATCAATTTAAAGCCCGCCCTTTTCTCAAGAACTGCCAGCAGCATGTTCATCCGTCGCAGGTCAAAACCGGTTGCCGACCGTTGTGGATTGCCATAAGCAGCCGAGCTTACCAAGGCTTGTACTTCGATCAGAAATGAACGTAATCCCTCCATTGTCGCTGCGGTAGCTGTACCACTCAGTCCATCATTATGTGATGACAAAAGCATTTCCGATGGGTTGACAACTTCATGAAGCCCATCCTGTCGCATTTCGAAAATCCCCAATTCTGAGGTTGACCCAAAACGGTTTTTTACGGAACGCAGGATCCGAAAAAGATAGTTCCGGTCCCCTTCAAATTGAAGCACTGTATCTACTATATGTTCCAGAACTTTTGGGCCGGCAATGCTTCCTTCCTTGTTAATGTGTCCGATTAAGATGACTGCAATCTGGTTTAATTTGGCAACCTTCATAATCCCAACAGTACATTCCCTGATCTGGGTTACACTACCAGGTGATGATTCAGCCATTTCTGTCGCAACTGTCTGTATGGAATCGATAATGACAAGGTCGGGTTTTTCACGCTCGATGTGGGCCAGGATCGTTTCAAGTAATGTTTCGCATAAAAACAAGCACCCCGATTGTTTCCCTTCTAACCGGATAGCCCTCATCTTTAATTGTTGCAAACTTTCTTCTCCTGAAATGTAAAGGACTTTCAATTGTGTCATCTGCAAGGCAATCTGAAGAACAAGAGTCGATTTGCCTATACCAGGCTCGCCTCCCAATAGGATCAACCCACCCGGTACGATACCACCTCCGATAACCCTATCGAATTCATCGTTCCCTGTAACAATCCTGGATTGTTTATCAAGATCAATTTCCGACAAGAGCAATGGTTTCAGGTTTCCTTTTACAAGGGAATTTGTATTTTTTCTTTCTACAACAACCTCCTCCACAAAAGAATTCCATTCACCGCATGAAGTACATTTCCCAATCCATTTTGGGGATTGAATTCCGCAAATCTGACAAACAAAAGTGGTTTTAGCTTTCGACACAGGGATTATTTTTATGTATTATCAGACGATCCAGAAAGAATTGAATCTGTATAAGGTTGCATTGTTGCTAATTGAGTGCTAATGTTCTATCCTACAAGCCTGTTTGTATCCGTATCCGGAAAAATTATTCTTGGTTTAAACCGTTTTGCTTCTTCAAATTCCATTGAAGCATATGAAACAATGATAACAACATCTCCAACCGAAACTTTGCGGGCTGCCGGTCCATTCAGGATAATCTCCCCTTTGCCCCGTTCCCCACGGATGACATAGGTTTCAAGGCGTTCCCCATTGTTGACATCAAGAACCTGGACTTTTTCGTTTTCAATCAGATTGGCACCATCCATGAGGTCTTCATCGATTGTTATACTTCCCACATATTGAAGATCGGCCCCGGTAATGGTAGCCCTGTGTATTTTGGATTTACATACTTCTATGAACATTTCTGCTTTTTTTATAGGTCAAAAATAATATTGTCGATAAGTCGCACTTTCCCCGCAAAAACGGCAATGCACCCAATTTTTCCACCTGAAGTGCTCCAGTTCTCAATAGATGTTAAATACCGGTCATCGACAATGTCAAAATACTCAACTTCCAGTAAATTTGAACCATTTATTTGATCAACAACGTATTCACGAATTTCTTCAACTGATTTTTTTGAAGAAAGTTTTTTGGCCTCAAGAAGTGTTATATAGATCAGTGGTGCACATTCACGATATTGTGGAAGCAATAACCTGTTTCTTGAGCTCATTGCCAGACCATCATTTTCACGAACGATGGGACACGGGATAATTTCGACTGGATAACCCTTCTGGCGGACAAGCTCATTAATAATTGCCAATTGTTGAAAATCTTTTTGACCAAAAAATGCTTTATTAGGTCTTATGATGTCAAAGAGTTTGCTGACAATCTGTGCAACGCCATTGAAATGTCCTGGTCTGAAACGGCCTTCCATGACCCTCTCAAGATTTCCAAAATCAAACTTTCTTTGATCCGGGTCGGGATACATTTCCCCTACAGTAGGTGCGAAAACACAATCACAACGTATGGGTGAAAGGAGTTTCATGTCCGATTCGAGTGTCCTGGGATAATTGGCAAGGTCATTTGGGTCATTAAACTGGGTTGGATTGACAAAAATAGATACGACCACGATGTCGCACAGTTTACCTGCCTCTTCGACAAGTGACAAATGACCTATATGCAGGGCACCCATGGTAGGAACAAATCCTATAGTAAAACCTTTAGAGCGTCCGATTTCCAGGGCCTCCTTAATTGATGCAATTGTAGTATAAAGTTCCATTTATGAATAAACTAAATGCAAAGGAACAAAAAATGTGAACACAATAAAAGGTCTTTGTTTAACTTCAATGACCAAACTTTAACATCCTCAACATTACTTATTAGTAAGCGGTCAGAGAAATGATTGAATATTCAGTATATTTTATATATTTTTGCAAAATATTTAAGTTGTGGCAATGGAAAAGAAGAAGGTTTTATTTATCTCGCAGGAAATCACACCCTATCTACCTGAATCTGAGATTTCTGAGATTGGAAGATACCTTCCGCAAGGTATTCAGGAAAGAGGAAAAGAGATCCGCACATTTATGCCCCGTTTCGGATGTGTCAATGAGAGGAGGAACCAGCTTCATGAAGTGATCCGTCTTTCTGGTATGAATCTGGTTATTAACGACAATGACCATCCGCTTATTATTAAGGTGGCATCTATCCAGGCGGCTCGTATGCAGGTTTATTTTATTGATAATGAGGACTATTTTCAACGAAAGTTTACAATAGCCAACGATGAGGGAATAGAATTCGATGATAACGACGAAAGGGCAATATTCTTTGCCAGGGGCGTGTTGGAAACGGTAATCAAATTGCGTTGGTCGCCCGATATTATTCATTGTCATGGTTGGTTTACTGGAATGGTACCCTTATTTGTCAAAAGAACTTACAAGGACAACCCCCTGTTTGCCAATGCGAAAATAATTTATACGGTTTATGACGATCACTACAACAGTCCGTTGAATAGCAACATGGCCCAAAAAATTGCAGAGGATGGAATTGACATCAATGAGATTTCAGTGATCAAAGATCCAAATTTTGTAAATTTTGGGAAGTTGGCAATTGATTATTCTGACGCAACTACAAAGGGGAGTGAAAGCATCAATAAGGAATTAGAGGATTATATGAAAGCTTCGGGCAAACCGTTTCTTGATTATCAGTCAAAAGAAGCTTACATCAATTCCTATTTCGATTTTTACAATATTTTTTAATAATTTTCGCTGATTTTAATAAAAGTATAACACATTGAAAGATAGATATTTTGCTTTGAAAAACCTGATTGGGGTGCTTCTTTTATTTTCTGTGCTTGTTTGGGGATGTACAAAGGGTGACCAAACCCTCGGAATTAATTTGTTGCCTGGCGTTAAAGTTTTGGAAACAAAGTATTATCAGGATGTCTCCACCATTTCAACCAATCCATTTTCTGATACTAAAATAAGGGTTGACCGTCCCAAATACAATTTACTAGGTAGTTTCAATGATCCATTGTTCGGGCGTACCGATGCATCTTTTGCTGCCCAGTTCAGGCTTCCTTATCATCCAGATTATGATCCAAGCGCCATCCTTGATTCCACTGTTTTAAGAATGTATTACAAAATTATCTATGGGGACACGGTTAGCGTTCAGAATTTTAAGGTTTACGAATTGACCAATAGCCTGAACTATGATGCAAAATATCTTTCATCATTCAATATTAAAAATCTAGCCTCAAATGAGCCTCTTGGAAGTGGCAGTTTTATACCTAAATTAAGGACTGATTCCACTTTGGCCGATACAACTCAACAAGTAATCAGTGTCCGTTTGAACAACTCTTTTGGAACTAAACTCCTAAGTGTTGACTCGTTAAAGATGATAAGCAATGATGTGTTCATGGATATCTTCAAGGGTTTGTATGTAGAGTCTGCCCCAATCAGCAGGAAGGGTACACTTGTAAGCATTGACCCTACATCTTCCTCGCTTGTTTTATATTATCATGATGCCTATAAAGATACACTTGGTTTTGCATACCGGATTTCGAAAAACTCGGCCAATGTGGCTGGATATGTCCATGATTATACCCGTGCAAGGTTCAAGCAATTTTTGGATACCCAGACCAGTACCGATTCGCTTATATATGTTCAACCTACCGGGGGGATCAGGACAAAAATATTGGTGCCTACGCTTTCCAAATGGCAGGATTCCACGAATTATATTATCAATAAGGCAACCCTTATCATCCATGCCGATACAATTATGAGCGACTTCAAGCGCTACAATATGCCCGACAGATTGTACCTGAAAGTTATTACGGATTCAGGTGATGAAGAATTTCCTAAAGATAGCGAGCTTTCAAGTACTTATTATGGCGGATATTTTGATGCCACAACAGCAACATATTCCTTTAACGTGACCCAACATTTGGAGAAACTGATGAAAGGGTTGAATACTGATGGTACAGCGATGCACAATAACGGATTTTACCTGGTTTCTACCGAGCGCAACTTTTCAGGGAGGAGAGTTGTTTTGAAAGGGGCCAAAAGTGCCTTACCAATTGAATTTAACGTTACTTACACACGCTACAAATAATAAATTGGAATAGGTTGGCAAATAAATTAATCTATCTGGTAATTATTGTCATTGGTTATCTCTCTTTTTTCGTTTCGTGTGCCAATATCGGCATGCCCCGTGGCGGATTAAAAGATACCATTCCACCTTTTATTATCAGAAGCAGCCCATCGTTCAATCAGACAAATTATACCGATCAGAAAATTAGGTTATACTTCAATGAATTTGTAGTAGTTGAAGGGCTTAACGAAAAATTTGTCGTTTCACCGCCAACCACCAAACGACCTGTCTTCAGGACGAAAGGGAAGTCCTTGGTGATCGATTTGAATGAGAAGTTGAAGCCAAATACGACCTATTCTCTTGACCTCAAAGATGGTATTTCGGATAACAACGAAAGAAATCCGTTAAGGAACCTGAGAATTGCTTTCTCGACAGGACCAAAACTCGACACGCTTAGGATCGTAGGATTTGTAAAAGACGCATTTAATCTGGAACCTGTTACCAACTCCTATGTATTTTTGTATAAAGGTAGATCAGATACATTGATTTATAAGACAAAACCCGACTTTATTGCCAAAACTGACTCAAAGGGCTTTTTTGCTGTTACGAATCTACCAGCCGATACTTTTCAGGTTTATGGTGTTAGCGACATTGACAACAACCGGAAGTTCACACCTGGGGCAGATTCAATCTCCTTTATAGATAATTTGGTGATCCCCTCCGCTCAATTCCTGGCTAAAAGGGACACCGTTGTTACGGGTAATGATACCCTTCTTATTTTTGGGAAAACCAAATTCTCACCCGATCCGCTCTACCTTCTACGGTTTGGGGAGGACTTCTTTAACCTACGTCTCGACAAATCCGAACACCCTTCCCGTAAAGTTGTCAATCTTTTTTTCACGCAAAGTGTTGCCGATACTTTTAATATTGAGCCGATTAATTTTAAAGCTAAGCCAGGTTGGAATTATACCGAAAAGTCGGTAAAATCTGATTCCATAAGGATTTGGCTGACCGATTCAACAGTTTACAATAGGGATACTTTAATATTTAAACTCTCTTATATTCAGCAAGATAGCTTAAAGAAGTTCTATGTCAAGAATGATACGATCAAGCTTTTTTTTACCGACGTTATGCAAGCCAATAAAAACAAGCGAAAGGAACGGCACAAAATCGAAAAGGAGATACTTTCCTTCCCTATCGGTACCAATGCCAGGTCAGGATTCGATGTCTATCGTGACATAACAATTGAATCACCTGAACCCATTTCAACTTTTGACAGTACGAAAATATCACTTTTTGAAAAAGTGGATACCCTTTTCAAATCCATATCGTATAGGCTTAAAATTGATTCCCTAAATAAACGAAGGTATCATTTACAGCATAAATGGAAATATGGGACAAACTATAAAATGGCGATCGACTCGGGTGCTATCGGGAATATCTATGGTATCTATTCCAAAAAATTGAAAGAGGAGTTCAAAACCAAGGAGGAAGAGGCTTACGGCAAAATCATATTGAATATCAAAAATGTCACAATTCCCACTATTATACAGCTACTTGGGGATGAAAAAGATGAGAAGGTCATTCAATCTGTCACAGTATTAAAAGATGGCTTGGTAACTTTTAAGTACCTCGAACCAAGAAAATATTTGATCAAAGCGATCTTTGACAGGAATGGCAATGGTAAATGGGATTCTGGCGATTTGAAAAAGAGGGTCCAACCAGAAGAGGTCATGTATTATCTTAGTGTTGTAAAGGTTAGGTCGAATTGGGAAAACAAGGACAATTGGACGCTGCCAACCCAGCACAATTTCAGTAAAAAGATTGTGGACGAAGAATTGGAAGCCCAGAAACTCAAGGATAAATTGAAGAAAAGGAAAAGCACAAAAGCGTTTTAGAACAATATAAAGATAAGTCCAGGGGCAATATGGCATCGTTGACCCTATGATTAAAAGATGCCTTCACATAAAAACAAAGGAAATGGCAAGTGTACGACGTTTAAAAAAAGAAATTGGGATGATGACCTCTCAATTAATCGGTGATTGTATCGACTTTTTGGAAACATTTGATGACAAGAAAGACCTGAATGTATTATCAATCATTGAAGAAGCTGTAATACTGAACAATACAATGCTCGACCGTACCAACCATCCGGAAGGCAAAGCAAATTCAGCCTTGGTAAAACAGCATTACCGCAAAATTAAAAGTGATTTTATTGTGGGCCTTGAAAGTACTTATGGGAAACTCGAAGGATTAATCGCAAAATAGAAAGAAATAAACCCTCAAGGATGGCATAACCTTGAGGGTTTATCATATTGAAAATAAATGTTGGATTAAAACCTTAATCCCGATTCCAATCAGAATTAAACCCCCGATTAATTCAACTTTTGGACCAAGCGAACTGCCCACATCCTTGCCTATTTTAATTCCCAGCATAGCAAAGAAAAATGTAACCGCGCCGATAATCAAAGCACCTCCAAAAATATTGCGCGTTGAAGCTAAAGCGTAAGTGAAACCTACCACCAAAGCATCTATACTTGTCGCAATCGAAAGTGTGATAATGTGTTTCCAGGAATAGATATTGGACATTCCACCTTCATCATCGCGATTGAAACTTTCTGCAATCATTTTGCCACCTAAGAACAGCAACAGGAAAAAGGCAATCCAATGGTCAAATCCTTCGACGTATTCCTTTATTCCTGTTCCCAAGAACCATCCCACAACAGGAAGCATTCCCTGAAAAAAAGCAAAGGAGAAAGAGATCCTCGCAGCGTGGCGGAACGAAATTTTCTGCTCTGCCAGGCCACATCCGATTGAGACCGCAAAACTATCCATCGAGAGGCCAATGGCAAGAATAATAACAGTTAATAGATCCATGAAAAATTTTGAGCTGCAAAGATAAAATTCTTCCATTGAGTAATAAAAAAACCGGCAGGAATTCCTGTCGGTTTTAATGATTCAACCTTAAAAAGGCTGATTTATATATTGGGTTTATGGACTACATCATTCCACCCATACCACCACCCATTCCGCCCTGAGGCATCATGGCTCCTTTTTCTTCTTTCTCGTCAACGATTACGCACTCGGTTGTCAGGAACATACCAGCGATAGATGCTGCATTTTCCAAAGCAACACGGGTTACCTTTGCTGGATCGATTACACCAGATTCAAAAAGGTTCTGGTAAACATCGAGACGGGCATTGTAACCATAGTCAGCTGTACCTTCCTTGATTTTCTGTACAATAACAGCACCTTCAAGACCAGCATTGAAAACGATCTGACGGGTTGGTTCTTCGATAGCGCGTTTTACGATTTCGATACCGGTTGTTTCATCTTCGTTGTCGCCAACAAAACCTTCAAGGGCAGTAATGGCACGGAGGTAAGCAACACCACCACCGGGAACAATACCTTCTTCAACAGCGGCGCGGGTTGCATGGAGGGCATCGTCAACGCGGGCTTTTTTCTCTTTCATTTCAACTTCGGAAGAAGCACCTACATAAAGAACGGCAACACCACCTGACAATTTAGCCAGACGCTCCTGCAATTTTTCGCGATCGTAATCGGATGTTGTTGTTTCGATCTGTTTTTTGATCTGGGAAACACGTGAAGAGATATTGGAAGCATCACCAGCGCCATTGACAATGGTCGTGGTTTCTTTGTTCACGGTAACTTTTTCGGCACGGCCCAACATTTCAAGGGTTGTATCTTCGAGTTTCATCCCTTTTTCTTCGGTAATGACAACTGCACCTGTAAGGATAGCCAAATCTTCGAGCATTTCCTTGCGACGGTCACCAAATCCTGGAGCCTTAACAGCACAAACCTTCAAACCGGCACGAAGACGGTTAACTACAAGTGTAGCAAGAGCTTCACCTTCAATGTCTTCTGAAATAATCATCAAAGCATGGCCAGATTGGTGGGTTGCTTCGAGGATTGGAACCAATTCTTTCATCGAACCAATTTTCTTGTCATGGATCAAAATGAAAGGATTTTCCATTTCGGTTGACATTTTTTCGGTATTGGTCACAAAATAGGGGGAGATATAACCGCGATCGAACTGCATACCTTCTACAAGGTCAACATAAGTGTCGGTTCCTTTGGCTTCTTCAACGGTGATCACACCTTCTTTGTGAACTTTTTCCATAGCCTCAGCAATCAGTTTGCCGATGCTAGCGTCGTTATTGGCAGCAATGCGGGCAACCTGCTCGATCTTGCTATAGTCGTCACCAACTGTAATAGCTTGACTTGCTATGCTTTCTACAACTTTAAGGACTGCTTTGTCAATTCCGCGTTTTAAGTCCATCGGATTGGCACCTGCAGTTACGTTCTTTAAACCAACAGTGATAATAGATTGTGCAAGTACGGTTGCAGTGGTTGTACCATCGCCAGCATCGTCGCCAGTTTTTGAAGCCACTTCTTTAACAAGGTGCGCACCCATGTTTTCGAAAGCGTCCGAAAGTTCGATCTCTTTTGCAACGGTAACTCCATCTTTGGTCACCATAGGTGCACCAAATTTTTTCTCAATAATTACGTTGCGGCCTTTTGGCCCTAAGGTTACTTTTACAGCGTTAGCCAATTTGTCAACCCCTTTTTTGAGCCTTTCGCGGGCATCGATATTAAATTGAATCTCTTTTGCCATTGTTCAATGTTTTTAAATAATTGTAATAATCAATAAATTAATCAGTTAACTAAGCGATGAAAAGAACATCAGATTGTGAAATCAGAAGATAGTCGTTGCCTTCGATTGTCAATTCGGTTCCTGAATATTTTCCGTAGAAAACGGTATCTCCAACCTTTACTTCAACTGTTTCGTCTTTTTTTGCAATTCCTACCAGTACAACTGTACCTGCAAGGGGTTTTTCTTTCGCTGAGTCAGGGATGATGATTCCACCTGCTGTTTTTGTAACTGCTTGCTTCGGCTCTACCAATACTTTGCCGGCAAGGATCTTTCCTTTAAGTTCTGCCATTTCGAATTTTATTTATAATTAGACAATAATTTTATCGTTGTAGCGCAAACCTATCAGAAAATATGCCAGAAATGGAAATGACCTGTTTTGACCCGGAGACAGGACATTTTTGCACAAGAAAATTCCACTACAAAATAAATCTATCTTTATTTAATTGTATTACAGACCTTTAAGCCCTGTATTTTACTGACACGCAACTCTGACAAGATGGCACGGATGGATTTGATGAAAATCTGTAAAATTTGTTATAATCATAGAACAAATAATTGAAATGATCTATTTATCTAATAGCTAACAGTATAGCAGCATATTGACCTACTTTATTTATTATTTTTTTTAATGTCCATGGCACCAAAAAATAGTTCATTCTATTTGCATTTAATTATTGTTTAATTTACTTTTGGAAAGCGCTAAATTTAAAGCGAATACGTTTGCTCACATTTGAAAACTGACCAATCATTTAATTCCGAAAATATGACAACTGAAAAACTTTCTGCACAGAAACATTCTGCCGACATACAATGCCATTTTTTACGTACTCTTTCACCCCAATTAAACAGGGATGAAGTATTGCAATACATTGCCGAACAGGTGCAAATTATCCTACAGGCGAGTGCTTGCTCCATTTATATTGTGGACGAAGATAGGAAAACAGCGACACAATGTGCCGGGGATGGTTACCAACGACAATTTATTGGTAAGGCAAAATGTGAAGTCGTTCCAGATGATGAGGTCGATGAAAATCCTCCTATATTTGATAAACGACTTGGGATTACAGGATGGATTCTTTCAACCGGCAAATCTTTTCTGGCAAGAACAACTGAAGAGGTTATCAAACATCCGCATCGATTGGGTACCCATGACCCTGAAATGTCTCCTGATAGCCGATTAAGTTTAAAGACATTTTTGGGGGTTCCGATCCGCGGAATACATGGGGAGATTATTGGTGCCCTAAAGGCTGAGAGACGTTGTGACCAATCATCAACAACCTTAGTTTTTTCAGTAGAAGAACAAATCGTCCTTGAAACTATAGCCCGTGTCACGAGTAAATCACTAAATTATTTAAAAACAGCCCGAACCCGAAATGTTAATTCTGCCATCACCGCCTGGGCTCGCGATGTGATTTCCGAAGCCTCTATCACTGAAAGTGATTTGGATGGCTTTTTAAGCCTTGTTGTCAATGTTGTTGCATCTGCAATGCATGCCGATTCGTGTGGCATTTTCCTGACAGATCCAGATAAAAATACGCTGACACAGCGTGCAGGAACTGGTTCTCAAAAAACCAAGTCTGTTATAAGGTCTTATTTATTACCCAAAAAGGAGAATATTCCTATAATTCCCTCCAAAGATTGTGAAAAGGTGGGACTTACGGCCTGGATTGCAGCCACGGGTAAATCTTATTATGCCCCAAATTTTGAAGTTTTACATATCCATCCCCACCACCGTGGTGAATATGATCCTCACAATTTTAAAACAGGAAATGAAATATGCGGTGCTTTTTTAGGCGTACCTTTACAAGTAGGTGGGGATATTGTAGGTACTTTAAAAGTTGAAAATATATCTTATATAGGGAAACCCGATTTACGTGAATTCGACAAGGAGGCTCATCGACGTTTTGATGTGTTGGCCCAGGATATTGCCTTGGCGATAGTACGCTTGCAGCAACATGCTACTGATCCATATCAGGTCATTATCAACGCCCAGAAAACTATTTTTCAGATCTTGCGCGGAAATCAGGATGTTGAGGCACTTGTTAGTACGGTGGTAAATAAAACAATGGAATTGCTACAAGCTAGAGCTTGCGCATTGTTTTTAAAAGAGGGAAATATGTTGATCCAACCGGATTGGGCTGCGGTTGGTTATTCTAAAAATTTGCCCGGCAAACGAAGAGAATATTATTTGGTAAGACCAGATGAAATTATCGAAAATCCTAAGCAAGATGAAAAAATAGGGCTTACTGTATGGATTGCGGTCAAACAGAAAAAGTTTACTGCACGGAGCAATACCGAATTGAGGCTGCATCCACACCACAAGGGAGTTTATGACAATTTCAACTTCGATAAAAAGTTAGGAGAACAGTGTGAATCGTTTATGGGTGTGCCGTTGGTTGTTGGTGACGAACTGCTTGGTGTGTTAAAAGTGGAATCGAAAAAGAAGATAGTTGATCGCAACGAAGAATACACCTATTTTAATGAACAGGATGAGCTAGTGTTTGATTTGATCGCGAAAAGTGTTGCAATTGCGATCGAAAATGCCAGATTATCCGAGTCGCGACGTTTTGCAGAACAGATTCTTGCACACAGTAACAGTGTCTTACCCGATTTGCATAAATTTGTAAAAAACAATACCCCTGCCGTTGAGACACTAAATCAAGTTGCCAAATTGCTCAAAGGTGAAAAAGGTGATATTGCCAAGATTGTTGAGAATTATGCTTCGTTGCTCCAACCAGATTTTTTAGAACGATACTTGGATGGGATTCCAAATTTGGTAAGTCAATTTGGTGATTTTCTTGAAGGTGGCCGTGCAATGGGGCGCTTGTACGTTGAATTTTCAAGGGCTTTAAGCTTAATTGGAGTTGAGGGTTTGGCCAATTTCTGTTCTCATTCAACATTGAGAATAGATGTTCAATTAGGACCTCAGTTTTTTCTTGCTAAGCCTACGGATTTATTCATTGAATTAATTGGACAAGTAAAACACGATCTTCAAGGGGAAGCAGTTACTCGGAATTCTTTAGAAAACGTTCGAATTCATTTGGAAAATGCCAAAACTCGTACTCAGAACCTCACTCCTCCTGAAATGGGAATCATGTCAAGAATTATAAATAGATGGTTAACCATAATAAAAAATACCGAAGATGATTTTACCAGAATTGAAAGCCCTTACATCGTTGGTGTTCCTATTGATCCCACAAAAAGCCCATTTTTTGGCCGGCGCGATGTATTCGAATGGGTAACAGAAAATTTGCATGGTGCGACCCAAAAAAACATTCTTGTTTTTCATGGCGAACGACGTATTGGGAAGACATCTATCCTGTTGCAATTGGAGAAAGGTAAATTGGGTGAAACATTTCGAAACAACCCTGAACGGCCAACATGTCCTGTCTATATTGATTTACAAGGTTTGAACGATTGGGAGACTTGTAATTTTTTGCATGGACTGTGCAAAGTGATTACCAAGGAGGTCATATCACAAAATCCCTTATTGATTCGTGAAATTATAGTTCCCCATTTATCTTCTTTCAGAGAATCTCCTTTTGGTACTTTTCAGGAATACATTTATAAAATTTGTTTGCAATTGGGTAATAAGTTGCTTGTGTTGATGATCGATGAATTCGAACAACTTGACAGAATGGTGTTAAAGTCCTTGGATAAAAAGATTTATGAACAACTCCGATATTTGATGCAACACTTACAAAACTTGACAATCATTTTTTCCGGATCTCACGAATTGGAGGAACTGTCAACTGAATATAGAGGATTGGTGCAAAGTATAGCATTAATTCACGAAGTAAGCTATTTAAGTAAAGAAGATTCGGAAAACCTTATCCGCCAGCCAATAGCAGGGTTGGTCGGCTTCGAAGATGCAGCAGTGGAAGAATTATGGCAATATACACATGGCCATCCGTATTTAATTCAGTATTTGTGTAATGAGCTGATCAGAGATATGAATAAGAGGGGCGATGGGAATTATATTGCAAAAGGTCATGTGGGTAATGTTATTCAAAAAATAATTTGTGAGCGACACTTTTTTTTAAACAACCTTTGGAACGAATGTCATAAACATGAAAAGGCCATCTTATATCTTCTTGCTATTGAAAACCATTCAAAACAAAATAAAATGTCAACTTCTGATTTAGTTGCTCAACTTACTTCTTTTACTGAGATGGAAGTTTGGGATACAATTAAACGATTAAGCAAGCGAAGGCTAATAGAAAGAGATAATGAGTGTAAATACTCTCATACGATTATGTTGTTTTCACTCTGGATTTACAAGAATTTTCCAGAGGAACAACATGAGAAATAGCTAAGGAATAGAAAATCAATTAAATATAAATCAATGAATATTTTAGAAGTAATTAAACAGTATGGTTCGATTTTTGCAATTTTAACAACTGTAATTGGCTGGTTGTTGCAAGAAAGATCAATGAGACAAACCCTTAAACGGAGGGATGAAGAAATCCGTCTAAAAGATGAAGAAATCCACAGGACATTAGCACAGAAAGACGAAGATATCCGTCTAAAAGGGGAAGAAATAAGGCACAGAATAGAAATTGACTTGAAAGAGTTCAATGAAAAGTTTATTACGGTTGTAGAACGAATGAATGGATGGCTTAAGGATCTCCCGTCACCTGCTGAATTAAATGATAAATTAAATGTTGATTTTGGTAATCCATTTTTAATCGGCATACACGTTAATCAGCCTGATTTATTCTATGGTCGCAAAGATATTTTGCAATCAGTTATTAGTTGTGCATATGGTGTGCAAATGCAGTCAGTACAGATTCTGGGAGTTAAAAGATCAGGAAAAACGTCTTTTTTGCATTTTTTAGAATACTCAGTTTTGAGACAAATGTCAAAAATTATTCCAGTATATATTGATGCAAGAGCTCAATTCATTAGTCCTGAGAATTTTTATGCCTATTTGCTGCGTGAAATGTTTAAAAATTTAGAAAAGCGCAACAAAAATACACAAGGTTCTCCTAACGTTCCAAACTGGATCCCGTTTGAAACCCTTAGTAATTCAATTGAGCAATTAAGTAATAAACAATGGGGTTTTCTTATACTTTTGGATGATTTTACTTATCTAACAAATAATCCCAACTTGGATGAGAAGTTTTTTGGGGCATTGAGATCACTAGTATTAACCGGCAACATAGCCTTTATTATTTCAGCTTTTGAAAATATTGAACAGTCAAAAACGTTCACTTCTCCATTTGCAAATATTTTTACGGAATTTCATTATTTGGGGCCGTTATCAGATCAAGATGCTCGCAATCTTATCAAAGAGCCAGCTACGCGTTTTTGCCATCAATTTGAAAATGAAGATATTGATTTCATAATCAAGGTTGCGGGGAAAATGCCATATAATATTCAAAAAGCATCCTCATTACTATATGATCTGCATAAAAAAGGTTTAACTGGTCATGAGGGGTGTATGCAAATGAAAAATGAGTTTATTACTTCTATGGAAAATCGCTTTATTAAACAATTAAAACAATTGAAAGATGAAGAAATAGGTTCTTTGGTTAAAGTGAGCAAAAAATTATCAAATACATGCTTTCCTCGTACTTTAGAACGTCTTGAAAATTATGGATTTATAGAGAAGGTTGATGGACATTACAAAGTACTCGGGGAAGCCTTTGCCGACTATTTAACGCACTTCAAAGCATAGAATAGTATTTCCGGTCAAATAAACAGAAATATTTAAATGTTTATGGTTGTTGATAAGCTTTATTGAAAGGAATAAATTCACCAAATTATTAATTGTTAAAGCAATAAAAAATAATTTCATGTACTCAGATGCAAAAAAATTTATTACAAGTACCTGCCTTATCGCTTCCGATATCGATAAAACTTTATTAAACGTAGGTTCCAAGAGTGAAGAGGGCGATTTTGTATTGAATGTAGCCCCTGAATTATTAAAAATTGCCTTGGCAGGTACAAACATAGCTGTGGTAACCGGAAATAGTTTTGGTGAAATATCCTCAAGGTTTTTTCGATTTCTTTTTAATTATTTGGTAAGGAAATCAAAAATCGAAGTATTAAGCAAATTCCATTTTTTCTGTAATTCCGGCGGAGTCTATTTTCATATTAATGACGAAGATTTGAAATTACTTAAAAATGAGGGTCCTGGTCAGCAGTTTTTTGACTTGGAAAACCCGAATAGTATTAAATCAAAATTTATTTTCAAGTCGTATCTTGATAGAACAGAAATAAATACATCTGATATTGAAAAAATCAAAGAAGTACTTGAAATAGTATGGAACGACTATCTTTCGAATTTAGAGAACAATATAATGCAATATAAAGCTGAATATTATATCGATAAAGAACCAGAGAAAGACAGTGAATCTGTTCAATATCCTATTAATATTGCTTTGGATGGTTCAGACCATGTAGATATCCGTTATCTGTATTTTGAAGACAGGCCAAAAAGTACGGTTCAGATTACCCTGAAACCAGTATTAAGTTGGAAATATGCAGTTGAGCCTGGAAAGAAAATTAATGCAGATATTCGAAAGAATCTTATAGACCGTATTCATGAAAGATTTGACCTTTTGGGCTTAACAAGTTATACAGCAAGTGCTGGAGGAAACAGTAGCATCGATGTTACAAAATCAAAAATAAATAAGGCTTATGCAATACGGTTTTTGGTAGATCACTTGGGGATTGAAGGAAACGAGCGAAAAGGAGAGAAATTTGGATCAAATGTTATTTATATGGGTGATGAAGTATTAAGCGGAGGTGGCAATGATTTTCCTTTAACTAAAATAGACGGAGTTTTGGTTTTGGCTGTAAATAAAATTCCTAAGCATGTTCCATTTAAATCACGTGTTATTATTCCAAATCCCAAGTCTGGACCAGAGGCCACTTCATTGGTTTTATCCCTATTTAACAAAAATGTAAAAAGCGAGTTGAAACGATGGGAACGGTTAAATCCACAGAATGATTTTCCACAGAAAAACGCGATTAAGCTTTTCAAGGAGAAGTGGTTCTCTGAAAAAATTAACGGAAAAATCAAGAACACATTTACTGAAAACAAACTGTCAACCGAAGAATTACAAATACTCTATACGTTTATCACTTTGATTCACAGAAATGACGAATCGGCCAAGAAATGGACTAATATCCTTGTGAATGAACTTGATGAAATCATGGAAGCCTTGGATGACAATGAATTGGAACGATTTTCTGGTATTGGTTCAAGTTATCCAAAAGAGTCAATACCGGACTAAATATTACTTTTACAACTGACAAAATACTTAAAAATGAACATTCCCAAGCAGACATTCCATCTTGAAAGAGGCGATCTCAAATTCGAAGGGGACAAGATTACGATTACAGACAATGCCCAAAAGAAGAGTCGATATACACTTTTTATTTCAGGTATGTGGATCCTTTATGGAGTTCTGTCGGTATTTAGGTATTTAAAAACGGGTGATGAATTTCTACTTTGGACGGGATTAATCATTGGATTAGGTCATGGTATTGTGATTGTTGGGACACTATTTCGGTCAGTGAAGAGTGAAATCGACTTAAAGGAGGTGAAATCGATAAAAGTGAAACATAGGTTTAACAATGAATTTCTGGATATCAAACTGAAAAACAACCGGATCAGGCGCGTTTCCCAAATTGACAAAATGGGAGAACTCAAAGAATTTATTGAAAATCATTTAGACTTATCAAAGGCAGAGCGGTAACATTGCCCTCATATCACTCAAAGAATCAAACGCACCCAAAATAAAAGGACTTTGCATTGCCAACCAACCAGCAACACAAAGAGATTGTCTAAAAAGTCAGAATATTACCGCAAAGGTCCGCAAAGTTAACTTCGCAAAGGATCGCAAAGTATTAAATCATAGTATTTTATCTTTGCGTACCTTTGCGAAACCTTGGCGTACTTTGCGTTAAAGATGCTTTTTGGACTGCCTCTTTTACAAACTCCAGCCACTACGATATTCAGTTTTGAGGAATTTATCCGCTTCGGGGAAGTTCGGGAAACCAAATTTCTCGGGATCCCAGAGCAGTGATTGGCCGCTTAATTTTTCCTTGAGGTCGTTGCGGATCGCGATATTGCCCAAAAGGACTGTTTCTGTGAGCGGGCCTGCCCAGTCGAAATTGGAACCCCCAGGAAGGCCACCTTTGCAGGCACGGATCCACTCCTCTTCATGACCAGGCGAAGATGGAAGATATGGCACAGGTGCTTTATAGGAATCACGCAACGATTTTGGAATAATTTTGTCATCAAGGATTTTGCCTTTGTCGCCAACATACAAAGTACCACCAGGACCCATCTGCATCCCTTCGTCCAATTCGGGAATCCGCATTGGGCGTAGTCCTCCGTCATACCATGTAAGGGTTACAGGTGGCATATTTTCACGAGCCGGAAATTCGTAGCGTACGATAGAACCAGATGGATATGTTTCACTATTTACAAGTGTCGAAACTGCCTGGAGGCTTGTTGGATATTTAAGTTTCAATGCCCGGAAAATCGGATCCAACGAATGGCAACCAATATCGCCAAGGGCACCTGTTCCAAGATCCCACCAGCCACGCCACTTAAATGGATGATATGCAGGATTGTATGGCCTCATTGGTGCTGGTCCGATAAATAAGTCCCAATCCAACGTTTCAGGAACCGGGGGTGTCGCTTCGGGACGGGCAACCCCTTGCGGCCAGTAGGTTTTAAACAGGCCATTGTTTGGGCGGTCGGTCCAGACATGGACTTCGCGGATAGGGCCGATCACGCCGTCCCAGATCATTTCCCTCAATCGCCGGGGGCCTTCACCAGCCTGGCCCTGGTTTCCCATTTGGGTAGCGACCTTGTATTTTTTTGCGGCTTCAGTTAAGACCCTAGCCTCATGGACTGTATGTGTTAATGGTTTTTGCGTATAAACATGCTTCCCACGTTTCATGGCTTCGAGGCTGATAATGGCGTGTGTATGATCGGGCGTAGCAATGATCACACCATCAATGTCTTTCTGGGTATCCAGCATGATCCTGAAATCCTTGTACTGTTTTGCTTTGGGATAAGTCTTGAACACCTTTGCGGAAGCTTCTCCCCAGTCAACATCACACAGAGCAACGATGTTTTCTGTCTTTGCCACATTGGCCAGATTTCCCCTCCCCATCCCGGCAATACCGACACCGGCAACGTTTAGTTTGTCGCTAGGGGCGGTATGCCCCAGGCCTGAAACAGCAAATGCAGGAACAATTGTGAAACCTGCCGTTGCAAGGGTTGAACTTTGAACGAATTCCCTTCGATTGATCGGTTTTAAAATGCTGTCATCCATGATTTTAGTTTTAGTATGATTATTACATGCGGTAATCTATCCTACAAATTTAATCAATTTTAGATACAGATAAAACTTGTTTGCGTTGGATCAAAATATCTTTTAAATTTTCATAATCCACCTCCTGAACTGCTTGTTTTTTATCGATCGCAATGGACGCAGCACATGCTGCAGATTGCCCTAGAATCATAAAGACAGGCTCCATCCGGATAGAACCATATGCAATGTGGCTCGAAGAAAGGCAGACGGGGACGATTAAATTGGTACACTCCTCCTTTTTCGGGACCAGGGCTCCATATGAAATCGCATATGGATGTTTTGGGCTTACCCCAACATCCCCTTCGTTCTGGACAAAACCTTCAGAGGTCACATAGCGCTGGATATTGTGCGAATCCATTGCATATGAACCCATTCCAACCGGATGCTGAACCTCACGTTTCGCCAGTACATCATTTTCGCTGCTCACCGATACACCAACCATTCGCCGTGCTTCACGGATATACAACTGTCTGGACCAATTCCCGTTATCAGTAAACTCGTCTTTGGCCAGGCCCCAATTGTTCATTTCCTCGCGCACCTCTTTGGGCACATGGGAATCGTTCGAGACAAAATAGAGAAGCCCTTTTTGATAGTCTTCGTGCTCTTTGATGATTTCTTTTCTTCTTTCGTAGGATGCATCGGGGTAATTGTAGTTCATCCCAATGAAATCGCTGCTGAATGGGCCATGGTTGTTGGTGTCAGTCTTGCGATTGGGGATCAGGTCGAACTTTTCGAACCACTCGCGCCAACCTGAATCGAAGACACGCACCAAAAGTTCATATTTTGCAGGATCATAATTTTCAGGTTTTGGAAATGCAACCCGATTTTCTGGATTGTTGCTCATACACAAACGAAAACAATAGGCTTGGATCTTGTTGTCGCCTGTGCAATTTGAGGCGATGGATTCCTTTGAAATGCCATACAACAAACCAGTTTCGGGTTTGCCCGGGATTTTATAGGGGTCGATGTTGGTTTTGAAATAGTGTCCATGATGCTTTACATTGGCCTGTACACCGTTCCACGTTTCATCGTAAACAGTACATGCCTCACGTCCTACCTGGTACGAAACTCCGGCAGCAGCCATCAGGTCACCTTCGTAAGTGGCATCGATAAAGACCTTTCCCGAGAATGTTTTTCCCGATAAGGTTTTAAAGGAAATAATCCTGCCATCCTTTTTTACCAATCCTTTAGATCGATCCAGCCATTCGTTGCGCAAAACAGTGATCTTGTTATCACGGATAAAGTCTTCAAAAACTTGCTCCGCAACATGTGGCTCAAAAATCCAATCGTACGGTTTTCTCCATCCATGGCAATGGTTCCCTGCCCTTTGTTCCCATATTCCGATTTTTTCTGCCAGTTCCAGGCCAATGAATCGTTGTAATGCAACCAGATCCGATGGTAGAATTCACGCGAAAGTCCACCGATGGTTGATTTGTTCCCGGTATCGGTATAACCCAATCCACCAGATGAAAGCCCACCAATGTGCATATCAGGCGAAACCACCAAAACTGTTTTTCCCGAATGGACAGCTTCAACGGCAGCAATTACTGCAGCCGAAGTGCCTCCATAAACAATGATGTCGGCTGAGTTGAGGTTCGGGATAGATTTTGAGGAATTGCAAACTGCAAATAAAAATAGTGAAATAACCAAAATAAAAGAAAGAGAAAACTTATTCGCTGTCAATATTAATTTACTCATATATAATAGATTACAAAAATTGTATTATTTTTTGAATTTCGGGTGGTTAGCCCCAAATTGAACCGACTCTTTTTGAATCACCAGTTTCCCATCTTTCACCCAGTTTTCACCGCGCAAATTCAGGTGGTTAACCATCTTTTTCCGCCAGTATGTCAACATTTTTTCATTTCCTTCGGAAATGGCAAGATCATTCAGCTCGCCCCGATCATTTTGCAGATTAAACAATTGTTCCTGACCGGTCAAAGTGAAATAGATATACTTGTATTTGCCATCGGTAAGAGCCGTCCACGCATTTTCCTTTTCGTAGATCTGTGAATGTTCAAGGTCCAGGGTTTTCCGCCATTTTTTCCCTTTAAGGATATCCAGCATACTCGATCCATCCATTACTGAAGGTTTTGATATCCCGGCTGCATCCAGAAAAGTTGGCAATACGTCACGCAGTTCTACCAATTCACTCCTATTCTGACCCCTATTCGTTTTCAAACCAAGAGATTCAGGCCATCGGATGATCATCGGAATATGGGCAGATCCTTCATAGGGCCTGCATTTTCGCCATAAGTAATGGTCGCCAAGCATGTCGCCATGATCCGAAGTATATAGGATCAGGGTATTTTCAAGTTCCCCGCGTTCTTTAAGCGCGTCAATCACCCTGCCCAATTGCTCATCCATGAACGAAATTGCAGCATAATAGGAGCGTCGTGAACTCACAATCTCTGATTCAGGAAAGTTTCCTATCGTAGCTGTATTGTTGGTTTGAAGCGATCCTTTAAAGTCGCCATACTTCCTTTGAGCCCAATCCCCAATTACCGGAAGAGGTATCGGGGCTCCTTTGTAAGCGTTGGACCATCTTTCGGGCGGATCATAGGGTGTATGCGGTCGTTGAAAGGAGACCTTCAATAGCCATGGTTCATTACCTTTAAAGGTTTTCAGAAAATTGATCGCCCGATCGGCTGTCCAATGTGTGGCATGAAGGGAATCGGCATAAGGAAAATAGATTCCCCCTCTTTGGTCATTGTAGCCAAGTCCCGATCCATTGATGTCTTTACCCGGCGCACTTTTCTCAAACCAGAGTGCATAATCGCATTTTTCACTGCCCTTGATGGTGGTGTACCACCCTTCTTCCAATTCAACAGTTTGATAACCATGCGTATTCCTCATTGGTGTAAAATGATTTTTTCCCACGGCATGGGTCCGGTAACCTGCTGCCGTAAACATTGCCGGTCCTTCAAAAGGATACGATGCGATATTATTGTACCCAAGCTGTCCACTTCGCCAAGGACTCATTCCAGTCAGTAAACTGGTACGTGCCGGGAGACAGGAAGGTACCGAGCTATAAGCTTTGGTGAACAAAACACCTTCATGTGCCAGTTTGTCCAAATTAGGCGTTTTAACCCAATCTGCTCCCGATGCTCCAACACAATCACCACGGTGCTGGTCGCTCATCAGGAAAAGGATGTTTATCCGCTTGTGAATGTTTTCTGGTGATTTTCCAAAAACAGAAGTACAATAATAACCTCCTGAAATGATTCCAAATGTACTGATTATGAATTTTATACTAATTTTTCCCATGGTAATAGATACCCATTATTTCAAGGATTTTCAATTCAGATTGTAACCTGACTTCAAAATCGCCCCAGTTTTTGTGATCGCTGTTTGTCCAGCCAACTTCAGCCAATGCCAGCAACCGGGGAAATAACTGACGGTCAATACGTGGCGAAGTCCTGTCAAGGTGTGACCAGAAATTGGCCTGAACACCCAGGATGTTCTTATTGACTTCAGGTTTTTCCTGATTAAAAACCGGGTTGAAGGAATACATCTTTTCGGTCGATATCTTTTCGTAGGCGTAATCGAAGTAACAGTGCGATGTTGGGGTCATGACAATGTCGTTTTCAATGAACGGGATCTTTTGGGCAACAGATTTGTCCCAGTTCCGCCAATACATGACAGTCGCACTTTTGCTCAAACCACCATCCATGATCTCGTCCCAACCGATCAGCTTTTTGCCTTTGCCGTTTAGGTATTTCTCAATTCGTTTGACAAACCAGCTTTGAAGTTCATTTTCATCTTTCAACCCCAGGTCCTTTATCCTTTTCTGGCATTTGGCACATGTTTTCCAATGGGCTTTTGGAGCTTCATCACCGCCTATGTGGACATATTGCGATGGGAAAAGGGTTGTGATTTCATCGAGCATATTTTCAAGGAATTCGAAGGTCTGGTCGTTACCGGCACAGAAAATTTCGTTGTGGATACCGGCACCTTTTGTCCAGGGATGAATTCTGGCCGTATCCCCTTTACAGGATAACTGCGGCAATGCTGCAAATACTTCATAGGAGTGTCCCGGCATCTCAATTTCTGGTACGATTTCAACATTACGGTCAGCCGCAAATCCGATGATCTCTTTCATATCCTCCTGAGAATAAAAGCCTTGATTTTCTTCCGGTTCGTTATAGGATGGGCGGAAACGGGAAGCAATCCGGGTCAGTTCCGGATACTTTTTAATTTCGATCCGCCACCCCTGGTCGTCAGTGAGGTGTAAATGAAGGACATTCATTTTGAAATAGGACATTGCTTCAATGTACTTTTTCACCTCCTTCTTTGAGATAAAAGTACGGCTGCAATCGAGCATCAAGCCTCTCCATTTGAAACGAGGGTTATCTTCAATACTTAGGCACGGTAGTTCCCAGGCAACCCCATTAACTTTGGCAGCCCGATGAACCTGTTCCGGTAACAATTGCCTGATGGTTTGAATCCCCCAGAAAATGCCTTTTTCGCCGTATGCAGATAAACAGATCATTACAGGAGTGATTTTCAATTGATATCCTTCCTCCCCGAGTTGTTTCAGGCTTTTGTCAATCCTGAATTCAATTTCATTTTTGCCCTTGGGTTTTGAAGTGATTGCCAGATCGTACCCCATTGCCGGAACGATATAGTTTTTCAGTTGAATTGCCCCCTTTTTCAAAACATCAGGAACAGAAAGAGTTGTGGTTGATGAAATCGTGAAAACACCCTTCCCTTCCTGAACTGATTGCGGCTTTGGAATGACCCTGACGGTCGTTTGTGCCGAAACGAAAACCGTCAGGGAAATCAGAAACTGAACAAGGAGTAATAACCTTCTCATTTCATTTGATCTTTTCGATCCTGGCAACCCAACCTCCACCAGGAGCCATATGAATATTCAGTTTATCAGCAGAGGATATTTTGATGACTTCCTTTTTATAATCGGTCGCTTCGCGGTCTGCATTGACCCCATCCTTAAAGATTGTGGCCTGATAGGTTCCTGCTCCGAGAAATGAAAAGTCAAGTGTCAGATCACGTGGGGTCCAGTTTGTCATGGTGCCTACAAACCATGAGTCCCCTTTTTTACGCGCAATGGCTGCAAATTCACCCACTTTCCCGTCCAAGGCAACTGTTTCGTCAAATGTGAACGGGATTTTGACAATAAAGTCGGTGCTTTCCTGCTCTTTCATATACATCGTCGGACTGTCAGCAAGTATCTGAATAGGAGCTTCATAAACAACATACATGGCCAATTGCTGGCATCGTGTGCCCTGACTCATGGGTGCTGCATTTACGGGATGATAATTTGCTTTGATTGCATTGCGCATGGCTCCCGGCGTATAATCCATCGGACCGGCGATCATTCGGATAAATGGGATGCTTACCGCATACCGGGGTTGGTCCTCAACTGCCCATTTGTAATTTTCCAATCCTTTAACGCCTTCATAACCAACTACGTTAGGATAGGTACGTTGTAGGCCTGTGGGTTTTGAAATCCCATGGTAATCAACAAGTAAATGATTTGCAGCTGCATTTTTGGCGATTTCATAGCATGATGCAATTGCTATCTGGTCGTCACGGTCGATAAAATCAATCTTGAAACCTTTGATCCCCATTTTTGAGTAAAGGGGAAAAACCTTGTCCATTTGACGTGTAATATCCAGCCAGGTTGCCCAAAGGATGACGTCAACTCCTTTTTGCTTTGCGTAACCCACAATTTCCTCAAGGTTGATCTCGGGCACAATTTTCAGGAGGTCATTTTTAACCGACCAACCTTCGTCCATGACGATGTTCCCTATTTTATTGGCAGCGGCGAAATCAATGTAATATTTGTAGGTTTTTGTATTGATGCCAGCTTTGAAATCGACATTGGTGATGTTCCAATTGTTCCACCAATCCCAGGCAACCGCACCGGGCTTGATCCATGTAATATCGGTCAACCTGGATGGGGAGGCCAGTTTTTGGACCATATCGTTGTTCAGCAACTCCTTGTCCTGTTCACTGATCACAATGGCACGCCATGGGAAATTGCGGGTTCCTGAAGTTTTTGCAATATAGTTGGCCCTTTTTGTGGGTATAAAATTACGGGCCACCTGCTCATTCTCAAGTGGATATGGTGCGTATATCCCCAAAAATCCCTGGTTGGTCCTGTTGTTGTGAAGGAACATTCCAGGATAATCTTCGAGGTCAGCTTCCAGGATGACTGCCTTTTTGTTGTTGCCAACATCGACAAGCAACGGAAGGAAAGCAAGTGAATCGACAGAGAATTTGGAGATGTTGGTTTCCCTGTAAAGTGCTTCAAACGAGGTATTGAAGATTTTGCCATCGCGGTAATCCCACATATAGGGGATAAACGCCTTATGGTCAGCCGTAAAATTGAAATTGGCCTCTTCACTTTTAACTAGGATCTCCCCCTTTTTTCTTGTGACAAACCGGTAGGCAACACCGTCGTTGTACGCCCTGAATATCACACTGTAATCATTTTTGAAATTGAAGGTCAACTGATTGTACTGGTCCGGGATATTCAGTTTCTTGTAATTGATGGCTGCGATCACCTGATCTACTTTTTCGGCTTTTGTTGAGGCTATCTTTGCAAAATCACCGATTATTTCCTCATTTCCCAAATTCATCGAAATAGCTGATGGGGCAATCACTTGTTGTCCTTTGTGTTGTACCGACCACAGGATTTTACCTCCAACCTCAACATGCACGGCAATGTTATTGTTCGGGGATTTTAAATCAAATCCCTTGCTCTTCTGTGCGTTAAGTATCGTCGAACCCATGAAGAGCAGGACAATCAATGCGATTAATTTTGTTCTCATAATTTAAAATACTGGTTTTGTGAATTGTCTGTTTTAATCAACAGTTTTTGGATTATTTGATGATTTATGTGTAATGATTTGTAATACTGATTCTTTGAGATTTTGTGAAGTCGCCTTAATGCGGATAACCCCATTTTTTCTTGTCGATTTAACGACTGCCAGAGCCAACCCGTTGAAAGCGTTCCGTTGTTTGCTTTGCATCTGCGTTTTGTCATTGGGATTGCCATTGTCTGTTCCTGCCAGGAACCCTTCCCCCTCAACTTTAAATTCGATCAGGTTGTCCGCATCTGGGACTGTCCACCCATTTTCATCAACGATTTCAACCTTTACATTTGCAATATCCTGCGCATCAGCATCTATTTCATTCCGATCCGAAGAAATCCTGATCGATACTGGATTGGATGTCGTCCGAACTTCCTCAGTCACCACAATTCCGCCCTTTTTACCAACAACCTTGAGTATTCCAGGTTCATAAGGAACATCCCAGCTTAAATGCAAATCGGAAGTGGTGGCTTGAACATATGGTTTTGCAAATGTATTCCATGACACGGAACTGCCTTGTTGCGGGAAAACTGCCGATTTTACCCCAAACGATTTTCCATTCAGGAAAAGTTCAACGCTGTCGCAATTGGAATAAGCGATGACCTGAATAACCTTTCCCTCATTTCCTTTCCAGTTCCAATGCGGAAAGAGGTGGACCATCGGTTTTTTTGTCCATTGGCTTTGATAAAAATAATAGCCGTCCTTCGGGAAACCACAAAGGTCGATCACTCCGGAACTTGCATTCTTGGCCGGCCATCTGGCTTCGCCCAGATAATCGATACCGGTCCACATAAAGTCCCCGATCACATAATCGTTAATGGCAGTAAACTTCCACAATTGCTCTGCCTGGATCATTGCTGTCCTGTAATCCCTTGAACGACCAGGACGGCTTCCAGTCTGTTCGGGTTTTAGCGAATATTGACCCCTGATTCCCGGAACTGACGTATTTTCGGTTCCGATCATTTTCCAGTTCGGATGGTCGTGCCTGTCGATGCTATAATACAGCTCCCTGCGTTCGCGCCATCGGTCAACATAGTTATAACCCACAATATCCTGTAGTTCAAGAAACGGGAGTTTCGCTGGGCCATCGCCTGCTGCTATCCGGTCGTTGGCCTGGGTAACCGGGCGGGTTGGGTCTTCTTTGTGGAAGGTGTCGATCAATTTCTTTAGTGTTTCGCGGCCATTTTCTTTGACCTGATCGGGAACTTCGTTTCCTGCGCTCCAGATCACAATGCATGGGTGGTTGCGATCGCGATGGATCATTGAAACCAGATCAGTTTGATACCATTCGTCAAAATAAGTGTGATAACCATAAATCGGAGCTTTTCCAACCGTCCATTCATCAAAGATTTCATCCATCACAAGAAATCCCATCTTGTCGCAAAGGTCCAGAAACTCCGGTGCCGGTGGATTATGCGATGTGCGAATGGCATTGCATCCCATCTCTTTCAAAAGCTGTAACCGGCGGACCCAGGCTTGTTCAGGGACTGTTGCCCCAAGGCAACCAGCATCGTGGTGCAAACAGACTCCGTTCATTTTAACATGTTGTCCATTAAGCAGAAAGCCTTTATCTTTGTCATATTCGATTTTACGGATCCCAAAGGTTGAGACAGTCTGGTCAAGTTCCTTTGTTCCCTCAAAAAGGGTTGAACTTAAAGTATATAATGCAGGGTTTTCGATTGACCACAGAAGTGGAGAGGAGATTTTGATCGTTTGGTCGATTGCTACCTTTCCGTTAGGTTCAACTGAAACCGGTGTATCAAGTTGTGCAACTTCTTTGCCCGAACCATCCCTGACAACAGAATGTAAAATGACCTTTTTTAAAACAGTGAGTTTATTTTCGACAGTAGTTTGGACAGCGATTGTTGCAGAAGTTGAATCGACCTGTGGGGTTGCAATATAAGTTCCCCATTGTGGGATACGGACCGGACCTGAAATTGTCAGCCAGACATGGCGGTAAATTCCCGAACCAGAATACCACCTACTGTTGGTCTGGACCGAATTATCGACCCTGACTGCAATAGTGTTCGCCCCTTTTTTAATAAACCGTGTTAGGTAATAGGAGAAACTTGTGTAGCCATAGGGGTGTTTTCCAAGGTGTTGCCCGTTGATCCAGACATCGCTGTTCATATAGACGCCATCAAATTCGATCTGGAACTGCTGGTTCTTTGTGATATCCGACAAATTAAAATGCTTTCGGTACCATCCGATACCTGTCGGAAGATAACCTCCGGGACCTTTTGTGGCAGCATCTTCCATGAATTTCCCTTCGATGCTCCAATCGTGGGGCAGGTTGAGTGTCCGCCATTTTGAATCATCAAAACTGACCTTGTCTGCATCCTTCACATCCGACTGGACAAATTTCCAGTTGTAATCCATCAGCAAACGCTGGCGGGGTGGAGGAGTGGATGAATGGGCTGAAAGGTAAAACAGGTTAAACAGCATTAAGCCAATAAGATGATAAATGAATTTCATAGGTTATCTATTTAAATACCAGAGCTTTATAATTTTTAATCTGTCAATTTAATACCTTTTCGATTTTTTGGAACAAGGTTCCGGGAATACTTTCTGGAAAGATCGTTGTCCAATATTCAAAAACGCCATGATTGTTGAGCAAATTCCCGTTTTGTGTGTTTTTGTTTGCGGTTTGTATTCCATTAAAAAGTTTGTTGATCGTTATAGTGGCCAAAGCTAATTATAAAATTCCATCTATGTTTAGTAGCGCCGGAATAAAGAGGTTTGGATAAGTAACATCTTAATTTGGTTCGATATTCATTGCTGATATTTATTACATTTTTGTAAGTTACATATTTGTAAGTTACATTTTTGTAAGTTACAAATATGTAACTATATTTGTAGTAAATTTAGAATATATGGAAACATCACCTTTTGTTTTTGGAAAACTTGCTACTATGGTTGATTTTACAGACCGTGAAACTGAAGCAGATCATCTTGCATCCAATTTCAGGTCTTTGATCAACACCATCCTTATTTCTCCGCGACGTTGGGGCAAAACATCGCTCGTTAATCATGTTTCCCAAAGGCTTGTAAGTCAGGAACCTGAAATAAAAATCTGTCACATCGATTTATTCAATGTCAGGTCTGAGGAGGAGTTCTACATTGAACTGGCAACCCAGATCCTGAAATCAACCTCTTCAAAATGGGAGGAACTTGCACAAAATGCGAAAGAATTCTTATCCAGGCTTTTGCCAAAGATTTCTTTTTCCCCGGATGATCAAAGTGAATTATCATTTGGCATAGGTTGGAATGAGTTGAAAAAGAACCCAAACGATATTCTTGACCTTGCAGAAACAATCGCCGTGGCCAGGAAATATAAAATTGTCGTGTGTATTGACGAATTTCAAAGTATCGGCGATTATAAAAATCCTGTCGCATTTCAGAAGAAACTGCGGTCGCATTGGCAAAGGCATACCCATGTTGCTTATTGCCTTTATGGTAGTAAGCGCCATATGCTGCTCGATGTGTTTACGAATCCTTCGATGCCATTTTACAAATTTGGAGACCTAATGTTTCTGGAAAAGATCAAAACTGAAGATTGGGTGGAATTTATCAAACGTAGGTTTTCGGAAACCGGAAAAGAGATCAATCATGTTGATGCAACAAGGATAGCCGACCTTGCAGAAAACCATTCCTATTATGTCCAGCAAATTGCTCAGCAGGCCTGGCTCAGGACAGAAAATTTGTGTACAGATGAAATCGTCGAATCAGCATTTCAGGGAATCATCAATCAGCTTGGATTGTTGTTTACGAATATTACAGAATCATTGTCGAACAAGCAATTGGGGCTTTTAAAGGCAATTATTTCTGGTGAGAGGCAGTTGAGTTCACAAAGCACGATCCAAAACTACAATTTGGGGACATCTGCCAATGTGTTGAGGCTCAAGCAGTCGCTACAGTCCCGTGAAATTATAGACATAACACCGGAACAAACTGATCTACAGGATCCTATGTACAAATACTGGTTGAGGGTCGTCTATTTTAAAATGAAGGTTTAAGCGATTTAAAGTACTGGATCAGAATTTTTCTCAATTGAATGTTTCCCCAGCCAGAACCAATTCGTATTCCCCTTCGATTTGAACAACACAATCGTAACATAGAGGCAGGTAATCAAATTGCCCAACACCATGATCAGAAAAATCCAAAAAATGGCGGTTGGAAGTTTCTCTTCCCGAAAGAGTACCCATCCTGTAAACAGGAAAAAGCCAATGTAAACATCGACGAGGCTAACCTTTCCCCAGGCCATCGACATCAGAATGCCACCTTCGCCCAAAAAGTCGCCGTAAATAAAGCCATACATCAGGGTGAAAAACATAACTGAAGTACCGGTAATGGCCAAAAGTTTAATTAGTTTCATAATCAATAAATTCATAATCAAATATATCCATTTATTTCAATGTTATTTCCTCGATAAATATAAGTACTGACTGACTTGTTTATTTCCAGGAAAAAAATGAAATAGTGATAGCCTGACTTGTTGTTGCAGTGTGTTAATCAGACTATCACTTTCTAACGCTGCAATTCACCATTATCTGGATTGCCTGGTTCATCAAGCAGTTGGATGTATGTAGATGGTCCAAGATCGGGTTTATCCCAGGACGACAAAGCCCAAACCACCTTTTTATCGGGCGTTACTTCAAACACCTGAACGGTACCGGTCCATTCTTCAGTTTTGTTATTGCCGGCACACCAATTGCAGATCACCGTATTTCCATTGGCGAGACGGTTGGCAGTCTGATTGTTGAACAATTTGAAAGGGACATCTTTTTGTGTCAGTTCCCAAACGGTTTCGCCCTTCATGTTCACTTCGCGGGTATAGCTCTTCCCATCTCCCGAAATCAGGGTGTTCCCATTGTGCAAACGGATCGCTGCCCATGCGGAAGGTGCATCGACAGACCAGACCTCTTTGCATTCCAGATCGAATTCAACCACCTTTTTCTCTGCCATCAACCCCACCATGATCGTATGGTTTTTGGTCATCCTCACATGACGGAACTGACCATGCGTGCTGGTCGCTGTAGTGGGAATGACAATCTCCTTTAACAACTTATTGGTTGCCGTATTGAATATCAAGACCTTGCCTGGAAAACCATTCAGCACCATCAAAACACTGTCTTTCCCAATTGGCTGGCACGAATGGGTCTCAGTCCCCGGAGGGCAAATAAATTGCCAGATGATATTCTTTTCGGGGGTCACAATTCCTGCACCCGACATGCAGGCATAGACGATGTTGCCGTTCGATAACAAGGTGGCATCATCAAATTCCTGAACTCCACCTGTGGCTGTGCGCAAAGGGATGGAATAATGCCATACCAATTTGCCTTTTCGCACAAGAAATAGCGATTGAGCTTGTGGTTTTCGGGTATCCCATTCGCCGGCATAGAGAAAATCGTGTTGTTTTAACCCTTTTCCTGGAAATATGTAATCTTTATTTGCCGTTTGTGCTTGAAGTGATGTACACATAAAAAACAAAGTGAATACGAAGAAAGAGGTAAATTTCATGAATACAATGTGTTAGATAGTGATTATACAATGGATATTTCTTTTGGTAAGCGAATTTAAAAATAACCCTTTCTATCAATTAATTCATGTTTTTCCAAACAATATTGTTGCATGACTGTTTTTATTGGATTTTGCTTCCCAAATTTCAAAGGTCTTATTACTTTTGTTCAAAATCAATTTAAATCGTTATGAAGAAATATTTTAAAATCATCCTGATCACACTTTTTGTTGTATTGATCATTGTGGGTTTCATTGGATATCAGGTCTATAAGATAACCATGGGGAGCGAACCACTCACCGGAAAGCTGGAAAACATTCCAGAGCGAAGTTCCAAATTGCCACCTGTCACAACTGGAAATGCGGATTGGACCCATTGGCGCGGGAATAATTTTGAAGGTAAAAGTGCAACAACTGGCATCAGGACAGATTGGTCAAAAGGTTTGAAAAAGGTATGGAGTGTCAACTATTTGTGCCAGGGTAATTCAACTGCTTCATGGTCAACACCTGTAATTCAAGGAAACCGTTTGGTCGTTCCTGGTAGGGATAATAACAATGACCTTGTGTTTTGCATCAATGCAGAAAGCGGGGAACTGATCTGGTCGGGTTCATACGAGGCACCTGCAGAGACAAGCCATGGTCCGGGTTCACGTGCAACACCCTTCATTGATGGGGACAGGGTTTATACTTTTGGCCGAAGTGGCGACCTGGTATGCTGGCAACTCGAAGACGGGAAGTTGCTTTGGAGAAAAAATGTCATTGATTTTGGTGGTGTCCAACCAACCTGGGGTTTTTCGACAACTCCGTTAGTGTTGAACAACATGGTGATCATTCAGGGTGGCGGAACTTCCTTGGCCATTGCTTTTGACAAATTAACCGGCGAGCTACTTGGAAAGTCGATGGCCGGTGATGTTGGATATGCCGCTGCCATCCCTATAACTATTGAAAATGAATCCAATGTTTTGATTTATCATGCAAAAGGACTTTCATGCATCAATCCTGCCAATGGAAAAGAGTTGTGGACAGCCCCATGGCCTACGGAATATGGCGTAAATGCTACAACTCCAATTATTTCTAACGATATTGTATTTCACTCATCGGGTTATAAAATGGGTTGTGAGGCGATTAAAGTTACGAAAAGTGGCTACACGGTACTTTGGAGAAACAACCTTCTGGAGGCCCAGCATACCGATCCAGTATTGATAGATGGTTATATTTATGGGTATTCTGGCGAAAGCAGCCGGAACAATGGGAAGTTCAAATGTATTGAATTGTTGACAGGCAAAGAGATGTGGAGTACCGATCTGATTGGCCAGGGGACTACCACATGGGTCGATGGACACCTGATCTGTTTGGATATTAAAGGGAACCTGTTTTTGGTCAAACCTGACCCAACAGGATTTAAAAAGGTTGGTGAAATTTTGGCAGCTCTTCCTGATGTCAAGAATCCAGCCTGGACAGTTCCGGTTGTGGCCAATGGTAAATTGTATTTAAGGTATTTGCAGCAACTTATTTGCTATGACCTTATACAATAGCGGATTAGCATTAAAGACTTTTTAGCTACTTATTCAATTCTAAATTTATGACATTTCTCTTCGAGTATGTCATAAATTTCTTTTGATCTTGTTTTGTTGAGACCAATTCCATCTGCAACTTTTTGAATATCTGATCGTTTTGGCTCCCCCTGACCGGCAATTGTGGTTGTGTGGAACCCGTTAAAACCGTTAGAAGGAAGTAAGTCATAGGCTGGTGAAAGTTTCCAATTGCCATCCTTGAGAAGGAAGGAAAAATTCCTGGCATGATCGTCCCTGTTTTTGATCAGGTAGTTAAAGACCATTAATCGGAACAGGTAGTAAACTTGTTCAATGTTACCTAAATTGGAGTTGAAATTAATAACCATGTGTTTTTCAAGTTATGTCCAGCTTAAAACACTCTAAAATTTGTCTTTGTTTTTTTGTGATCTCATTCAGGATGCATGTGTTCTCGTCAATAAACGT
>Ga0209083_1000306_pt1 | contig 76458 bp, 77 predicted proteins | sample AM7aDNAmetaG_FD_184132 | JGI IMG/M metagenome (GOLD analysis project Ga0209083, IMG submission 184132) | Freshwater microbial communities from Finland to study Microbial Dark Matter (Phase II) - AM7a DNA metaG (SPAdes) (version 3) | ecosystem: Environmental > Aquatic > Freshwater > Lake ... | reverse complement strand
AGCCCGCCAGCGCACTCGATCCGATATCCACAGGCAAAATAGAAGAACTTATTTTTGAGCTTAAAAAGGATTACACTATCGTCATAGTCACCCATAATATGCAGCAGGCGGCCCGTGTAAGCGACTTCACTGCTTTTTTCTATATGGGTGAACTGATAGAGCATGGAAGGACGCGCAAGATATTTACAGCTCCCGATAAGAAACATACCGAAGAATACATTACCGGAAGATTCGGTTGATGACACCTCCCTCATCAGCCAACAAAAAATAAAAAAGGAAAAACAATGGAACGTCATTTTGAACTCGAACTGGCAAAGCTGAACAAGCGTTTGATTAAGATGGGAAACCTGGTAGCCGAACAGGTCCATAATGCATTTGATGCCTTGCTCAGGGGTGACCTGGAACTTGCTGAGCGTATCATAGAGAATGACCGCAAAGTGGATAAGCTCGATACAAAAATCGACAAATTATGCCAGAGGATTTTTGCCCTCACACAGCCTGTGGCAACCGACCTGAGGCTGATCATGTCGGCCCTCAAAATGAATAATGACCTTGAGAGGATGGGAGATCATGCGGTATCCATGGCCCAGAAAAGCGAAGGCGTGAGCGAATACAGGGATATCATTGATGAGCTTCATATAGATGAGATCGTGAAGATGACCGACATGATAGTGAACGATGTGATCACTATACTGAACACCAGGAATACTGCATTTGTCAAGGATATTTTTGAACTGGCCTCTGCCATTGAAGAGAAGGCACAGGGCATTACGGCCAGGATCATCGAGGAAATGATGCATAAGACCGAAGTGATTGTTGTTGCAACCAACCTCATTGTCATCATTACCGACATTGAAAGGCTTGCAGGATATTCAACCAATATTGCCGAGGCCATAGTATTTATAGTCGACGGCAAGATACTGAAGCACAAGAAAAAGAGCTTTGAAAACCCTGCCGTCCCCCAGCTTCCACTGAATACAGAAGAACCGGGTCCTGATCAGATTCCCGGGTCTACTTCTGAAGCCACACCCTCAGAAGGCTGAGCAGTTTCTCGGTTTGAACGGGCTTCGACATATAATCATTCGCCCCGGCTTCTATGCATTTCTCCCTGTCACCTTTCATGGCTTTTGCGGTTAAGGCAATGATGGGAAGGCTGGTATATTGTTCCTCTTTCCTGATCTCCCGCATAGCGGTATAACCATCCATTTCGGGCATCATAATATCCATGATGACGAGATTTATGCCGGGGTTCTGGTGAAGTTTGTCAATGCCTTCTTTCCCTGTACGCCCGATAAAGATCTCAACGTTTTTCTCCTCCAGTATTTTTGAAAGCACGTACACATTTCTCATATCGTCGTCCACTACGAGGATCTTCTTGCCTATGAAGACCGTATCGGGAAGAAAGCCTGAATTTTCCTGCTGAGGTTCTTCTTCGGCCGGGGGTGCTGCTTTCTTTACAGGGGCTGGTTTCCGGGGCTCTTTCGGGGCTGCTTCATCGCCTGCAGGCCCGCCGGTATCCTGAACAGGGGCAGTTACCGGAAGGTAGATCGTGAAGGTGCTGCCTTCTCCGACTTTGCTTTTCATCTGGATCTCACCGCCAAGCAGCCGCGCCAGGCTTCTCGAGATGGTAAGGCCGAGACCCGTGCCTCCGAACCTCCTGCTTACAGTGCCGTCGGCCTGCTGAAATGCTTCGAAAATAGCATGCTTCTGATCATCGGCTATCCCTATGCCGGTATCGGTCACCATGATTGCAATGGTATTATCAACCTTAAGGGCCAGGTTATTGAAACGCAACCCGGCCGGGGCTTTTGCAATTTTAAGCGTCACGCTGCCCTTTTCAGTGAATTTAATTGCATTCGACATGAGGTTTTTGATGATCTGGAGCAGCCTCTGCATATCCGTTTCGAAAGTTTCGGGGATGCCTTTTTCCACCTCTGTTTTGAGCTCAATGTTTTTAGGCTGGGTGAGAGGAGTGAACGTCCTGACCACATACTCCTGTATATCATCGGGGCTCACCGATTCGATTTCAAGTTCCATCTTCCCGGCTTCGACTTTCGAGAGGTCAAGAATGTCGTTGATCAGTTCAAGGAGATCAGTGCCCGATGAATGGACTATCTTGGCAAATTCAATCTCGTCGTTCGTCATCACCCCGTTCTTATTGGATGAAAGTATCTCCGACAGCACAAGGATGCTGTTGAGAGGCGTCCTGAGCTCGTGCGACATATTCGCGAGAAATTCCGATTTGTACCTGCTTGCGATCTCCAGGGCTTCGGCTTTCTGCCTGATCTCTTCCTGCGCGAGCTCCAGTTCTTCGTTCTTCTTGCGGATGTCATCGCGTTGAAGTTCCAGGACTTTGGTACGTTCTTCAAGTTCCTCATTGATCACCCTGAGTTCCTCCTGCTGGTGCTGCAGGCTCTCTTCCGACATTCTCAGGGCTTTTGTCTGTTCTTCCAGTTCCTGGTTGATCTGCCTGAGCTCTTCCTTCTGATGGGCCATCTCGTTGGCCTGTTCCTGGGTTTTCTTTAGCAGCTGCTCCACACGCTCCCTTGAACGGGTCGTATTCAAGGCAACAGCAATGTTTTCAATCGAGGTTTCGAGGAATTTCTGTTTTTGCTCGTCGAAAGGGCGGAAGGAACCAAGTTCGAGAACCCCCGAGAGAACATTCTCAAACACTATCGGAGCCAGTATGAAATACTGGGGATGCATGCTATCATGTCCGATATTCACAGCGGGCATTGATTCGGATGAAGCATAGAAAGTCATCTTCTTTCTTTCCTTTGCTACCTGTCCAACGAGACCTTCTCCCAACGCAAGTGGTTTAGCTGAAAGCTCGCCGCCGGAATATGCATAAGTGGCCGAGAGGTGAAGCAGGTGGTCGTCTTCATAAGTATAAAGCAAACCGATCTGGGTATCCAGGTAATGGGAAAGGAAGGAAACAACCTCCTCGCATAATTCCTTGATTTTAATTTCTCCCGATATCTTCAGCCCTAGTTCATTCAGTCCTGTCTTAAGCCAGTCCTGGTAAGATATTTCGATATGAGCCTCCCTCAGGCGGTTGGTCATTTCAAACAATGCGATGCCCAGGGTGTCTCCGTCACTCCTGGGAACAATGTTCGATGAATAATCCCCCCCGGCTATAGCCCTGGCCTGTTTCACTACATTCTTGAAACTTTCGACCATCTGGTTCATCGATTTGCCAAGGACATCCTCGGAGCTGCGTACCTGTACCGATTTGCTGTAATCGCCAAGCGCAACGGCCTGGCTAACATCGGCCATGGATTTGAGTGACTTGACCAGGCGGATGAATTCATCCTTCATTTCGCCTACCTCGTCCTTCGAAACTTTAACATCACGGATGATGAGCTGTCCGCTCCCGACCTGTTTCGCCCATTCCGAAAGGATCTTGAGGGGTTTGACAAACCTGTTTGTAACAAGGATTGAAAGTACAAAAACGACAATGGTGGTCAAGATCAGCGATAATTTGGCAAAAGAAGAAAGTTCCTGGGCAACTGCATGCGCTTCAACCTGGTCGATCTCCTCCACAAGAGCCCAGTTTACGCCCAGTTGCTCGATTACGTCAAGGTTCCTGTAAATGCCAATCACGATTTTCCCCTGGCTGGTGGGGTAGATGGCAACTTCTTCGCGTATCGGATCCCCGTCGGGCTTCAGGATCATGTTATTGGCTTTGTATTGCTGCCAGATTTTGGTCTTTTCGCTGATCTCGGCAGTTTTAAGGATGGGGCTGTCACCGCTGATATTGCTGTTGGACCGCATGATAAGATCAATGCCTACAATAAAAACATGCCCTGAAGTGCCAAAGCCAACGCCGTACTGTATGATTTTATCTATTTTTTCGGTCGTGATCTGCAGCACTATGATCCCGATCCTGCCCCCACTGTGATCGTTCACAGGGCAGCCAAGAAATCCATAGGCTTCTTTGTTCCCAGGGGGATAAAACTCAAGATCGGAAAACGCTGGTTTGCCTTCGGTGAGGACTTTTTTAGCCATCTTCGAGAATCTGGTCCCCGAGAGATCGGAAGTGAAAAGGTTTTTGCCCAGGTCGGAACTCTGGTTCAGTTCAAAAACGATGTTCCCCTTCAGGTCGGTGAAATATATGTTATGGATGCCATCGGGGATCCAGCTTCTCTGGATCTCCAGGCGGAGGTCATCGGCAAATTCGGAAGACTTGTTTTTATCGGTCTTTGATTCTTTTTTACCGGCTGCGCTTTTATGATCGGCAAGATGTTCAAAGAAAAAAACATGATCCTTGTCGGTGGCCATTTCGCCAAGATAAGTGTCCAGGTCGGTGAAGTAGGTGTTCAGATAATTGATCCTGAGCTGGGAAGTCGTGAAGAGGGCTTTCTTGGCCATAATGGTAAGGCCCATGTAATAATTCCTGAAGTTTATGTAACTAAGTGTCGCAAGGGGGATAAGCGAAATAGCAAGAAAGTAAAGCAGCATGGTTTTACCGATGCCGATATTTTTCAGGGTCCTGTAATTGAAATTAAGGATTGAGCGTTTGATCCTGGTCCAGATGCGGTTGGTCATAATCCTGAAGATTTCACTTTAAATAATATTTCTCTATGGTCTGGAAAACCTCTTCCGGGTTAATAGGTTTGGAAATATAGTCATTCATTCCGGCGGCAATACATTGTTCCTTGTCGCCTTTCATGGCATTGGCGGTGAGGGCGATAATCGGGGTGCTGAAATTCTTTCCGCCGGCATCCTGCCTTATCAGCCGGGTAGATTCAAAACCATCCATTTCGGGCATCATTACGTCCATGAGAATAAGGTCGAATGCCTGTGTATGCGCCTTATGCATGGCCTCAAGACCGTTATTGGCCGTTGTTACTTCCCATCCCCTTTTCCCAAGCAGCTGCACCATGATCCTCTGGTTGATTGGCTGGTCCTCGGCCACGAGTATACTGAGTTTAGGCCCTGATTTGCTGAGTTCGGGTATACGGGCATCGGAGCTTTTCTGTGTGGGAGTCAGCCCGAGTATCCTTTGCATTAAATTCAGTAACTCCAGCTGGAGCACAGGTTTGAAAAGGTAGTGGCTGATTCCTTCCGACAGCAGTTTGCGTGTTGCCTGAACCGATTTATTGCTGAGCATCACCACCCTTTCCAGTGGCTTGCCGGAGGGGTTGATATCCAGAATTTTACTTAAAAATATTTCATTCTTTTCGTCTTGAAGGGCCTGGTCGACAAACACAAACTTTACCGCATCTGTGCCCGATCTTTTAATCCTGTCCAGGCATCCCTCGGCTGAGTTCAACACGCAGGTCTTAAATCCCAAAAAAGCGAGAAATTTTTCAAGCTGCATGGCATGTTTTGGATCGGAATCAGCAATGATCACCCCTGAACCTTTATATACTGCAGGCAGCTCAAGAGAAAATGAATTTTCAGAAAACCCGGGGCAGGTCAACGGAAGTGTAAACCTGAAAGTACTGCCGTTTCCGACTTTGCTGCTTACACTCACACTTCCGCCCATAAGTTCCACAAGTTTCTTCGAAATGGTAAGACCGAGGCCGGTGCCCCCGTATGTACGGGTAGTGGATTTGTCGGCCTGGTGATATGATTCAAACAGTGTATTCAGTTTATCGGGAGGAATTCCAATGCCTGTATCGGTAACTGAGAAATTCAGGATACAGGCGTTTTCGTGACTCTCCCGTATTTCAACTTTCACACAGATGTTGCCCTGTTCGGTGAATTTCAAGGCATTGCCAATAATGTTGATCAGCACCTGCCTTATCCTTGTAGGGTCTCCCAGGTACGAATCTGGCATATCAGGAGGATGTTCGCAGTAAAACGCGAGGTTTTTCTGGTAAGTCTTGACCGACAGGAGGTGGATAACAGATTCAAGCAATTCCCTCAGGCTGAATTCAATGATCTCAATTTCGATCTTATCGGCTTCTATCTTCGATATGTCAAGGATCTCATTGATGATTTCCAGCAGGGATTCCCCGCTTTGTTTTATGTCGGAAAGCTGTTCCTGGTGATGCTGCGACAGGTCCTCATCCATAAGCATAAGGTCGGTCATCCCGATGATCCCGTTTAAGGGGGTCCTGATCTCGTGGCTCATATTGGCCAGGAAAGAGCTTTTGGCAAGTGTTGCAACTTCAGCGGCCTGTCTGGCCTTATCGAGTTCGGCAACGGTACTCTGCAAGGTTATGGTAGTAACCTGTAAAGCATGCTTTTGCTTGAAGAAATCGATATATGCCCTGATCTTGTTCTGGAGTATTTTCCTGTCAAGGGGCTTATAGAGGTAATCCACAGCCCCGGTTTCGTAACCCCTGAAGATCTGTTTGGGCTGACGGTAAGTTGCAGTGATAAAGATGATGGGGATGCTTTTTGTCCTTTCGCTACCGCGCATCAGTTCAGCCGTTTCAAAACCATCCATGCCAGGCATGTTTACATCGAGAAGAACCAGCGAGATATCATGCACCAGCATGATAGAAAGAGCTTCATTACCCGAAAGGGCCTTGATAATATTCAATTCCGGACTGTCGATAATGGTTTCGAGTGAAATCAGGTTTTCTCTTCTGTCATCAACAATCAGGATGTTAAATTTTTCGGTAATCTTTTCCATATTAGCCAGGGTAGATGTTCCCACAAAAATAGGATAATTTGGTGAAATTCAGAATTCCTTTACATTTGCCCTGAAATTCGCACCCATGAACCAAAATTCCAAAACTGCCCTTACGAACATCAACAAAAGCCAGTACATTTTTTCGATCCTGATCATCGGGATCTTCTTTTTTATCTTCGGATTTGTGACCTGGCTGAACTCAGTGCTGATCCCTTTTCTCAAGGTAGCCTGTGAAAAGAACAATTTCGAATCGTATTTCGTCACCTTCGCCTTCTATATCTCGTATCTGGTGATGGCAATTCCTTCGTCCTATTTCCTTCGCAAAGTAGGTTTCAGGAATGGCATGTCGCTGGGTCTTGTCGTGATGGCGCTGGGGGCCATCCTTTTTATCCCTGCAGCATATTCCAGGACTTTCGGGCTTTTCCTTACGGGACTCTTCATCCAGGGCACCGGGCTGGCTATCCTTCAAACTGCATCCAATCCGTATGTCACCATCCTGGGCCCCATTGAAAGCGCAGCAAAAAGGATCAGCATTATGGGGATCTGCAATAAGATTGCAGGTGTCATCAGCCCGCTCATCCTGGGAGCTATCGTACTTGCAGGCATGGACAAATTTGACAAACAATACCTGGGATCCCTTGACGAAATCCAGCGAAATATTACACTGAATGCCCTTGCCGGCAGGATCATCATACCCTATATCGTTATGGCCGTGGTTCTTGTTCTTCTGGCCATACTCCTGAGATATTCCAGCCTGCCCGATATCGATACCGACTCTGAGGAAGCGGAGGATGCCGGGTCGAATCAAAGCAGGACAAATATTTTCCAGTTCCCCCAGCTTATACTCGGGGTTATTGCCATTTTTGTTTATGTGGGAGTGGAGGTCATTGCAGTAGACACCATCATTAATTTCGGCAAGTCGCAGGGGATAGGTTTTGTGCAGGCAAAGTATTTCGCCTCGTATACACTCACAGCCATGGTCATTGGCTATATCATCGGAATTATCACCATACCGAAATACCTCAAGCAGGAGTTTGTTTTGGCGGTCTCTGCTTTATTCGGAATAATTTTTGTGATCTGTGCCGTTTTGGCGACTAAAGTTCCTTATCAAACATCCCTCCCTGTCAGCCTCGGAAGTTTTTCATTGACCCTTCCCTTTGACCTGAGTGTCTTTTTTATCGCATTGCTCGGGCTTGCAAACGCCATTATGTGGCCTGCAATATGGCCTCTTGCCATAGACGGGCTTGGGAAATTCACCAAAATCGGTTCGGCCCTGCTGATCATGGGGATTGCCGGTGGCGCCCTGCTCCCCCTGGCTTACGGCAGGCTTGTCGATATTTTCAACCAGGCTGAAGCATACTGGATCGCGGTTCCTTGCTATGCTTACATCCTCTATTATGCTGTATGGGGGCATAAGGTAAAAAAATGGTGAAACATTTACCATGTACCATTTACCATATACAAATGATCTAAAAATTAAAGTCAACCATAACCAATAAATCAATCATGCAACCAACCTTACTTATCCTAGCTGCCGGGGTAGGCAGCCGTTACGGCGGGCTCAAACAGCTCGACCGTATAGGCCCTAACGGTGAAACCCTTCTCGACTATTCAATCTATGATGCCATAAACTCAGGTTTCGGCAAAGTGGTCTTTATCATCAATGAGAGACTGGAAGCAGGGTTCAAGGAGATGTTCATCAACAGGCTGCGCGACCATATCGAAGTGGATTATGTATTCCAGGAAATTTGGATGGTCCCCGAAGGAATCCTGGTCCCGGATGAAAGGCAGAAGCCCTGGGGAACAGGCCATGCGGTGCTGATGGCCGAAGGCAGGATAGACAAACCTTTTGCCGTGATCAATTCCGATGACTTTTACGGAAGAAAGGCTTACAGGGCGCTTGCCGACTATTATCAAGACTGGACCCCCGGGCGTGAAAACGATTATTGCATGGTGGGTTATCGCCTGGATAAAACACTTTCTGATTTCGGATCAGTCTCCAGGGGGATCTGCCGGATAGGTGAAAACAGGGAACTCCTTGACGTGGTTGAAAGAACCAGCATTGAAGGAACCGGCAAGGGGATTGTTTACTTGGAAGGTAATGAACCCGCTGTAATTATGTCTCCCGATACAACGGTCTCCATGAATTGCTGGGGATTCACCCCGTCCTTCTTTGAACAGCTGAAAACTGGATTTGATTCCTTCATTAAAAAAAACTATGAAAATCAGAAAGCCGAATTCTATATTCCATCGGTGGTCAACAAGCTGATACAGTCCAAACAGTCAGGAGTCAAAGTGCTTTCCTGCGACGAGCAATGGTTCGGAATGACTTACCAGGATGACCGTGTTGTAGTGGTCGACAGCATCAGGGCACTGATACGTAAAGGTGTTTATCCCCAAAAATTATGGGGTTAAGCAATGGATGAGGGAAAAAAGCGTTAATTTTGCTGTATAAATAATTGCATATGACCTTTCACCGAAATTTTTTACCGGGATTCTTTCTCCTCACTGCCTTTGTTTTGGCAATTCCAGGAACCGGCAATTCCCAGATCATCAACGAACAGACAAAGAAAAAGATCCATGTCGGGATAGGGATGTTTACCGATATTTACATGGGTGTTCCCAGTGACGTTAAAACAAGGACAATCAACCAGGGGTTCCAGGCCGTGATTGCTTACAAGGTTCCCTTTGGGAAAAGCAACTTCGGTTTCGGGGTGGGACTTGCTGTCTCCATACATAATATGTTCGGAAATTTTACGGTTAAAAATTATACCGACTCTACAAAGCTGACAAAGATCCCCGATTCCATCGGTTACAAAAGGTCAAAACTGGTCATGCCTTACCTTGAGATTCCAATCGAATTTGTTTACATGAACAAGGCCAAGTTCGCCCTCGCTTTAGGATTTAAAGCCGGTTACATGTTACCGGCCCATACGAAATTCGTGGGGGATGATTATATTTATCATACCAACGATCAGCTCAGAGTCAAATTCCGCAATGTTGCGAACCTCGATCGTTTCGAATACGGCCCTACCCTGCGCATAGGGTATAAATGGTTCAACCTTACCGGGTATTACCAGCTGTCGTCAATTTTCCAGCAGGGGAAAGGCCCGGATCTTTACCCGATCTCTGTAGGTTTTCTTCTCAGGCCCTTCTGATCAAAGCATCATAAGAAAAAAGAGGATGCCGGCTCCTAAAAAGAGGCCGGAGTATGTTTCTGTTGGTGAATGGTTCCCCTCATTGAGCCTTGCGTAACCAAGCAATCCGCAGAGAAAAATAAGAACTGAAAGAGAAAACAAATGAGGAGTTCCCTGCCGGATGCTGAGTCCAAGCCAGAATCCCGTAACCCCTCCTATCCCGGCCATATGAAGGCTAATCTTGAAGAAGAAATTCACAAACAGGCAGACGATAATCAGCAGCGTGCTGCCCAGCATGAAATAGCTGAATAAAACCGAAAGGTTGATCCCTTTTAGAAGATAATAGGTAAGGTAGTAAAACATGGCTATTGTGAGCAGGGGAAGTATCCTTTCTTCACGTTTTTGCATATACAGGGATGAAACCAGCTTAAGCCTGAACAAAAACAACATCATAAGCAGGGGGCCGAAAGCAGTTGTAAGCAGAACAGACCCCAACAAAAAGACAATCTCTTTGGGAGGCAGCAGCCCCACGAAAAAAGAATGGGAATTAAACATCAGCAAAAGAGTGTAAAACGGCATGAGAACCGGGTGAAACACAAAAGAGATAATTGCGGACGGGGAGCTGCCTTTATTCATAACCTGGGTTGATCACAGTTCCTTTCTCAGCCTTGCCACGGGGATTCTTAGCTGTTTCCTGTATTTGGCAATAGTACGGCGGGCGATATTATATCCCTTTTTCTGAAGTATTTCTTCAAGCTCTTCATCGGTCAGCGGAGCCGATTTATTCTCCCCTTCTATGGTATCGAAAAGTATTTTCTTGATTTCCCTGGAGGAGATCTCTTCGCCCATGGCATTCTGCAGGGATTCCGAAAAGAAACTTTTAAGCAGGAAAGTCCCGAAAGGAGTCTGAACATATTTGGAATTTGCAACTCTTGAAACGGTACTGATATCCAGGCCCACCTTGTTGGAGATGTCTTTTAGGATCATAGGCTTGAGCCTTGTCTCATCACCAGTCTGGAAATACTCTTTCTGATACTCCAGTATGGCTTTCATGGTCACGTAAAGGGTTTCCTGCCTTTGTTTGATGGCATCGATAAAACCCCTTGCCGAGTCAATTTTCTGTTTTATAAAAGTAAGGGCGGCCTTTTCATTGCTGCTGATCTTCTTTTTCTTGTGATTATATCCCTTCAGCATATCCACGTATTCCCTGTTGATCGAAAGTTCAGGGGCATTCCTGGAGTTCAGGTTCAGTTCAATCTCTCCGTCGTTGATAGTGATCAGGAAATCAGGCACAATATACTGGCTGCTTCTTGCCTCGTCGGTAATGGTAAAACCTGGTTTTGGGTTGAGTTTGGTGATCTCCTCAACAGCTTCCTTCAATTCTTCTTCGGTTATATGGGCTTTCTGGAGAATCTTCTCATAATGCTTTTTCGAAAATTCATCGAAATAATAACGGATGATCACCTCCGCAAGGTCGGTTGCATAGGTCCTGTCGGTTTTGTACTGAAGCTGCAGGAGAAGGCATTCCTGGAGTGTCCTGGCTGCAATACCGGGAGGGTCGAACCCCTGGACAAGTTTCAGGGCTTCCAAAACCTCAGCTTCAGTAACTTCTATATTGTGGTTGAAGACAAGATCGTTGATGAGTGCAGGAATTTCACGGGCCAGGTACCCTGTTTCGTCGAGATTGCCGATGATAGTGGACGCAATGATGAACTCTTTGTCGGGTATCTTCTGCACGCCCATCTGGGCTAAAAGGTATTCCTGGGAACTCACTCCCGAAACAACCGGGGATTCCCAGGCTTCCTCATCAGGGCTGCGGTTGTTTGATACCAGTTTGTAATCGGGAATATCATCCAGGTCAAAGTAATCTTCGAAAGAAAATTCATTATCGGCCTTCAGTTCGGTATGTTCATCCTCCTCCTCCGAGAAACTGTCCTCATCAGCGTCGATGGATTCAGGAGCGGAATCATCCGAGAGTTCATCCATATCGCTCACATCGAGAGCTTCTTCAAGGGCGGGATTGTCCTCAATTTCCTGTTTAATCCTTTGCTCAAGCGAAATCACGGGCTGCTGCAACAGGCGCATCACCAGCACCTGTTGGGGAGATAGTTTCTGAAGTAGTTTTTGTTGTTGTCGTTGATGAAGCATAAGACAAAAATACAAAAATATTATCCCCTTGTACAGAATGGATGGCTTATCGGCAAATAAACTATAAATATCGACTAATTAGGCGTCTCCGTCTATTATTCACAATCCCTCACTTTTGATTGCCTAATTTCGCAACCTTGAAATATAAAGTATCATGAACACTGACAAACCATTCTGGGTTACTTTTCTGATCAACTGCGTGATCTGGGTTTTTCTGTTCTTCATTCCGTTCCTCCTGCTGGAACCCCGGGATGGGATAACCCCTTATCTGCAACGGATGGCAATGACCTCAGCGCTTACAATCATACTGTATTATATCAACTACCTGTACCTGATACCAAGATACCTGTTTACTCAAAAATTCCTGGCCTACCTGCTTGTAATACTTGGAGCACTCGTAATTTCCTGCATTCTCGTTAACCTGTATTTTTATTTTTATGTTTCCGTAGTCCAGAACTGGCACCACCGCCCCGAGCCGTTATTCGGCCGGGGCATGTGGGTGCCTTTATTTCCCCTGCTCACGGGTATTGCAATCGGGATCAGCATACGGATGGCAAAAGAGTGGGCGAGAACTGAAAAGGAACGCCGGGAACTCCAGGGTGAGAAACTGCTTTCGGAACTGGCTTTTCTGAAATCGCAGGTTAACCCCCATTTTCTCTTCAACACCCTGAATAATATCTGTTCCCTTGCCAGGAAAAAATCGGATGATACCGAACCGGCCATCATCAAGCTTTCACAGATCATGAGATATATGATCACCGATTCAACCCTGGAGAAGGTTGGACTGGAGGAAGAAGTTGATTACCTGAATAATTTCATCGAACTTCAAAAAATTCGGCTTGCCGACAGGGTTGAAATCAGTTTTGTCATTGAAGGCGGGCTCTCGTCCATACAAATTGAACCTTTGCTGCTTATCCCGTTTGTTGAAAATGCATTCAAGCACGGGATCAGTTACAACGGAAAGTCAAGGATAAGCATTGACCTCAGGACAATGCCGGGTGAGTTATCGTTCACGGTTGAAAACTCCAAACCTCCGTCGAGAGATACCCTGAAACTGGAAGAACCGGGTATCGGGCTTAAAAATGTGAGCCGCCGTCTCGAATTGCTTTACCCGGGCAGGCATCAGCTTGAGATACGTGATTCAGAATCTGTTTACCATGTCATGTTAAAGATACAAATACAATGATACGCTGTATAGCAATTGACGATGAGGCCCTTGCACTGGAACTGCTTGAGGATAATATCAGCAAGATACCCTTTCTTGAGCTCTCAGGGAAATTCACAAATGCTTTTGATGCGCTTAATCTGATGCAGGAGCAACCTGTTGACCTGCTTTTTCTGGATATCCAGATGCCCGATATCAGCGGTATTCAGTTCCTGAAGAGCCTTCAGCAAAAACCTGTGGTTATCTTCACGACAGCTTTCTCGAAATACGCGCTTGAAGGATTTGAACTGGATGTGATCGATTATCTCTTAAAGCCGTATTCATTTGAGCGCTTTCTGAAATCGGTCAACAAAGCCCATGAGTATCTCGAACTCCAGGGAAAAGCGAAAGATGCACCAAAAGGTCCGACCTTCGGCTCCCATTATCTTTTTGTAAGAGCCGATTACAAGCTGGTCAAGATAGCGATCCAGGAGATCCTGTACATCGAAGGGCTTAAAGATTATGTGAAGATCTACTGCGGGGAAAAGCCCATATTGACCCAGATGAGTATGAAAGCGATAGAGGAAAAGTTGCCCGCCCAGGATTTTATCAGGGTTCACCGCTCTTTTATTGTCGCCTTTGACAAGATAGATTTCATTCACAAGAGTTTTATCTCGATAAAAGGGAGGGAGATACCATTGAGTGATCATTATAAAGACAACTTTCTTTCTCTTGTTCAGAAGAACAAGATCATGGAGTAGAAGATTAACAAATCATATTATGAAGCGAACTATTTTAATACTAAGTGTTCTGGTTTATTACTCATTTGGGGGATGGGCGCAAAAAGCGCCATGGACATTCCAGCAGTGTCTCGACACCGCTTTAAAACGTAATATTTCGGTCAACCAGACCATACTTGCAAATGAGCTTAACAAGATAAGCCTGGAGCAATCCAAAGCCAACCGAATTCCCAGCGTAAGCGCCAGTGTTGGTGAGACGTATAATATAGGAAAAAACGTTGATGCAACAACCAACCAGTTTGTTATAGGCACATTCCATTCGGGGAACTACGGATTGAATGCCAGTTACAACCTGTTCAACGGATTACAGAACAATAACACAATCAAACAGTACAAGCTGAATATTGAAGCCGGCAAATTCAATATCGAAAATGCAAAGAACGCGGTCATCCTCAGTGTTACAACCGGTTACCTTCAGATTTTGCTTGAATACGAGATCCTGAAAACAACCCAGAACCAGCTGTCGGCCGATTCAATCCAGGTCGACAGGACCCAGAAACAGCTAAACGTTGGAAAGGCTGCCGAAGGCGATTTGCTGCTGATCAAGTCACAGCTGGCCACGGATTACCTTTCGTATGTAAATGCCCAGACTCAGCTGGACCTTGGAAGGGTGACCCTGATGCAGCTTATGCAGATCCCGGTAATTGATAATTTTGATGTGGAGGTCCCGAAATTTGCAGAGCCGGGGCTTGATTTGCTTCTTAGCCAGGACGTGATATACCAGAAAGCCCTGGCCGTCATGCCACAGATCCAGGCTGCATCCCTTAATACGTCAAGTTCAAAGATGGCAATAAAGGTAGCGACAGGGGCCAGGTGGCCAAGGCTAACCTTTTCGGGTGGACTCAGTTCAAACTATGCCTCCAGCCGTAAACAGGGTACAGCGGTCAACCCCGAGAATTACCCTTGGTATTCACAGGTTTGGGATAACGTAGGACAAGCATTAAACCTTGGTTTAAGCATCCCGATTTACAGCAACCGCTCACTGCAAAGCGGGATTGAACGGGCAATAATCAATTCAAAAACTGCTGCCCTCAATGAGCTCAATACCCAGCAAACGCTGAGGATGAATATTGAACAAACCTATACCAGCCTTAAGGCGGCTGCCAAGTCCTATGAGGCAGGCAAAGTTCAGTTGAGTTCAACGGAGATGTCATACCTGAATGCCGAAAAGAAATACAATGTAGGGGTTATGAGCACAACGGATTACCTGATCCAGAAAAACAGCTACATATCATCCTTATCTAGCCTGATACAGACAAAATTTAATTTCATTTTTCAGTCTAAGATCCTTGATTTTTACCAGGGTAAAGCTATTACATTTTAAAAATTTAATTCACAGAATACAATGAAAAAGACTTATTGGATTATCATAATTGTTGCGGTCCTTGGCCTGCTCGTCGGAGGGTACTTCCTGCTTGGGGGAAAATCAGAAAAGATAATTGAATTCCGTTCGGGGAAAGTCGAAAAAGGAGACCTGCAGGTTCTTGTAACCGCCACGGGCACTTTAAATCCTGATACAACCGTTGCGGTTGGCACCCAGGTTTCGGGGATCATCACCAAGATCTATGTGGATTTCAATTCGGTTGTAAAAAAGGGGCAGCGGATCGCTGTGCTTGATACCACCTTCCTTGCCTCTTCTGTGGAAGATGCAAAATCAAACCTTTTCAGGACGCAGGTTCAGACAAGGCTTACCAAGCGCACCTATGAGCGCAATAAGACGCTTCTGGAGCAAAAAGTGCTGGCGCAATCTGATTTTGACCAGAGCCAGTCGGATTATGAGACTGCCCAGGCCAATGAGAAATCGGCACAGTCGGCTCTTGACAGGGCTTTGATCAATCTGCATTATGCCACGATTGTAGCCCCTGTTTCAGGAGTTGTCATTTCAAGGAATGTGGATATAGGACAGACTGTAGCTTCAAGTTTCAGTACGCCAACCTTATTTTCGATTGCCAACGACCTGACCAAGATGCAGCTCCAGGCCAGCATTGATGAAGCCGACATCGGCAAGATCAAGGTAGGTCAGGATGTTTCATTTAAGGTGGATGCATACGTGGACCAGATATTTTCGGGAACCGTATGGCAGATAAGGTTGCAACCGGTATCAGTTTCGAACGTTGTGAACTATACGGTAGTCATCAATGTGCCGAACGGGGATCTGAAATTAATGCCCGGGATGACGGCAAATCTTACAGTTAAAACACAGGAGGTGCTGAACGTGCTTAAGGTCCCGTCGGCAGCATTAAGATTCTGGCCCCCCCAGGAATATTTTGACAAGCATTTAAAGGAATATCCCGATTCTATTCAGAAAATGATTGAACGGGCACAAAAAATAATTGCACGCAGGCAATCGGGCCAAAGTGGAAGTGGAAGCCAGGCAGGTTCAGGAACACCGTCTGGAACCGGCGGGCAGACAGCCGCAAATGCTCAGGCAGGCCAGGGTAACCAGCAGGCTTCGGGCGCCCAGGGCAGCTCAGCACAGCCAGGCAGGCAAAACAGCCAGGCAGCATCCGGTGGCCAGCCGGGGATGAGGCGTCCTGAGGGTGTGGGAGGTCAGTCAACAGCAGGCCGCCAGGCCGGTGCCATGCAGCAACAGGGAACACCCGGCACACAAAACAATGCCCAGGGCCAGAGAAGCTGGGGAGGACAGGGCGGAAGTTTCAGCCGCCAGAAAATGGGTATGGTTTGGGTAAAACAGGGAAACCTACTCTTTCCCCACAGGGTAAAGACCGGGATCTCCGATAACAGTTTTACCGAAGTTGAAGGCTCATTAAACGAAGGCGATGAACTTATCACAGGAGTAGTGAACACGAATCCCGCACAGCAAACAACACAGCAGCAAAATCCGTTTGCACCGCAGATGGGCCGTCCGGGCCAGCCTGCAGGAGGTGCCGGAAGAGGAGGCCGTTAATATGAAAGACACGATTATTTCGGTTAAACACCTCGTGAAGGTTTATAAAATGGGAGACCTGGAGGTGCACGCTCTGAGAGGGATCGATATGGATGTTCAGAAAAGCGATTTCGTGGCAATAATGGGCAAAAGCGGATCGGGCAAATCAACTTTTATGAACATCATAGGCTGCCTTGATGTGCCTACCAAAGGGGAATACATGATCGACGACGTGGATGTGAGGAAAATGAATAAGGACGAGCTTGCCCACCTGAGGAATAAAAAAATAGGGTTTGTGTTCCAGTCGTTCAACCTGCTTTCCCGCACATCTGCCCTCGAAAACGTAGAACTTCCCCTGATGTATAACAGCAAGATCACCTCAAAGGATATGAGGGAACGTTCTATACGGGCTCTTGAATCAGTGGGGCTTGCCAGCAGGGCCCATCATTTCCCAAGCCAGCTTTCGGGAGGCGAACAGCAAAGGGTTGCCATTGCCAGGGCGCTTGTGAACGATCCGGTTGTCATACTTGCAGATGAACCCACCGGCAACCTCGACACCCGTACCAGCGTTGAAGTGATGAGCATTTTCCAGAAACTGAACACGAATGGGATTACCGTTATCATTGTAACCCATGAACCGGATATAGCAGCCTATACCGACAGGAATATTTCGTTCAGGGATGGCAGGATCCAGAAGGACTTTCGGGTGGAAAAGCCAAGGAATGCAGCTGCAGAGCTTTTAACCATGCCAATACTTACAGAGGAGGACACCATATGAAACTTAAAAACCAGTTAAAGGCAGCGTTAAGGTCTTTGGCTAAGAACAAGATGCGTACTTTTCTGACGATGCTTGGGATCATCATTGGAGTTGGTTCGGTTATTGCCATGCTGGCCATTGGCCAGGGCTCCAAGGAAAGCATACAGAAACAGATAGCCGGACTGGGTACCAACCTCCTTACGGTTTTTCCTTCGGCAAGTATGACTGGGGGAGTGAGGCTGGAAGCAGGTTCCAGCATTAAATTAACTATCGATGACTACAAATCTCTTTCCAGTCGCTGCCCGGCAATTATGTATTCCACACCAACCGTCAGGACCAGCGGCCAGCTTATCGCAGGAAGCCAGAACTGGAGGACTTCGGTATGGGGGGTGTACCCCGATTATTTCAACATCCGAAACCTGGATCTGGAAAAAGGAGCTGTGTTTACCATGATGGACGACCGCACTGCAAGCAAGGTTTGCGTGATCGGGCAAACCGTGAATAAATACTTGTTCGGCGAAGGCCAGGATCCCACGGGCCGGATGATCAGGATCAATAAAATCCCTTTCCAGGTCGTTGGCCTCATCGTTACAAAAGGCCAGAATGCTTTTGGCCAGGACCAGGATGACATTGTGATCGCCCCTTTCAATACCGTACAGGTGCGCATGCTCACAGTCCAGAACATCCAGAGTATTATGGCATCTGCAACTACCGAAAAAATGATCCCCGAGGCCACGGATGAGATAACCCAGGTTTTAAAAGAAAGGCACAGGCTTGGACCTTCGGAAGATCCCGATTTTACTATTCGCACACAGGCAGATATCGCGAGCACAGCCACGGCAACTGCGGGTATCTTAACTGCCCTCCTGGCAAGTATTGCAAGTATTTCCTTACTGGTTGGAGGGATAGGCATCATGAACATCATGCTGGTATCGGTAACCGAAAGGACTCGTGAAATAGGAATCCGCATGGGTGTGGGCGCAAGAGGCAGGGATGTGCTGTTACAGTTCCTGATCGAAGCCCTTATGATCAGCCTTATCGGAGGTTTCCTTGGAGCCGGTTTAGGAATTGCCGCCTCAGGCATTATAGCCAAACTTATGAGCTGGCCTGTAACCATTACAATTCAGTCCATCGTACTCTCGTTCCTTTTCTCAACGGCAATAGGGATCTTCTTTGGCTGGTACCCGGCCCGCAAAGCCGCAAGCCTGAATCCCATCGATGCCCTGAGATATGAATAGGCTGCCGATCACTTTCTCCCCGTCAGATCAAGTATCCCGTTGATGAAAGTGAGGGGATGGGGCGGATTGCCCGGTACGTAAAGGTCGGGCCTGATACGTTCAATGAATTTCCGGTCCAGAGCTGCACTGTCATTAAATATCCCGCTGCTGATTGCAGCCGTCCCTGCGAGGATTACAATTTTGGGGGAAGGTGTTGCGTCGTAGCAGATCTGCAGGGCTTCGGCCATATTCCCGCTCATAGGACCGCTTATAACCAGCCCGTCGGCATGCCGGGGAGATGCAACGAATTCTATACCGTAACGCCCCATATCAAAGTTTACATTGCCACAGGCATTGAGTTCCATTTCGGCCGAATTGTCGCCTCCGGCCGAGACCTGGCGCAGCTTAAGGGCATTATGAAAAAATGACCTGATCTCTTTCCCGGCAGATCCCTGCTCAACAACAACAGGCCTGTCCTCACCTGCTTTAACAATAAGGCCTTGCCTGGAATTGCTTGCAATACGGTAGTCGGCGGTAAAGCGGATCTTCCCGGGCAGGGCGAAACTGCATTCCATACAGAATTCGCATTTCCCCAAATCAAGCCTGAAAGGGCCGCTTTCGATGGCGCCCGTGGGGCAAAGAGCTTCGGCGATTTTTTCTTCAGCCTGGCTGATATCCCCGCTGATCACAGGCCGGCCGCGGAATCCCTCAGGCAGCGCTGCCTTTCGCAGGTCCTTGACGTATTGCCGGCCGTGGCGGCGAAAAATGCTTATGATACCTAGAGCCATATATTCCCTTTTTTACAGATCAAATCCACAATATGATAAACTATAGCTCTTGTTGCATAACGGGAAATCGGATATCTCCTGGTTCCTTACCGCCAGGGCCAAAGCCATCCAGTTATGAAAGGAAGGGTCTTTTACTTTATAATGAATGATGTTCCCTTTCTCGTCTGTGACTGCGGATTGCATGATCTCTCCCCTCCATCCCTCGGCCATGGACAAGGCAAAACTTGATGTATGAATGCTGTGATCATAAACTGGTTTGCCGGGGGCCGGGTCAGGGCCATGCCTCTCGAGCAAGTCCCTGATAATACGGATTGATTTTTCAACTTCAATTTTTCTCAGCATGGCCCTTGCCCATACGTCACCCTGGTGGAGCGTTACCGGTTCATAAGCGTAATTATTAAAAGCCTGGAAGGGATGTGACCATCGGATATCGCGTTTTACACCGCTGCTTCTCGATGCCATGCCAACGGCCCCGATCATTCCTGCCTGGCGGGCGCTCAGCTTGCCGATGCCTTCGAAACGGCTGAGGACACTTGGGTTTGTGAATATCTCCTGGCTGATCTGCCCGTATCTTTCTTCAACATCCTTAAGGTTTGAAAGCAGGGTTTTAACAAATCCATCCTTTAAGGGATAATGGCACCCGCCCGTCCTTACAATTCCTTTGCCAAATCGGTTCCCGCACCATAACTGGGTTGTATTGATAACGACGGTCCTCAGGGCTTCATTCACCACCTGCCCGAACTGGTATGCTATGTCGGTGCAGAGGGCAGCCGAGTCGCCGATATGCACTGCTATCCTTTCAAGCTCGAGAGCAATCACACGTTCAGCCTGGAGGGCGGGCGACGGCATTGTTCCCGTAATGACTTCCATAAGCTGGACATGGGCTATTGAATGGCCAACGGCCGTATCCCCGGCAATACTCTCGGCAAGTATGGCACGCTGAATACTGGTTAGCTTTTCAAGAAAAAGCTTCTCAATACCCCTGTGCTGAAAACCAAGCTGTATTTCAAGGTGAAGCACTTTTTCACCCTTGCAAATAAACCTGAAATACCCGGGTTCTATGATCCCTGCATGGATCGGGCCTACACCGACCTCGTGGACGCCTTCGCCTTCAATGGAGAAGAAAGAATAGGGATGCATCCCGCATCCCGCATCCTGCATCCTTTGCTCTTCATCCCGCTTATGCGAACGTAAGGGTTTCATCCATGGATGCCCTGTGAATTCCACTCCGTACTGCTCAGATATTTCGCGTTCAAACATGTGAAATGAAGGAATGGAAGGAGTGAGTGAGTCAAGAACAGGGGAGGGAGAGGCTTTCTGCTCATGAGAAAGCAGGATCAATGAATGCTCATGGTCTGAAGCGATGCAGCAGAAAAACCTGAGATCTGCACCCATAGGGACCGCGTGATAGGTAACGCAGTGACATCCCTCATCCACCATCATCTCATTCACCTTATCCATAAATAAAGGATAAGCCAATACAGGAATGTCACCAAGGGGAACAACGAATGGATTTGAATTCACCACGACCATACCATCACGCTCTCCATTCATTTCGGCAGATTTTGAATAATATCCATGATCATATCCCTTAAAAATCCGGGCTGTGTAAAGCAGATCACGATCACAAGCCCGAACAGTATGTACTGTGAAACGGTTTGCCAGGGGTTTACTTTTTCACCCGGCCTCACACTGGCTGTCCTGGGCTGGGAAAAAACTATGTGAAGCACCCTGGTAAGCATGGCATAAAGCACAAAGCACAGCAGGATGGCGGCAACCGTCATGTAAAGGTAGTTCCCATTAGCGACCATGGCTTTGAACATCAGCAGTTCCGAGATGAACATACCCGAAGGGGGGATGGCGGTGATGCAGAGCAGCCCCAGCAGCAGGGCTGTGGCGCCTGCCGGGTAAAGGTTCATGTAATTGCCAGATTCATCCAGGTTATAGGTCCCCATGACCTTGTACGACTGCCCCATCTGGTAAAAAAGCCCGGCTTTGGCAAAAGAATGAAGTATCACATGCAGTATGGCTGCATAATACCCTATTCCGCCCATTCCAAGAGCTATTGCAACAATCCCCATGTTCTCGAGGCTGGAATAAGCCAGCATCCGTTTGTTGTGCTTGGCTTTAAGCATATAGCCTGCCGAGATCAGAATCGACAGGAAACCCGAGAGCAGCAGCACATGGTTCATAAACGGCAGTATGGGAGTGGCCGAGAAAAGCGCATAAATGCGGAAAATGGCAAGGAACCCCACGTTCATCAGGGTTGTCGAGATAAAAGCGCTGATGGGGGGAGGGGCCACGGTATGCGCGTCCACGGTCACCGTATGCATGGGAAAGAGTCCCATTTTGGTACTGTAACCTACCAGTACGAATACGAATGCGATCTTCAGGTAAAGCGGGTTTGCAAGGCGGGCAATCTCGGTAATTGAAGAAAATGAAAGATGGAGAAGGCGTACGTCCCTTACAGTGAACCCCAGGAACAGTATGCCGATATAGGCCAGGGCGATCCCGATCGAACAAACAAAGACATATTTCCAGGTGGCTTCCAGGGCGATGGCCGTGCGGTCGTGATAGATCAGTGCTGCAACGGCAAGGGTGGTGGCTTCCACGAAGATCCAGACCGTGGTCATCCCGTTGGCCAGGTAAGCGCCCGTCATTGCGGCAATAAGGGCGATGAGGGCTGAGTGGTAAATTGCGTAAATCCTGGGAGGGTCATTACGAACATAAATGAAACCGTGGTAAACCGTGGTAATGCTGAGGATCGACAGCACCGATTGCAGCATCAGCCCGAGGGTGTCGAAGGTGAAATAATCCAGCACCGTTTCGCCCCGGTGCATCCAGCAGTATGCTGTAAAGGCTACGTGAATTACCACATAGGATGAGGTAAGCAGCCTTGCCAGCGGCTTCGAATGTATCAATGCCACCAGCAGGCCCAGCAGGAGTGAGAGGGCGAAAAAGAGGATGAATATGTGGGCCGGCTCAATCATCTTTCAGTATCGTTAAGTCATCGGTTTGCTGCCTGAGGCGCATCACGAATATTCCCAGTATAAGCACGCTCACAAAGATATCCAGCAGTATCCCTATATTGATCAGCATGGGGATCTCGCTCCCGATGGCCAGTGAAAGTAAAAGAACGGCGTTTTCAATAACCAGGAAACCGACGAGATGAGAGAAGATTTTCCTGTGCGAAATGATCATGAACAAGCCTGTATACACGGCAAAAAAAGAAACAATAAAGAACAGCAGGTTATAAGGGGTGGTGTTCATCGAAAAGGAAACCACTATGCTGAGCAGGAAGCCCAGGCTCACGAAAAGCAGGGAATAGAATGAAGGCAGGGCTTTATCATGGACGCGGGCTACGCCTGTCCTGCGGATGACGGTAAACAGCAGGTATGGTACAACGATAACTTTGAACAACAGGGTTTCAATAGCAACAAACAGGACTGTGGCAAGTGTGATCCTGTCGAGTTGCAGGAAAGATAAGCCGAACAGCAGCAGCCCCTGCAGTCCCACAAGCCCCGCATAGATACTGAACCTCTCGGTAACGCTGAGGTAGATCAGGGTGATGGCAAACACTATGATGAGCATTGATGTCATGTCAGCGGATGAGGTTGCGGGTTAATAACAGTACGAGGATGAATGCGATGAGGGCAACCGAACTGAGGGTAACGATGAACTGGGGGTTTTTGGCCAGTTTCTTCCTTGCGCGGAAGGATTCCATTAGCCCGATAGCAGCAGCAAACCCTGCCTGTACGAGGAGGAACAGCAGCACATTCGTGCCCAGCCATCCGCCCTTAACAGGTAAGATCAGGTTCGCGATAAGCCCTCCGTAAAGCACGAATTTTAGGTTTGTCCCGGTTTGGATGAGGGCAAGGTCCACCCCGCTGTAATCGAGTATCATCACTTCGTGGACCATGGTTAGTTCGAGATGGGTCCTGGGGTCGTCTACAGGCATGCGGCTGTTTTCTATCATGGCGATCTGCAGCAGAAGGTAGGTTGCGATGGCCCCGGTGATGAGTGAAAATTCGCCTGCAAACTGGAAATGTGAAAAGATATCCTGCATCGAAAGATGGCCCGACAGCAGGGCAAGGGTTCCGAAGAGGATGAAAAAGGCAGGTTCGGTGAACATGGAATACAGGGCTTCGCGGTTGGCTCCCATGCCTTCAAAGCTGCTGCCGGTATCCATAGCGCCCAGGATGAACATGAGTTTTCCAAGGGCGAGCAGGTATGCAAAAAGAATGAAATCACCTTCAAAACCCAGTATCGACGGCATGCCCGGGAAGGGGAGGAGCATAAGAGCGCAAAGGACCGTGGCCAGGTAAACTGCAGGCGCAAGTCTGAAAATGAAGCTTGTTGTTGTGCTGAATACGCTGCTTTTCCTGAAAAGCAGGAGGATGTTCTTCCAGGCTTGAAGTATTCCCGGGCCTTTACGGCCACCGGCGATGCTTTTCACCCTGAGGATGATCCCCGGGAAAAAGATTGCGGATACTATGGCCAGCAGGGCTCCTGTCATATGAGTTTAAGGTATAGCAGTGCAAAGATCAAAAGGATGAAAATAAAAGCATACAATACGTAATGCCTGATATTGCCGGTTTGCAGCCTGGCCAGTTTTTTCAGTACATACCAGCTGAGATCGGTTAATTTTCCAATGCCCCTGCCAAAGATATCCGAAGTATGCTGATGCAGCGAGCGGGTACGGGGGAAGATGTCTTCGTTAGAAATGGTCCTGAATTCCTCTCGGTCCCTGAGCACAGGCTGGGCCAGTTCGGCGAGGTTTTCGGCAAACGAAGTCCCGGTGTATTGCTGCCTGGAAGTTGCGTGGGTATAGCCGCATCCCCAGGTTGGGCCATATTCGGGTTTCCTGTTTTTCAGCAGCAGTGTCCTTATGTAAAGTATAAGGGTCACAATTGAAATCAGGATGAGGCCGAAAAGGCTGATCCTGTTCAGGGAGGTTCCGTAGAAAACCCCTGAGGAAATCGGGCCCAGGCGGAAACGGGTTTCGACCAGGCTTGCAATGGGCGAAATCGCAGCCAGCGGCATCAGGCCGATGCCAAGAATCATAAATGCGATCAGAAGCTGGGGAAAGATCATATCCCTTGTGATGGCCGAGGCTTGAATAGGAATGACTTTACGGGGAGTTCCGAGGAAGCTTATCCCGAAGGCCCGTGAAAAACTGAAGATTGCAAGCCCCCCGATCAGGGTCAGTGTGAGAATGACCACTAGGAACACTATGGAAAGGTATTCATTCCCGGCGCCCAATCCTTTGAAGAACCCTGTGTACAAAAGGAACTCCGAAATAAATCCGTTCAGGGGGGGGAGAGCGCAGATGGCCGAGGAGCCAAGGAGAAACAAGCCTGCAGTGCGCGGAAGCGAGTGAACCAGCCCACCCAGTTCCTCGATGTTCCTGGTATGGGTTGCCCTGTAAACCGATCCGGAGGCATAAAAAAGAAGGGATTTGAACAGTGAATGGTTGAGCACATGCAGCAGGCTGCCGGTGAAGCCGAGGACTGCGAGCACGGGCTTGTGCAGGGCCAGGCCTATGCATCCAAGGCCCATTCCAAGGCCTATGATGCCGATGTTTTCGATGGTCGAGTAGGCAAGTATCTTTTTCAGGTCGGTCTGTACTATTGAAAATAAAATGCCGAGTAATCCTGTGAAGGCTGAGATGATGAGAATGACCAGCCCGATGGTGTACCAGTCGGACTGTACCGAAACAAGTACCCTGAATATCCCGTAAATACCCATTTTGATCATCACCCCCGACATAACTCCCGAAACATGGGATGGTGCGGCAGGATGGGCTTCGGGTAACCAGGTGTGAAACGGAATGAAGCCTGCCTTTACTGCAAACCCGGCAAAGAACAGCAGGAAAAGGCCGGTATTTGAATGATTTGCAAAGTATGCAGGCAGGGCGTCAAAGCTCATCACCCCTGTACCGGCTTCGGTAAGAAGGAAAGCAAACAGTAGCAGCACAAAACCGATATGCATCTGTATAAGGTAATTGACGGCTGTTTTAAGGGTGGCCCGCTTTTCCGCTTCAAACAAGATCAGCATAAAGGATGAAACGGCCATCAGTTCCCAGGCGATAAGAAATGAAAGCCCGTCGCGGATTGTGAGCACGGCAAGCATGGAAAAGTGAAGCCAGGTATAACTGAAGTTATGCAAGGCAAGCTGGGCCGGGTTCTTGGTTTTGGCGTAGGCTTTGAGATAGCCCCTGGAGTAAAGAATTCCCGTAAGCACTGTAAAATTGGTCACCAGGATGAAAAATGCGCTCAGGGGGTCGAGGGTGAAACGGAGTTCCCCAAGGTATCCCCTGAAAACCCAGTTTGTTGAAGTCATGACTTCCCGTATCGGCGATACGGGTATGGCTGAGGCATCGGCAAGGGGAGAAAAAAACTGGAAGAATGCAGGGACAGAGGTTACCAGGATTACGAACAGGACCAGTGAAAGGGTATAGTAATAGCGTAACCTCCCGGGAACCACCAGGATGAGAAATGAACCTAAAACCGCTGCAGGAATGAAAATCTGCTCCATCGCGTGTGCAAAGTAAACGTAATCCCTGCCTCAAATGAGTACCCGCCGGCAGAACTTATAAACAGGGAGGCGGTGAAAATTTTTCCACCCCCCTTAACGTTCATCCGCTGAGGCCTGAAATTACCTTGCAGGGCCTGATAATTTAATGAATTTTGTGTTGAAGTTCAGTTTCCCCGACTCCAGCATCAGGAGGTAAATTCCGTTGATAAAGCCTCTAATTGGTAAAGGGTATTCCTGTTTATCGCCGGGGGTCGCACTGACCTGCCCCGAGAACACCTTAATTCCCAGAGGGTTTAATACAGTTATATTTACAAGCCCGGATAATCCGGCCGGGAATTTTATTTTGAGGATATCGGTGGCTGGATTCGGGTAAACTGTAAAAAAGGGATTGGAAACGGGCGGGTCAATGCCCAGGTCGGGTCCCAGGAAAATATTGCGAACATACATGTCGTTGCCGCTGAAGGACCGGATCCCGCGAACCCTTATCAGCAGTTTGCCGGAACCGGATTCCCCTGAAAGGTCCACCTGGAATTTTTTCCATTGGCTTGTATCGGGCAGCCAGCCTATGAATTCAAACTCTCCGCAACCTCCGATGTCAATGTCGGTTGCCCATTTTTTAAGCACATTTCTCCAGCTTGTTCCGCAGTCGGTAGTCACATCCACCCTGATTGTATCATGTGACATGTCCGGATTCCCGTTGCTGCACCAGGCAACTTCAAGGCCCAGTTTGAGCGAATTCATTTTGGAAACGTCGAACAGCGGAAGAAAAAAGTCGTTGTATGTGCCTTCCTGCATGGTAAAAAGCCTTAGCTGCAAGGCCGAAATCAAATAAGATGAAGAAATGGTATTGTAGGAAATACGCTTCCAGGTATTTCCGTCTTTGTTGGGATTGTATACCGACCAGCCGGGGTAGGGCCAGCCCTGGGAGGTGAAATATTCATGTATGGGTGGTGCGACGGGCGTGATGGCAATTGTAATCACATTTTTGCAGGCGGCTATTGTTGAGTTTATGATGGGTTTATTATTAGGCTTTAGCACTGCAGTGTAAATTGAATGGCCTCCGTTTTCAAGGTAAACCGAATTAAAAGACACTTCCTGTTTCAGTCCCGGGGCGACCTTCCCTGACCATTTTACCGTATCGGCTTTGGATGTGGTATCGGGATAACAAATAAGCAGGGCTTGTTTCAATGTATCCGTCCCCAGGTTCCATAAAGTGACTTTTGGATTTTTCAGACTGTCGCCGCATTGCAAAGGAGGGAAATTCAGGCTTGTGACAGGATCCAGGCCTGCATAATCGGGCAATGCCTGGGCTTGGGTAATGGCCGCCTGCCCGACTTTTTTTGAAACGTCATCCTGTACAAAGGCGATAACCCTGATCGTAGCCAGGTTGTGAAAATAATCAGGCATGAGTATTTTAAAGAGAAGGGTATCGGCTGTTCCTGAAACCCATGAACAGGGCAGCACGGCTCCCGAAGGATCAGGGACGAGTTTTTTACAAACCGTTTTAAAGATTTTTTCCCCGTTTGAGCCGGGAGGATAAATAAAGGCAATGGAATCTTCAATAACAGCGATACGGGCCCTTAGTTTGCCCGCTTCAAAAGACTGTAAGGTATCGCTGCGGATGATCAGGCTGATGCTTATGGAATCGAGCCCGGGGCTGAAGGCATGTTGCAGCTTAAGGTGAAAATGTATGGGGACCTGGCTGAGTGAATCAACCAGCTGCTGCGTAATTTGTTCGTACATTTTATTTGTTCCGTCGGTATATGACATTGGTGCTGAAGACACGCCATAGTACTTCATTCGCTGGTTTATCTGCGCCGAATCGTCGTTATACATCGGATCATAACTGGGAATATTAACCTGGTATTTCAGGGTGATGAGCTTGCCGGGATTAAGTTTTACAAGGCTGTCGATGTACCTGTTGCCGGCGGGACAACTTCCACAGGAGGCCCCGGTAAAATGCTCAATCAGGACCAGGCGGTGGTCCTGGGAAAATGCTGCTGATGCCCTGGCCAATATAAGAAAGACAATCAAAAAGAAATACCTGCTTTTCATGGAATTTGTTTTAAACCTTGTTTGACTTTAAAACTCAGGAAAATAATGAAACTCCCAACCCTATTACAAAGATACGTTACCATGAAGCGTTTTGCACGGGTCAGCATTAATAAAAGAGGCCGGTACCTGAATAAAACGCCCGCTTTGACAAGTATCTGCCATAATCAATTGAGCAAATCATATTGTTGATTTACACACACTAATGGCCTTGACTATCCCAGGCTGATTTGAACGGTCCGATCTTGAGTTTTGATTGTTAACAGGTTAAGGTGGTCAATCAAAATCGGCGGCAGGTGGTAAGATGCTTGGTTCTTTATAAGTTTGAGTGGATGGATGGCATATAATTCAAACAAGTCCATATATTTGTTTCCAAATGGACAGCAAAAAAGTTGTTTTAGAGGTGGCCATAATAATGATAAAATGAAACTGAAATGGAAAAGAGAACAAAAATCCGGATTTACATATTTGCAGTTATAGCAGTGGCATTGATTTTCACAAGCAGTTGCAAGAAGACGAATAACAATAACGATTCAACTCCAACACCTGGAACGGTAACAGACATTGACGGTAATATTTATCACACTGTAACGATTGGAACCCAGACTTGGATGGTTGAGAACCTTAAAACGACCAGGTACAACGATGGCACCTCTATACCGTTGGTAGCAGATAGTGCAACTTGGAGTAATTGGACCATTCCCGGATATTGCTGGTACAATAATGAAGACGCTACTTACAAAAATACTTTTGGCGCTTTGTATAACTGGTACGCAGTACAAACAGGAAAACTTGCTCCAACAGGCTGGCACGTGCCCACCGATGCCGAGTTGACAGTACTTACTACATATCTTGGAGGAGAAGCGATAGCAGGTGGAAAAATGAAATCTACCGGCACAATAGAGGCCGGCACGGGGCTATGGTATACACCCAATACCAACGCAACCAATTCAAGTGGGTTTACAGGCGTTCCGGCAGGCTACCGGTCCGGCAGTGGAGCATTCCTCTACATTAACTACCTCGGCTTATGGTGGAGTTCTTCTGAGGGCATTACAGGCAGTGCCTGGTTACGGGAACTATACTACATTGTGAGCAATGTACACGGAGACTATGGTGGCAAGAGTTTCGGGTTATCTGTGCGTTGCGTTCGGGATTAGCAGGCATATATATAAAGACACTGGAAAAAACAAAACCCACTGATTATCAGTGGGTTTTGGTAGCCCCGGCAGGAATCGAACCTGCATCTAAAGTTTAGGAAACTTCCATTCTATCCATTGAACTACAGGGCCAATGGGGCGGCAAAGGTATAAAAAAAATCAAAGAATTTTATTAATTAGAGGTTTAAGCACTCCCGGTAAGTTCCCTGCCCTTCTGGGGTGGGGAACTTACCGGGAGTGCTTAAAATACGGTTATAATCTCAATATCTGGTCTTTCGATGTCGGTTTGCCCGATGATTTCTTTAACGATCTCTGCTTTTGTCATGATGGTTTTATTTATTTAATACTGCATCAAAGGTAAAGTGATGAAATTCAATAATATGTAATGGAAATTAAAAAAACATTGTAAGCTTGTGATGAATGAAGAGTGTAATGAAATGAATGACAAATTCATAATTATCATCTTTGTAAATTTGTTCGTCCTTAAATAGCGACATCCCCTGGAAAATCATCTATCTTTATCTCATCAATTCGAAGTGGTAAAGCTGAAACGTTTAACCCGATATTTTCCGGAGGTATGAAAAAATTTATATTTACAATTATTGCTTCGGTGATCGTGATTGTGATCATCGTATTGCTGTTTGTAGTTGGCCATAAAAAAGAGAATACCGGCAAGCGCGAGGTGTTGAGCGACGTCCCTGTCACTATCGACACGGTTCAAAAACAGCCTTTGTCGAACCTGGTCAGCCTGGTCGGCCTGATCGATGCTGCCAGCGAAGTCGAAATTGTCACGGAAGCCCATGGACTGATCACGAAAGTGAATTTTAAGATCGGCGACCAGGTAAAGAAAGGAACCGTACTTGTTGAGATCGACGACCTCCTTACTAAGTCGGACCTGGCCAAGCAGGAGATAAATTATTTTAAGGCAAAACGGGATTTTGAGAGGAATAAAACCCTGTATGAGCAAAACTCGATCTCAGCATCCCAGCTGGATATTTCGAGGCTCGACATGCAGGCGGCCGAAAATGACCTTACAAGGGCAAAGAGGGCTCTCGACGACACCAAGGTCAAGGCCCCTATGAACGGCACGATCAACTCAAAAAAGATCAACGAAGGCTCCTATATACAGCAGAACTCATCCATAGGGAATATCGTTGACATCTCCACCCTTAAGGTAAAGGTGAGCGTTTCTGAAAGAGACGCTTTCATGCTGCATCCCGGCGACAGCGTTGAGGTTACGACTGATGTTTACCCTGGCCATATTTTCCAGGGACATATTGATAACATTGCTTCCAAAGCCGATGAAGCCCATACTTATCCCGTAGAGATCCATCTCCCGAACGATCCGGCATTCCCATTGAAGGGAGGGATGTTCGGCCGTATCAATTTCACTTCGGTCACCTCACGAAACGCCATTGCCATTTCGCGCGATGCCCTGATAGGCAGCGTGAAAGATGCCCAGGTCTTTGTTATCAAAGGAAATATCGCAATCCTCAGGAACATAACCATAGGACGCGAATCGGGCCAGCTGCTCGAAGTCCTGAACGGACTGGAAGAGGGGGAGATGGTAGTGACCAGCGGTCAGAATAACCTGTCGGACAACCTGAAAGTTATCATTGTAAAATAAAGCAGCTGCCATGTCGATAACCGAATTAGCGATAAAACGCCCGTCTTTCATTATCGTGATCTTTCTGGCCTTAGGGATGCTGGCTATTTTCGGGTATTTCCAGCTGGGGTATGAATTACTGCCCAAGATCGATCAGCCTTATGTTACGGTAAAAACCCTGTATCCGGGGGCATCCCCCGGTGAAGTGGAGAACAATGTAACCCGGGTGATAGAGGATGCCCTTTCGGGTATAGAAAAAGTGAAAAACATAAGCTCAACTTCTTATGAAGGACTTTCGCTCATTGGCATAGAATTTTACAGGAATGCTACGATTAACATAGCCGTTCAGGATGTTCAGCGGAAGGTGAACGAGATCATCTCAACCCTGCCCAAAGAGGTGAAAACCCCTTCGCTGCTCACTTACTCGGTGAGCCAGATCCCTGTCCTCAGGCTTTCTCTTACTTCCAATCTTTCCCCGGCCAGGTTTTACACCCTGGTCGACGACCAGATCAAACCCAGGCTGTCGAGGGTACAGGGTGTCGGGAATATCACCATTAACGGCGGACTGAAACGGGAGATCAAGGTGAACATCGACGCCCAGAAGGTCAGGTCGTACGGACTTTCGATAAGCCAGGTGGCTAACTCAATCAATGCAGCCAACCTCGATTTTCCTACCGGCAAGCTTAAAGACCCCCTGCGGCAGTTCGTGGTAAGGGTAGCCGGGAAATTCACTTCCCTTGAAGAAATGAACAACCTGGTGGTCGGATATTCCAAAGAGGGAGGGGAGATCCGCCTTCGCGACATTGCCGAGATCCATGATGCAACCATTGATGCCACCCTCATCAGCAGGTTCAGCGGGATCAATGCACTTGGCCTGGAAATCCAGAAGCAGAACGACGCCAATATGGTGAAAGTCTGCGAGAACGTTCGCAGGGAATTGAAAGTGCTGGAAGCCGATTACAAGGGCATGAACCTTCATTTCGACATTGCCGACGACCAGAGCGTTTTCACTATGGCGGCAGCCCATGCAGTAATGGAAGACCTGGTCCTTGCAATTATTCTTGTAGCTGCAGTGATGTTTCTTTTCCTGCATTCGGTGCGTACGGCGCTTATCGTCATGGTATCCATCCCATGTTCCCTTACCACTGCATTCGTGGTCATGTGGGTTGCCGGGATGTCTTTAAACCTTTTCACATTATTGGCCTTGTCGCTTGTGATCGGGATACTGGTCGACGACAGCATCGTCGTTCTTGAGAACATCTACCATCATCTTGAAAAAGGAGAAGACAGGCTCACTGCATCCGTTAAAGGACGTACTGAGATCGGTTTTGCTGCAGTCTCAATTACATTTGTCGACATCGTGGTGTTTGTTCCCCTCGCCCTCACTACTGGACTCATAGGTGACATCATCCGCGGGTTTTCGATTATCATCCTTGTCTCAACCCTTACCAGCCTGATGGTTTCATTTACAGTAACACCCATCCTGGCATCGCGTTTTGCAAAACTCGAATCCATAGCTTCCGACAGCCTTCTTAACAGGTTTGGGAAGTTCTTTGAGCAGGGTTTCCGCTGGCTTACCGCGAAGTATGCAGCTATTCTCGGATGGAGCCTCAGGAATCCCTACCGGGTGTTATTTGTCGTCGCATCGGGCCTGGTGATAACGCTGATGATCCCTGCAGCCGGACTTATTGGTTTTGAATTCATGAAACAGACTGACCGCAGCCAGTTTTCGGTGGCTCTTGAATATGCTCCAGGAACAACCCTGGAAAGCAACAACCGGCAGACAAGGAAGATAGAAGAACTGATCACGACCCTGCCCGAGGTTACGAATATCCTGACCAACGTGGGTAAGGGAAGCGACGGGGTAAGCACCGACAACCAGACCGAGATCGTGGTTTCGCTATGTGACAAGAATAAGCGCAGCTTAACCACAGCCGAACTGGGTTCCAGGGTCAAGGACCTTACCGCGAAAATCCCCGGGGTGAAAGTGTTTATAAACCAGATCGGTTTTGCAGGAGGGGCCAGCTCGGCTCCCGTGCAGGTGGAGATTACCGGCATCAATTATGATTCCATCATGAAGTCGGCCGACCTGGCTGCAAAAACCCTTATACTGACTCCCGGCGTTACTTACCTGAGATTTTCGGCAAGCAGGGGAAATCCTGAAACCCGGGTCGAGATCGACCGTCAGAAGATGGCAGCCCTAGGCCTGAGCGTGAGTGACGTAGGCTCGGCCCTGCAGGTTGCGCTCACCGGGAATAACGACTCGAAATACCGGGATGGCTCGAACCAGTTCGACATACGGGTTGCCCTGGATAAGTTTGACCGGACCAACCCCGACGATATCTCTCATCTTTCGTTTATCAACAGTAAAAACAGGATCATCGAACTTCAGCAGTTTGCCAGCATCTACCAGTCCTCGGGACCAACTAAGCTGGAGCGCAAGAACCGTAATGCGCTTACCACGGTAAGCGCTTATACCGACGGATCTCCTGCGGGTTCCATTGTACAGGCATTTGCTGCAAGGCTTGGCAACAGCAAGGCAGGAGGAACCGTGATAGGGTTCGGAGGGGACCAGGAGGAGATGCTTACTTCCTTCCTCAGTCTCTTCATCGCACTTATAGCAGCCGTCATCTTTGTTTACTTCATCATGGTGATACTGTACGATTCATTCGTGTATCCCCTGGTCGTGCTGTTTTCCATCCCGGTAGCCCTCATAGGGGCTATCCTTGCCCTGGCATTCACACATAATACCATCAATGTGTTCTCTATTTTAGGCATTATCATGATGGTAGGCCTTGTTGCCAAGAATGCCATCCTTATCGTGGACCGAACGAACGAGAAAAGGGCTGAAGGAGAATCCATTTACGACGCACTTATTGATGCAGGTAAAATGCGTATACGCCCTATTTTCATGACCACCCTGGCGATGGTGTTCGGGATGCTGCCCATAGCCACTGCCTCGGGAGCCGGCGCAGAATGGAAGAACGGCCTGGCCTGGGCCCTTATCGGGGGGCTTACCAGCTCGATGTTCCTCACCCTGGTCGTGGTTCCCATCATCTATGAGAAAATAGCACGTATCATGGAAAAACGCGGTAAAAGGAAAGGCCGCAGCCAGGCTCTTCCCGGGATTATCGTTTCGCTGTTCCTGGCAGTGTTATTTACCCTTGCCTTTTCTTCTCCTTCCAGGGCCCAGGAGCCTCTTGAATTTAACCTGCAGAAAGTCAGGGTTGCAATTGTATTTGACGGGCCAGCCAGGGTGAACGAATTGTACAGGGCGACCATGGAGAAAGAGATCAGAAGCCTGATGGCCGGGCAGGTGGATGTTGATTTTGTTCAACAACCGGAACTGACCGGGAAATGGACCATGGAAAGCGTGAGAGCCTTGAACGACAGGCTGCTCAGCGATAAAAACGTTGACATCATCGTGTTGATGGGCGCTTTGGCAGCCCAGGACATTTGTCACAGGAAAAATTTTCAGAGACCTGTGATCGCGGCACCCGTGCTCGACCGTAAACTTCAGGGAATATCCTATGTACAGGGAACAAGCGGGATAAACAACCTGACCTATATCCAGCTGAAACCTGCCATTGAAAACGAATTCGCCGAGATGAAGAAGATTGTGGATTTCGATAATCTTTCCATCCTGGTGAGCCGGGATTATGTAGATATTTTGAACCCCGAACACCGTGCCATCACCAATTTCGACACCATCAACGGGGTAAGGCTGAACCTGATACAGTGTGATACTTCGGCAGCTGAAACCCTCAGTGCAATTCCAAAACAAACAAATGCCGTATACCTCGATGCCATCATCAAAATGCCGGAGGAACAGTTTAAAATCCTGGTCGACTCTCTGAATGCAAGGAAACTGCCCACCTTCGGCTTCGACCAGGTAGAAGTAGAAGCAGGAGTGCTGGCTTCACTTTATCCGCGGCTTGTCGACAGGCTTTCCAAACGTATTGCCCTTGACATACAGCAAATACTTTTGGGAGTAAATGCATCCACACTCCCCGTGGAACTGCTCACCGGGAAAGGGCTGTTCCTGAACCTCGGTACCTTTGCCAAACTGGGTCTGAAGATATTGTCGTGGGATGTTCTTACCGAAGCCACCATCGTGGACCTGCTGAGGCAGGACACATCCGTTCAGTTCATCCAGCTCAGGGAAATCATGAAGCTGGCGCTTGACAGCAACCAGGCGGTTGTTGCAAAGAAATTCGAGATCAGGGCAGGGGCTAAGAACGTTGATATCGCAAGGTCGAGCCTGCTTCCCTACCTGGATGTATATGCCCAGGGCATGCTCAACGATTCCAAAAACTACCAGCCTCCTCAGATTGTCACCGCTAACGGCACACTCTCACAATCAATTTACTCGGAACCCGACTGGGCGAATTTTAATGCCAGTAAATCGAACCAGCAGGCCCTGGTCGAAGACATGTACACCAGCGAACTCAACATAGGAAACCAAACGGCCGATGCTTATCTCAATATACTGGAAAGCCGGCATAATTTTCTGCTTCTGCTGAATAACCTGGCGATCAGCCGGTCGAACCTTGAGATATCCAGAATGAAAAAGGAATCGGGTTCGGTGGGAGAAAACGAGGTATATCGCTGGCAGATAGAAGTTGCCAAATCAAAGAAAGATGTGATCAATTCATATTCCAACATGACCCAGGCGGTTTACAAACTGCTCGAGCTCATCCATGTAAGGTATCTTGTTTCCTATAACCTGGCCGATGTAGAGCTGGCGACATCAGGACTGCTGATTTCCAACCCTGAATTTTACAAAATCCTTGAGGATCCCATCCTCCTCGATAAGCTCAGCAAATTCCTGGTCATAGAGGGAACCATGAACTCACCCCTGATTCAGCAGTATGATTTCCTGATTACAGCCCAGGAAAGGCTTGCGAGATCGGCCAACATCTCCAGGTTTATTCCGAACACCAGCGCGTCGGGAAGTTATACAAACCGGCTGTATCAGACCACTACTTCCGACTGGCCTTTCCCCCCGCCCAACGACACCTGGAACATACAGGCAAAAGTCGAGATCCCGCTGTTTACCGGTTTGAAGAATAATGCGGCTATGCAGAAAGCCAGGCTCACACTGGCTCAGCGGAAGAGCGAAAAGCAATCCCAGCTGGATAAACTGGAATCGGTCATCCGCAGTAACCTCACCACATTAATGTCGGATTACCTGAGCCATAAGCAATGGCTGCTTGCCGAGACCGCAAGCCAGAAGAACCTTGACCTGGTCACAAATCAGTACCTGCTCGGGAAAAAAAGCATTCTCGACGTACTCGACGCCCAGCAGCAGTTCATCGTCAGCAGCATGTCGCGCAACGGTTCGTATTATACCTTTCTCAGGGATTATTTCGCATTGCAGCAATCCCTGGGAAAGTTTGATTACATGACGACCCCGGCCGAAAAACAGGATTATCTTTCAAGGCTGAAGGTGTTCATGGCAAAGCCGTGATGCAGGCAGAACAATGACCGGTTTGGTTCTTTAATCTCTCCCGGTAAATTCCCCGCCTCTCTGGGACGGATCCCGGGTCCAGGGCCTTGAGGTTAATACAGGTGTATTAAAAAATTCATGACAGCAACTTTTTTCTTGCCAATGCAGAGATTTCAGAACTTACCAAAAAGCCCACAAAAAGCATCAACCGATTGACATTATATTAATAAAATAATATCTTTGCATTCATATAATTTGCATGATGGAAAAGCTGGTACAAAAATTTTATGAGAAATATGCCTCTGTCCAAACTGAAATTGTACGTGATTTTGTCAATGAAATTGATTGGTCCAACAGGGTCATCGGGATTAAAGGAAGCAGAGGTGTTGGAAAGACAACCCTGGTTTTACAATACATCAAACAGAACTTTGCTCCCGACAGCAGCGTTCTTTACATTAGCCTGGATAATTTATACTTTTCCGACAACAAGCTTTACGATCTGGCCGATGTGTTTCATAAAAAAGGGGGTAAGTTACTGGTGATAGACGAAGTACATAAATATGCAAACTGGACAACCGAGCTAAAGAATATTTACGATGACTTATCCGGTTTGAAAATAATTTTTTCCGGATCATCTTTATTGCACCTGAGGCAAACTAAAGCTGATTTAAGCCGCAGGGCAGTGATGTATGAGATGCCGGGACTATCCTTCAGAGAATATTTGCATTTTCAGACCAATATAAAATTTCCAATTTTCAGCCTGGAAGAGATCCTGAACAATCATATTCAGTTATCGGTTAGGATCATTAAAAAAATAAAACCGCTTGCATACTTCGGCGATTATTTAAACTATGGATATTACCCGTTTTTCAAAGAAAGTCTGACATCCTTTCACCAAAAGCTCAGCGAAATATTACTTACAGTGCTTGAAGTTGACATTTATAATTCGCAAAACAAATTGTATAAATTTTCAAAACGAAGTGTATAAATAATTCGCATTGCGAAATTAACCATTATACGCTATATTTGTCACGTCACATCTTCAATACAATCCATTTGGCTTATCTCAACATTGACATAAGCCCGGCAATAGGGTGCTTGCACCCTTTGGTATTGGAGATGTGACAATTTTCTTTATCTGCCGGGCTTACCTTTTTGTATAGGGTAATTGGCTGTCAATACCTCGATTTTATTTGATCTGACTGCCTTCTTTGAGGCACATAAAGGCATTTTAAAAGCCAGCTGGGACCAGCCATGCTTCTTGGCATATTGAGTGATAATGTCCTGAGGGTAATTGCTTAATAAAAACTTTCCTTTGATGTTTGATAGCCTTATCAAGAGCTGCTCAAGGTTGTCCATCGTATAACCCTTGTAATGGCCCAAATTGGTCCCAGGATAAGGTGGGTCGATATAATGAAAGGTATCCGGTGTATCATATAGCCTGATTACGTCAAGGGCGTCACGGCACTCTATTTGCGTTAATTCAATACGCTCCTGAAGCTGATCAGTAAACTGCCTTTTTTTATTCATAACTTTCCTTGCAATACTGGATTTGCTTTTATCAAACCCCCAGGATCCTGAGAGCTGACTTCCGAAGGATTGAGTGGATAATACCCATAAGGCCCATGCCCTGGTTACCGGATCGTGGAGTATTGGCTGCTGATAAATCTCCCATGCCTGCTTATGAGTCTTACGACTGTGCAATGTGATTTTAACGACTTTTTGAAGGGCTTTAAATTGTGTTTTAAGAACAACGTAAAAGTTGATCAGCTCATCATTCATGTCATTGATCACTTCAACCTTTGAAGGGGCCTTTAACCAGTAAATGGCGGCACCTCCACAGAAGGGTTCACAATAAACAGTGTGTTTGGGAATTAAAGGCAGAATATGCCTCGACATTTGTTGTTTGCCCCCATAGTAAGAAATGGGGGTCTTAATAGTGTCAATCATCGCTTAGGGTTTAAATGTTAGTACTTTGCTTATCCCAACATCAACCCTTGAAATGAATAGATTTTAAGTCAGTTTTAAAACAGCATAACCATATAATGGTGATGCTGTAGCTACAGTTACCCTTAAATTATCCGATGCAACTGTGGCGTTAGAAATAGTGACATTACTGGATTTTTCAACCACAGTGATATCCATGCCCACATATTTGTTAGGAATGGCCACATTATCAATCATTACGCCGTTATAGTCAAGATAAATATAAACGGCCTTACCGACCTCTATCATGTTGCAGGATAATCGTCCTGTGGGATTGTTCTCAACATCGGAGAAGATTCTGAATGCCACAGCCTGATAGGTAGTCCCCGCGGCAATATCACCCAGAGTGTCATCAATGCCACAAGGATAGCTCTTTCGTGATGTATAATAATACCAGGCTCTCGAAACAAGATCTTTTCTTCCGACACCTATACCCTTATCTGTAACGAATCCTGACATAAAAGCGTGTTTCCTTGTGCCATCTCCTAATGCAAGAAACTCAATAGCCCTGTCCGGTGGCGAGTTTGGATTTTCCCAATAAGCCGAATCAATATTAATGCTTCCAGCAGGGGCAGATGTTAAATCAATAAGTGTTCTGAGATCATAAGTTGTACCCGAAACGGTTACAGGTAACGCTTTCGGCATATAAACGAGCATTTTTGTCAATGGAGAAACTGTGTTCATCGGAGCATTTTGAATAAAACCCATATATCCAATGTCGACTTTTTGCAGGGCCGTCCAGTCATGCAGAACAAGCATGGCTCCGTTATTTTGCATCCTGAAGACAATATTACACTGAACACAACCATCTCCTGCATTAATTGCCGGCGAAGGATCAGTACCACGATTTGCAATCAGATAATCAATTGCCGATGCCGGGTTGACAATTTCATAATTCTCCTTAATGTCTACATGATCACAGTAGTAAGTCCCATCAGCCGTCTCTTCAGCGATTCCATCCAAGAGCACCTTACAGGTCCTGTTTTTTATTGCAGGCGTTATCTGGGCTTGTTCCTGGGCACTAAAGGTGATAGTTCCTGTATGGGTTGCACCTGCTGAATGGGTTAAGCTCGATCCTGAAAGCAAGTCAAATGCCCATATATCAGAAGCTCCAATATTTTCCGACAACACCCATAACATACTTGAACTGACAATTCTAAGGATGTAAAACTTCCTGTTGGCACTATCAGTCCATTCGCTTCCGACATCAACCGCTGTTTTCCCATGAGATGATGCTGTTATTAGGATGCCCGAACTGCACCCATGATTACCACCGATGTATGTGCCGTTCATACTTGTGGGAGTGCCATCATCGGCCCCGGATTGCAAGGTTATTGTCGGAGCACCTATATTATTTGAGCCTTTAATGACAAGGTGAGATGAGAAATTTACGATGTTGTTATTAAATGGTGTGGAATTAAAGCAGGTGAAATCGGTGCGTAAATCATAAGTGTCATTATATGGAGTAAACACATGGACATATGGAGTAGCGATGATCACAGTGGTTTTCTTAATGCCGATTTTAGCCTCATTCGCTATTACCATTGCCTGCTGTGCAACGTCGACTGCATCACTTATTGAAGGTGGATATTGCATTACGTTTAAACCGTCAGGATGGATGTTTGAACATATGATTTCATCCTCCCACACAAAAGTAAAATTAGCGTAATCCAAATCGTTTCCATACAGTAATGCCACCTGGGGATAATTCATGTAGAACCTTGGCGTTGTAGATGTAAACGCTCCATCATAAACAACATTCTCAACCGTGAATGCAACGAAGCTCCAGCCGTCCTGCTTATCAAGGCAAACAGCTTTAAAATCTCCTGCCATGTAAGAAGCTACATTAAATGTCCCATTCTGCTCATTTCCGATTGCCGCAATTACAGTGTTTATTGCAATTAGGATTGTGGCATATATACTTCCGTCAAAAAAATAAAACATCATGTTTGGACTACCTGCAAAAACCGTTGCCAGCTGAGTGTCATTAAGCCAGAATCCCCAACTCCATTTTGTGGGTTTAGGAGAGGTTGGGAAAACATAACCTACGGTTCCATCCCATTCAACAAATGTACTTCCGGAATTAGAGATGGCCGTTAACCGGTTCATATATGGAAGTTGTGCTGAACACGGAGAGGTATTAGTTACATGAGTACCGGTTAGATTTTGACCACCTGTTGTCCATGTAAAACTTGGATATAGTGTTCCATTTCCTTTATTTGCATTTAAAGGAAGCTTTGTTGAAACTATCTTTTTCAGAATTTCATCAAGGGCAATTGCCTCCGCCTTCGCCAAGGCCAGTGTTTCGGCTTTAATAGTCGGAATGTCCCCTGTTGAAACGGCATCGTCTAATTTTTGGGTAAGTGATTTTTTTAATAAACGTGTATAGGGTACCTGGGTGGATGAAACGGCCCCTAATTCGAGTTGGAATAAAGTTTTGAAGAGGGAAAAAGATTCCGTAGGATTTGCCATTGAGTTTATACCTATAAAGGCACAGCCAGACGGAGTAGTAAATGTAATCGTTCTATAATCGCCATCGTACCCTCCCAGATTAGCCATGGAAGAATTATAAAATCTGATATTACCATATGTAGCATCTGTGCCAAATTTTGTCAGAGTGTATTCTGTATTTGGTAATACGGCTTGGTAACCACTACAATTAAAGACACTTCCAGCCCCTAAATTAAGTGCTCCATTTGAGTTATTAAAGTAAGCACCCTCAATACATTCATCCGGATTAAACTTGTTTTTCCCAATCTCAGTAAATGCCGACAGTTGCATGTAATCAACTAATGAGATCCCGGTCTCATATTTACTCCAAGCGGACCCATTCCAGATTAGAAATGCCACTTGACCTGACACCACCAAACCATTAAAGTGAGTGTATGTTCCTGCCTCACCCGCGAACCAGTACTCGGGATCATTCGGTGAACCAGGGTTTGTACTGGTTAAAGCGACGCCCTTGAATTGATTGGATTCAAATAAGACCTGGCCGCCGAGGTTTATGGTTTTTGATGTGCCTGACATGGTTTGTTGGTTTTAGTATAAATAACTGATTCTATCGATGGTTCCGGCTGCAGCTGTTCCTTTGGTTAAGGCAACTCGTATATAGATGCCTCTTGCAACGCCGGTGAGGTTCCATGAGTGGGATGTCTTTGCCGGATTGACGGTAACCAGGGATTCGGGTACCTGGGTAAAACTCGCACCTGGTGAAATGGCCTGCTCGAGGGACAAGGTAACATCCTCCGCTTCAAGATCCGTGTAGTCGACCTGGATCATGGCGTTATTGGAATCGATCTGCTGTGCATCAAAATTATGATTGCCATCGGCGATCGAATAATCTGGTTTTTGGTTTATGAGTGACATTGGTATATGGTTTAAACGGTTTTTAAATTATGCGTCGCCTTCGGGAGGAGCTGTACCACCACTTGTGGGCAATCCCCAGTTCACCGGATCCTGGAAGTTGATCAGGTACTGAAATGAGATGTAGTTCGTGGCCGTGATGGAAGCGCCTGACACATATACATCACCATTCTTCTTAATCTTCAGTACGCCGGGTGAAACGGAATCATTGAAAAAAGGTGCAACCAGGTCACCACTGGGACGATGTCCTGAAGGAAGGGTTGTTATCTTGCCTGCAGTAACCGTGGCGTTAAATGCGCCCAGAAGCATATACCATCCCATGGTGTTCTTTTCAAGCTTCAGGCCATCGAGACCAGTTGCTGCGCCAAATCCAGTCAGATAACTGAGTGTATAAAGATTCAGCAGATTCGAATTAAGGGTGATCTGCGAGAGGATGAGACTCGTGAGCTTGCCAATCAATGGAATAGAATTAAACGGGATGCTTCCACTGGGTTGGCTATCAGCATAGGTCATTTCGTACCGTCGCAATTGCCAAACATCATGCGTACTTGTATCCTTGAAGGTGCGGTTCTCAGAGGTAGTGATATCAGGTACCAGGTAGAGACCATACCCCTCATCGTGGGCCACGAAACTTGAAGCCGGGACATAGCAGATCTCGTCACCATCAAAGAACCAGCCTTCGGTAACATCTACATTGGTGTTTACAGTCAGTACCATGCCACAGACGATGAATGAGGTTTCCTCAGGCAACAGACCCGTTAAAATGGCCTTTAGCAATGCTTTTTCCACATTCTGGATCAATTCCCAGTCTGCGGATCTCAGTGGCTGTGCGCCTCCAAGGCTTAATAATCTATCCATATTAAATGAGTTGTATGATAAAAACCTTACTAAACAGCTTGAATTTGTTCACATCCGCGGCGATTACATTACAGAAATCAGACAAAGCGCTCGGTACTTTTACCACGAAATCAACCGTTACCTCATCATTGTTACTGTACACATAATTATCAGGTTCGTACATGAATAAATCAACCTCTCCTGAGGGTGGAGTTCCATGCCACACCCAGGGACCCAGCTCGTAACCTTCTACGATCCGGATCTCTGTAGTACCCCACCGGTCGTTTAAAAACTTTTCCAGATAACACACCTGGGGAGTCATACGTGCCTCGGTAAGCGCACGCTCTCGCAGTTGCATCAAGCGGTTATGAATCATCACCAGGTCGCTCACAAATACCTTTGCCCAGGCAATAAACCGGGGGGTCCTGCGGCGAAAGGGCAGCAGGATCTGAATGAGCTTATATAGCGAGAAGTTCCACATTATTCAACCGATACTTGTATGTAATCCTGATACGTAAAACTGGACGATGCCTGGTCAATCACAAAATGCCCGGACACGGACTCAACGCTCATGTCGACAGTGGCAAAGGTGCCTCCGGCTGCTTTGTGTTGTGCGGAATTGAGTTTCACATCCTTTACACCTTCCGCCGCCTTGATCAAGTTGACCAGGGTGGAGAGCGTAATGATACCGTCAAACTCTAAACTATTCCCGTATGCAGTAATAGCGTCATCGATCGGAAACACACTGGCATCCCTGAGCAAGGAATTATTTCCGTTTAACACCAGGCGATCCCGGATGATCTTGATGTCGATCTTTAAAATGTCAGCGGCCTGGGAAACGATTTCAAGGCGAACACCGGCGTCTTTCCACTGAGCCCAGAATTCAGTAAATGCGGCTTTTTCGCCAATGCTCAAAGGGACCTTCTGTGTACCCGATTCTTTGGCGACCTTCAGAATCACCTTACCGTTCTTTTCTGATGCAGCTGCATACTTGACTACCTTTGCATCCTCGTCGATTCGGGCATACTGGTACTGGCCATCCTTCCAGATCATGGCATAACCATACTGGAATTTTTTGCTCTCCTCAGCATACCACCTGCGAGTGTGTGGTTTTTTGGCGGATAAGATATCGGTGATTTCCTCAGTATGTTTATCGAACAAGGTTTCAACGATCCAGGATCCAGTGGCAAACAGCCACATGAATAGTCGCCATACAGCCACTTTACTGGATGAGTTGATATCCGATAAAAGAGTATCCCAGGTATCCTGAATGCTGTGTGAGTTATTGGCGTCCACTACATAATCATGCAGTTCCTGGAAAGTGGATTTTACCACATTCAGAGAATCAAATATTTCGGAGATCTTACGAGCCATATTATGTCCTCCAGGTAATTGTGTCCAGCGTGCCGGTTGCACCACCTGCTGCCTCGAGGCGGACCCTGCAGAAGTTGGTTACCAGGTCAACGAAATTGAACGTATGAGAATCCTCAGAGGGATCCAATTCATAGAATGCTCCTGAAATGGGCGAGTAGTTAATTCCATCCAGCGACTGTTCGACATAAACTATGACATCACCGGTCAAGTCGGTATAGTTGAGCTGGAGGCTTAATTCATCCCCCATGTTGGACAGACGAACCCCGGCAAACTGCTCATTCCCGTCACTGAAGTCGTATGCAATATTTTGCGTCACGTTGATCATATCCGTTATTGTTAATTCAATGGCTTCTCCCAACCCGGAGACGGGCTTACTGTTATTCCGCGTGTAATAATCAACCACAGAGGCGTTAATGACCGTGTCCGGTACTAACACCGGCTGGCCAACTGATAAAGCCATGTCGGGGCGGATAAACGCATTTATGCCCATAATTTCGAAGGCCCCGGATGCGTCTCCCATTTCCTGAAGACTGATGTCCCAAACGGTCTGGTTTGCGATTGCGGTTACAGTTTTCATTTATACTGCGCGTTTATGTTGATCCCGCCTATGGCCGTTACTTTCAGAACGCTCATGCCATCGCGGGTGAACTGAGATCTTATCTTTCGTATCATGTCGGTCTTATCTTCATCCAGTAAAAAACCCTCTATGCCTACACCGGTAATGGGCCATTGCTTGTACTCGCCCTCATTGGCCACAAGGAGATCCACCTGGTGCTGACGGGTGGAATCTCCTATGAGGAAATCTCCATCACTACTGGCCAGATCGTTTGTCACGATATCGATGAGTATATCAGTTGGCATTAATGCTTGATGTCCTTGTTTTCAATATCACCAAAATCTTCTTTCTCCAGAGGGTTCACCAATGGATTGTAAATCGCTTCCCATGCGGCCTGATTGGGATGTAACGCTCCTGTCGGAACCTGCTTGAGAAGATCAAGTGCCGTATCGAGTCGTTTTGTCATTTTAGCGAGTTGATCCTTGAGCTCAGGCGTGATTGTCAGGCCGCCATTATCCCCATTATTAATCACAATCTTACCGGTAGTTCCATCGATGTCGATCGTGATATCTTTATGCTTATAGAAAATCTTCTCCGGATCATCGACCTTGATAATCATGACATCGCGCAAATCTTCATCATTGCATCCGAGGATCACGCTGGATCCGACCTTCGGTGTCAAAATCAACTTATCCTCATCGTCGCGGGTGGTTGCCTTAAGCTTGATATCGGTAAGTTCCAGATCCCCAAGTTTCGCGCTGCAGGTATTGCCGGTGATCTCTGTCACGGTTGCATAAAAAAAGCAGTCTCCTTTTTTCTTAAGACTCCTGAAGGCTTCCACAAATTTTGCCATCTGATCCATTATGCCAGCTTCCTTCCTATTTGTACTTTTTTCACGCCACCGGCCTGAGAGAAATTCGTAGTTACCGAAACCACGTAATATGTCCCGGTCTTATACTCATAATCCTTATCGGTGATCTTAGCGGAGTACCCCGGATGAGCTTCAGGTACCAGCCATGAGGTTATGGATCCTTCATACCCGTCAAACACCAGGTACTTCAATTCTTCTTCTCCGCGCTTCTTCAGGGTTTCTTTATCGGTGACCCCGGAGATCTTGATCGATCGTTTCTCTCCACCGGTAGTTCCAAGAGTAATGATCGTGCGTTTATTATCCAGGGAGATCCCTTCTACCTCAACTTCATATTGACGCTCATCGGCGCGGCGATACTGCAGATCGCTTTTCTCAATATTAACCGCGAAATCGTATGATACATCCCCGAACTTTTCAACGTATGCCGGATGAAAGTGCAGCACCCTGTCCTTGATGTAAATATTCCCTTTGGTGTCTTCGTGGAGTTTGTTCAATACATCCCTGCCGTTGGCCTTCCGGATGACGAACTTATCGTATTTAAGTTCGTAGTCGCAATTCAGGGACAGTTTCTGATCTGCAGGCAATGAGAGATTCACCTGGTCGACCACATATTGAGCGATTTGCTTGGAAGTGCAATTCTTCATTTCCTTGTCCTTCACCGCCACGCGAGTTAAAAAGATGCCATCTTCACAAACGATGCTGATGGAGGAATCGTCGGTAGAAATACGCTCGATGAATCCTTTAAATACACTCTTTACATCCTTATCATAACCGATTGAAATTTCAACCGGATCCCCTCGTTTAATCTTGCTCTCAATTTCCAGCTGCTTATTCAATGCTGAACCGGGCAGTTTGATCGTAGCCACATCCGAAAGAACATCAACCGACTCAACGATCTCTACATTATCGAGAAGCTTGAGTAGGTATTTCCCCAGTTGTATTTTCCAGTTCATCACAAACATCTTACCTTTATGCTAAGGGTTTAACGTCTTCTTTCAGCAAATCAAACAGATCATCGGACAGGGCGGAGATGGTAAAGCGCTGATTCGCCTCTCCTTTGGTAAAAGGAATATCCCAGGATACAATCGTGATCCGGGTAATATCATAGATCTTCAGCAGGTCACATTCTACATCCAGGGCCTCGGTGGCTTCACAGAACTCTCTCAGTTTTCTTACATCTTCTTCAGGATATACATTCGCATCTTTGAGGTTGATCAGCACACCTTCAATCGTTACCTGGTAATCATCCTGAGTCCAGCGTTCTTTGATCGTGCCGCGCCCCTTTCCCTTTGAAACAGTCCGTTTTGCAATTACATTCCCTCCCGAAATGCTCACCAGGGGTTCCACCGGCACCGTCCATGACTCTTTCTCATGGAAGGCCAACTTCAGAGGCATCACCATTGCAAAGCCATTGCCGTTACTTGGCTTGTCGGTAGTGGCACCATCAGATGAAGCAAGCAATGTCACATCCGCGCTATTGCCTTCATTGAGATTGATCCGTACCTGGTTAATGATGAATTCCATTATGAGTTTGCTTGAGCTAAGGCCATGGCCCTATTTAATGAATCTAAAATCTTGGTCTGCATCTCCTCGATTGATTCGGTAAATGTTTCTTTCGAGCTGATATTAAGTGTCCCGATCAAATTCTTTAAATTGAACGTATTGTTTACATTCTTACTACCACCGGTTACCACCGTATCGGAAGATGACTTACTGCTGGATGGACCTGCTTGTGTTTTCTTCGTTTTCGCTCCAGGAAGTTCCGGGGGTTCGATGGTTGCACCAGGCACGTAGGCTCCCGGCATGAATGGAGCATTCAAAGGTTTCTCGCTGGTGGGTGCGCTTACATATTTCGAATAGGATGCTTTTGCCACCGTTTCAGGGGTAAAGGCTGTTTTTACAACCTCCTTGGCCGCACTTGCTGCATTAGTTACCGCGGTAACCCCTGATAGATCCAGGGCGCCCTGCTTGGCATCTTTCCATGCTCCTTTGAAATCACCTGTAAACAGTTTATAGATGGCAGATCCCAGGGATCCGATCCCGGAGATGATCCCCTTGATCCGATCCAGTACGAAATCCTTCAGGATCCCACCGAACCCTTTCATTACCTCCCATACCGATTTCACGGCATTGCGGAAGCCTTCAAACTTATTCCAGGCATACACCACTCCTGCTACCAAGGCAGCAACACCCAGTACAATCCAACCAATGGGCGAGGCGATGAAGGCTGCATTGAGTAACCACTGTGCCGCTGTCCACACGCCGGTTGCAGCTGCAGCGACTCCCTCTGCGATGGCGGCCTGCATACTTACCAGGGTAACCAGTCCAACGACGCCTTGAATGGCCATCACGCCTATTTTAAACGCAGGCAGCGCTCCTTTGGTCATGTTAAACAGGCTAATCCCCCAGTCTTCAACGCTGGCCTTTACACGGCCCATTTTTTCAGAGAAGCTGCCCATTACGATGCCCGCCTGTTCCTGGGCGGATTTGGTGCCAGATATGACCGTGGTATACCTGCCTATCTCATCCGTGCCGCTGATCAGTGCAAGGGCTGCATTCTGGTTTTCCTTCCCAAAGAGCTTGGTGATCAGTGCAGCATCATTCATAGCCGGTTTAAGCTGGTTTAACCGGTCGCGGAAGCTTAGGGATGTGTTTCCCAGGGCATTCAAATCCACACCAGCCTTGGCCAGGGCTTTCTGCGTCTCGGGAGGAAGGAACCTTCCTTCAGAGAGAGTAGCCAGAACGTTTCGTATGGCCACGCCTCCCTCAGCGCCCTTCTTGCCAGCTTTATCCAATACCTGGATCGCTGCATTGAGCTCCTCAAAAGATACTCCCGCCATCTTCGCGGCCATCCCGGAGTTTTCCAGAGCGGCTTTAATCGCAGGTAGTTCGGCAGATCCTTCTTTCGCTGCAGCAGCCATCACGTTCATCATCTTGGCCATCTCTGCAGCTGCTACGGTTGGATCATCCAGGGAGACCTGAAACTGATTCATGGCCGTGGTGAGTACCTCGGTGGCACCGGTGGTGTCACCTCCCATCGTTTTACTCAGGGTTGATACCGCTTCACCCATGGCCTTTAGAGCTGCAGGGGTCTTTGCAATATCGGGGCCTAACTGGGAAAGGATGAGCTTGTAGGATTCAACGCCTTTTGCTGCAGAGCCGCCGAAGATCTTTGCATTCTCCCTGGCATAGCCTTCGATCTCCTTGAGTTTGTCCCCGGTGACCCCGGTGATGGCCGAAAGGTCAGCCATTGCGCTGTTGAGCTTCACACCCGGTTCGATGGCTGAGTCCAAGGCTGTAGAGACACTATCGATCGCGCTTTTGATGTTATTGGCCGCGAAGGCTGCCATACCAACCTTCTGAACAGCAGACTGCAGCGAAGTGGTTGACTTCGCTGCAGCTGCGGCAGTAGAACTTATCGCGTTTAAGCCTTCGGTAGCATTGCCGGCAACATTGATGGTATAGGTCGTTGTACTACTCATGGACTGGGCAATGCGTTGTTAGGTGCTGTCTTTCTCTCTTTTTCTGATATCGGCCAGTTGTTTGAATTTCTGCGCCCAGGCTTCATCCGTCAAGGGTTCAGGATCAATATGCAGATAGTATTCCATCATGGTGTTGATATAGCCTATCCGGTTTTCGTCGATCGATCCCTGGGCTTGGTTTAAAAATCCTCGACCTGGACTTCCTTGGTGGTGATCATCTTCTTGAGTTCTGCGGCAATCGCAAAGAAGAACCGGTCGTTTGTTTTGAATTCTTCGCTTCCACCGAGCCAGATCGTGTCGAGCAGCTTTGCATTGCTCTTAATACCATCGGTGATGGTGTTCACGAACGATACCTCGGTCCGGGTGGGGTAGCGTAAGTAACAGACATGACCGTCCGATTCAAAACGCTTTCCAATCCCGTGCTTCTTTTTCCACTCGGCCAATTGTTCGGGCGTGGCCTCGCCGATAATTTTAGGCATATGTTAGCTGATTTGATTGATTTTGCGCAGGGCGATGAACGGGAGAGTGATCTCCATGAACTTTGCACCCTGCTTAATGTCCTTTGCGGATTCGGTGAACTGGATCCCGATCATCGAGTCGGTGATCAGGGTATCACCATTGGAAGGGTTACCGTAAGAGATCACGGCGTCGGTGACCAGGTTCAGGACAGATCCCTGACCGGCAGCCGTGAGGATTTCAAGCTCACTCTGGGTCACTCCGATCTCTCCTTCGAAGGCGATATTCCCGGTCTGGATGGAATGGGGATATCGGCCTTTGCCGTACAGGGCTTCACGTTCTGCCTTTTCACTGTACTTGATACTGCGGATACCGGTGATATCCTTGTTTCCAATGAAGAGCGTGACATCGGCGAATTCGTATTCTTTTGAATTGAACATCGTGAAGGGGTTTAATGGTTACTTTTTCTTGTAGAGGTAGCCCTTGAAGCGCACCGTGCCGGTCGCATAATGCGTCACCGCGAACCTGTAATAAGGCAGGGTGAGCACGGCCGATAGATGCCAAAGAAACCCGGCGTCAGTATCTGAAAACCGCACACACTTAAAATCGGTTGCCATGGAGGTGGTCGATGCAACACTTCCCGCATAGGTTACCAGCTGAAGGTTGTTCCAGATGACATTATCAGTGGATCCCTGCAGGTATACACAGGTACTATCGCTGGTCCCGGTGAGGTGATCAACGTATGCCTGGAACGAGCCGTAGGCGAGATCAGGCATGACGGCTGCAGGGTAATACTTGGTTTGTGCTCCCGAGAGGGTGTCTGCATAGCTGGCCATGACCACACGCTGAGCGGGAACTGATACTGCGAAGAGCATCACAATTGCAAAAAGGCAGATTAACTTTTTCATGATTTAAATGAGGGTTAAATGAATATTAAACAGTAACGGTCTTGAATCCCAGGTACACGTCGATATACCTTCCATAACCGAAGGGACGGACGCGGACCTTGATATTGATCCTGGAGGTGCTGACGATGTTCTGCGTGGGATCAATGAAACACTGAACGCCGCGGTCTTTCGGGTTGGTAACATCGGCCGAAAGTTCACCGTTGGCAGTCATCTGCAGGGCGATGGCGCTTTCAACCAGTCCCTGCCAGCTCTTGATCATGGGATACTGCATGGTTCCATCGTCATTGACGGGGATCTCATCGAGCAATTGCTCCAGCAGGGTATTGTAGGCAATGCGGTAGGCTTTATCGATGGTCCTGCGGGCCGTGAGGCTGCGGTAATCATCGATCACCTTGGTAGCGAGGTAATCATCGCTGTAGAAATACCCGTTCTTTCCAACAAAGGTGCGAAGGGTAATATATCCTTTGTCATGGATGCTTTCCACGTCGGCCACTTCAATCGCTTTGTCCTTGATAAAAGCGGTAAGCGATGGAATAGCGCCATCTTTCACTCGGGCCAGATTACGCTGGACCGGGATGGATGCGATACGCCCCCCCAGAAGGCCCATGCAAGCATTGCCGGAGTCTTTCACCGTATCACCGATGAGTACGCCCACGCGGTTATATTGCGATAAGGTAAGGTCCGTAAGTGCAGTTGCCGTACCGCTGAAGCTGCGACCTTCGAGGATCACAAACACCGGGGCGAACCGTGAAACCGTGGCCCACTCGGCCAGTGCCTGAGCAGTCACCAAAGCGGCCTCCACATCGGCATCAATACCGTGGGTGATGACCGGGATATATTCCGTTGCAGGAGTCCGGGAAACGAGCAATCCACGAACACGGCCATTGCTGGCGGTGATCAGGGTCTTGCCATAGCTCTCTTCCTTATCACACATATCTTCCATGGTGACCGTGTTTGCACATCCAAGGATCCAGAGTTCAGTCCCTTCAGGAGCTACTTTATAAAAGTCACTTACGACTCTTACGACGTTGGCATTATTGACTGTGGTAATGCCCAGGTTGGTTTCCAGGTCCTCAAATTTGCGAAGGATATAGGCCGTGCCCAGGGCAAACTTTTCACTCACTGCAGCACCGGTGATGACCAGGCCCAGAACGCCGTCAGGGCTCGGTATGACCGATCCAAGGGCGCCGTTTTCAAAGAATATTTTAACGCGTGGTAACATTTACAGGATCTCCTTTCTTTCAATGGTTGTGACTTCCTGAGACGTTAAGCTTTCTGCGTGGATCCTGGCATACTGAGGTTCCAGAAAAGCCGTGTTGTCTGAGGTAAAATACAGTGTATCCACCGCATGCTGGGCGAAGACCTTTTTTGCACGCTCGAGCATGGGACTGAGTCGGCTGTCTTTCTTGGATTTCTTCGGGGCCTTTTCAGGCGCTTTTACTACCGGAGCCTCAGCTGCCTTTGTTTCAGCAGGTGCTTCACCCTCAGATGGAAGGTTATCAGTTGCCACAGGGGCAGGATCTGCAGGAGGCTTATTCGTTGTTTCGGCTTCAGGATTAGATCCGGGAGCTGCACTGTTCTTTGCTTTTGCCGTGGAAGTTACTTTCCCTTTGGGCTGCTTTTTTGTTGACATATTATTTATCCTTTTTAGTTCCCATTTGATATTTACCCATGGTCTCGATGATCTTTTCAATACCACGAGACCCAAAATAAAACGACATGATCAGCATTCCCCACTGACCTAAAAGTTCTACGTATGCAGAGTTAATTTTGAAGGTCGGTACGATAACCCCGTTAATGACTTCCCGGCCCATATTCCCGTCGATCAGCGAAAGCAGTGAATACATCACCAGGATAAACACCAGCACCAAGGGGCGGATGTTCTTGGCCAGCCAGGAGTCGGAATTCATATCGATGCGCTGACGCTCGGTAAGTTCATCCTGGGCAGCCTGTTCGGCCTGCAGCAGAACGTCGGTAAGCTCTTTCTTTGCAGCTTCACGTTCGGCATCGGTGGTGACAAACTTATCGATGATCCCACCGACCTGGCCGATCAGGTTACCACCTAAAAGGCTGATGATTTTATCTAAAATTGGCATGCTGTTTCGTATATGTGTTTCACACGGTTGATCCATCCTGGGATGTACTTTGCGAACTTTGCTTTTACTTCTACCAGGTCTTCATAAAACAGATAGCGTCCTTGCTGATATCTCAGGGCGATGTTATCGCGGAAAGTATTAGCTGCTGCAATGGTTTTAGGACCGATCAAACCATCCTCTTTACATCCTGAAATATGTTGTAGGATCTTTACCGCCGACCGGGTCCCGGCATTTACAGCATGGTCCAGGACCTGCAGGGCGAGTTTCTCATCCCTGATGGCATCCAGCTGCAGGGGAGCATAAAACCTTTCCCAGTAGATCTCTTTGGCCAGCTCCGGAGTGAGGGCACGAATATCATCGATGTCAATATCCCCATCATGATCCAGGTCCCACTTGATATCACCAAGCGACTTGAGTAACCGAAGCGATACACCCATCTTGGTTGCTCCGCCAGGATCATCCGGATCGTTGACGAAACCACCCTCGGCCTTGAGGATAAACGGTATTAGTTTATTGAATCGATCGCTCATCGCTTATTACTTCTTTACCGGTTCCGAAGGAGCGGTATAGGGTATGTTAAAATTCTTCATGATCAGATCGAGCTTCCAGTCCACACTGTTGAATTTGAGTTCAACCACATCCATGTCAGCTTTCTCGCGTTCAACTTTTTCAAACCGGCGTTCACACTCGATCCGCTGCTGATCAAGATTCTTCTGGATGTTCGCAGAGTTCGCCGTGAGTGATCCCCATTGGATCAGGATGGCAGCCACCACTGAGATCAGCGGTATGAACACCATCCAACGTTTAAGGTTTTTTAAGTCCCGCTCGGTCATTCTGAAGATTACTTTAGTGTTGCTGTTTGAGTAAATAGAACCAGGTTACTCCCAGAAAGGTTTCACCTGGTTCGCGCTGCACACGGGTTCAGTTATGAAGTTGCGTCGGCTGAATAAATAGCTGCGATAGCGGTTGCACGGAGCGGAAGGGCACAATACCGCATCTGGAAGTTGATCACGTCACCTTTGTTATCAGGATCGGCGTATTTTGCGAACATTTCGGTTGTTCCCATAGCCTTCATCACTTCATCTTTGTGATAGGCAAAGGAAGAATGCGTATCGGTCTCAGCTGCTACGGCAGCATAGGCTGCTTTAACACCGGTCGACACGTTATAAACCGGCGTTGCTGAAGTGCGGTATAGTTTGAATCCGAACAGCATTCCGTTGACCATGGCACTGCGGTACATGGTAAGATCCTCGGCGATCAGATCAGCCTCGTGTTTTGGATTAAGCACCAGGATTCGTCCATCGGCAGGAATATCAAGGTCATTAAATTTGACCATCAGAGCAATGACATCCATGAAACTCATGGATTTCTTTCCAAGGGCATTGGCCTTGCCGGTTGTGGGTAATACCGGAGTTAAGGTTGCATTCGAAGAGGGTGCCCAGTTCCATGCGGCCAGTTTACAGGCAGTTTTCAGAAGTTCCTGCTTATGCCCGTAGATCACCGATGACATTTTGTCGTAGGATAACTCCATCGCTTCTACGTTGCGGACAACCGTGGAAGTGGTATCGAGGGTCTTCAGTGCGAGTTCCTTCGGTACGTCGGTACGGGATGTCACGGCAATGGGATAAGATGTATTATCAATGAGCACGGTAGGATTCGCTCCAACCTCGGCCAGGTTGATCTTATTGAACTCTACCAGGGAAGACATATCCCTCGCCTCGGAGATGAATGAATTCTCAGGATAAAACTTCTCCAGCAGGATATCGGTCCAGATCTCCTTCTGCAGACCGGCCATGAGGACTGATCCGTTATTAGAGAAGGAAAGTAATGTTCCCCCGACGATCGAGGCTCCGATGGCCAGGGCGGGTGTGATGGCAAACAACAGCGCTGCAGTCAGTGCGACGAGCGTGTTGAACAACAGGTTCGAAAAATTGAGTTTCTTTGCTTTCATTGGGGTTATGAGTGTTTGGGTTTATACGCTTTTTTCAGAGCTTCAAATTCCTGAGGCTTTTCAGCGGCAAGTTTCTGAAGGCCCCTGGGATCTTCCTTGCTCCATTTCATGTAATCCCATGAAGTGCGGTCTTCTGCTTTGGGATCACCGGCAGGTTTTACCTGGGCGGAGAGGACTGTTTTAACCGGCATAGCCGAAATCAGGTCCTTAGCCTGGGCCAGGTCGCTTTCGGCAAGCTTCAAGAAGGATTCCTTTTTGTCAGCCGTGAGGCGTCCTTCGGTGATGGCGCCTTCCACCAGGGTGGTTGCCTGGGCGGTGAGGTGAGCCTTCAGGGCATCCTCTGCGGTCTTTTTCTCGGCAGCCAGCTTCATGATAGCGGCGCTCAGAGCCGGGCCTTCAGGCTCGGTACTCACGGCTAAAGCTGCTGCAGCCTCGGCCGTTAAAATGATTTTATTCATTGTTTCGGGTTCGTTTTTATTGATTGTTATCTGGTCTATTGCAAGTTTGATGTCGGCGCCTGTTTCCAGCAGCTTACCGTCGCGGGATGAAAGACGAAGCGAAAGAGCATTGCTGGGAACAGAAACGACGCTTCCTTCCATCAGTTCACTCTTGGTCACTACAGCGATAAAGCCCAGAGTAGGAACTTCTCTCAGCTCGGCCTCCAGGGGAACGATCCAGGGCGATGCGCCACGGATGAAATTGCGATCTACCTGTCCCATGATCTTCTTGGCCTCCTCGTCCGCATCATCAAACACGGGATCTGCCAACAGACGGGTTCCTTCAATGCGAACATTATCCCAGCGGCCAATGACTTTTTCAGGATCATGTTGGTGCAGCATCACCGGGTTGTCCTTGAACCGGGAAAGGTCGATGCCTGCATTAAGCAATATGAATCCACGATCATTGACTCTCGTTTCATCATTAAATACAAAGGGTTTAGCCATGTTTTTTAATCTTTTAACTGTACTTTGGGCAGTTACCTGATCGGTTGAGCGGGCAAACATACATTCATAGTTTCCCAGAAACAACAAAGCTTCCAAGGGTTAGAAGGTTCCTTCTAAGGCTTAGAAGCTTTCTTTACAAAATGACCTTTATCATCCATTTTTGCAGAAAAACAATGGCCCTTAAAAAGGTTAGATCCCGCAATCCCGAGAAAGAAGAATACGCTTACCTGCTTTTCATGCAGCGAGTTTCTCAGGAGGATATCTGCAAGCGAGTAGGCGTCACGGCTCCCACCCTTAAATCATGGAAAGACTCAGGCGCCTGGGAAGATAAGCGTGCATCACGCACGATCTCCCTGGATGATCTCATGCAGAAAGCCTTGAAACGGGTCAATGAGATCCTTGACAGCAAGGAGCCCTTCAACGCCGATTCCTTTGCAAAGGCTGTCAAGCAGCTTAAAGAGCTCAAGACCACCAATACCATCGACGACGATATTTATTGCTTTATGGCCTTTCAGGATTTCCTCATCCAGAAGCGCAGTGAATACGATATCACCGACTCCTTCATCAAAATGGTGACCAAGTTCCAGGACATCTTCATTCAATTCCGTTTAGGGAATGGCAAACTTTCGTAAGAACAAAGAACTGCAGCTGCGCTGGCAGAATCGCGTCCAGTGGATCCTCTCCCAGACATTCCGTATTACGGATTCCCTCGAGGAAAAGCAGAGACGCATAGGCCGTGCAAGGCGCGATTACCAGTTCTTTGTCGATACGTATTTTCCTCACCTGGCAACAAAGAAGTGCGGCAAATTCCAGCTGGATGCAGCCTCGTACCTTTTAAAGAATTTCGATACGCGTGCGCTGTTCGAGTGGGCGCGTGGTCACGCCAAGAGCTCACACCTTTCTCTGATGATTCCCCTGTGGCTCAAGATCCAGGATCCCCGCCAGCTGAACGTGATGATCCTGGTAAGCAAGTCAGAGGATATGGCCGTCCGGCTGCTGGCCGACCTGCAGGCTGAATTACAATACAACCAGGCATTCAAGGAAGACTTCGGAGAACAAGTTTCTAAAGGATCCTGGGCAGATGGTGAATTTCATACTACCGATGGCTGTTTGTTTGTAGCCCTGGGACGCGGACAAAGCCCCAGGGGACTGAAGGATCGTGGTAAGCGCCCGGATTATATCGTCATCGATGATATTGATGATGATGAGATGATCCGTAATCCACGCCGCGTGGGTGAATCCCTGGACTGGTGCCTTACTGCCCTATCCGGTACCATGGCCATGGGCCGCGGCCGGTTCGTAATGGTTGGTAATCGCATTGGCAAGGACAGCGTGCTGAGCCGCTACGCTGAAAGACCGGGTGTGCATCATGTGATTGTCAATACCCTGGATAAAAAAGGACTTCCTTCCTGGGGAGAGAACTACACCTTGGATGAGATACGCAAAATGCGTGAGTTCGTGGGTGAACGCCGCTTCCAGAAGGAGTACATGAATAATCCTATTACCGAGGGGACCGTCTTTAAGGAAAAGGATATCCGATACGGCGCCATGCTGGATCTGAAAGCATATAAAACTCTCATTTGTTACACGGATCCATCATTCAAGAATTCTGCCACTGCGGACTTCAAGGCAACGATATTACTGGGGAAAACGCCACAGGGGTATTATCATGTGCTCAAAGCATTTGCTGATCAGTGCACGGTAACAACGATGGTATCCTGGCATTATCAGGTCATGTCCTTCGTCGATGGCAGGGTTCCGGTCCTGTATTATATGGAAAGTAATTTCCTGCAGGAGCTGCTGCTCGATGAGTTCAAAAAAGTAGGGATCATTGCATCGCATCAGATCCCTATCCGAGGTGACTTGCGAAAGAAGCCCGATAAGTTTGCACGTATTGAAGCTCTGCAGCCCTTGTTTGAGCGAGGTATGTTTATCTTCAATGAAAAGGAAAAGGAGTCACCTGGCATGATGGTCCTGAAGGATCAGCTGCTGATGTTCGAACGCGGCAGCCGTGCACATGATGATGCTCCGGATGCTCTCGAGGGTGGTACCTGGATCCTGTCACAACGTACCCGGTCATCGGATGCAAGGTATGTTTCCGGAGCAAGAGAAAATCGACACTATTAATCCACTGCACATATGATTCTTAAAATTGCTAAATGGTACATTGATCTTAGGAAAGTCCTTTTTGATATTCAGCTTTATTTTGCAATCAAAGCCTGCAAACGCCGGGCGAAACTCTTTAATAAGACTCACCTGGTCATTCCCTTCAACGGACGTCCGAGGGTCTTTATGAAGTCTCACCTGAAGGATCTGATCAAACGTCGGGCCTTATACAAAAAGGGAGTTACTATCGCACAACTTGAAAAGATGTCACTTTATAAATCATAAACACCATGTTCCTTACCAAAGCAGAACTTAAATCGGTGATCTATGAATATCAGCTCAACGATATCGTAGAAATTACCACCGGAAGTACCACCAACGAGGATATCGTGGTGATGGCCATTGATGCCGCTGTGGAAGAGATGAAGTCCTATCTCAACCCGAACAACCAGGGCCACTGGATCGATGGCCGTAACCGCTATAATACCGCGGTGATCTTTGCGGCCACCGGCACCGCCCGTAATCCCCTGATCCTGGAATTCGCCAAGAGCATCGCACTGTATTACATCTGCCGCCTGTCGAACGTGGACATCATCGAGGAGAAAGTTAAGGCACGGTACGACCGGGCCATTGACTGGCTCGAGAAGGTTGCCGGTATCGGAAAGTATGCCGATGGTCCCGCGATCACACCCAATCTGCCACTACTCACCCTGGAGGACACTCCGGAAAACGTTCCCTTCCGCTTTGGATCCAGGGACAAGTTCAACCACGAATAAACACTTTAGAACAATGGATAAGAAAAAAACAACGGGTAAAAAGAGAGCTGACGGGTATGCAATGAAAGTTCAGCCCAAGGCGATCAGTCAGGCCCGAAACGATATTGCGACATGGAAGATGGCCGTACGACAGGCGCTGGCTATCCTGATGCCACGCCGTGCCCGCTTGCAGAACTTGTATAAGGATATCGCCATCGATGCACACTTATCCTCCCAGATCGAGAACCGTGTCCTGCAATCCCTGGCTGCTACTTTTTCACTTCGTGATCAGGGCGGAAAGATCAATGAAGAGGCTACTGCAACTCTCAAGGACAGCAAATTCTATTACGACCTGGTACGTAATATCCTGGACTCAATTTATTGGGGCCCCACGGTGGTGGAGATTCTTAACGATGCCTCAGGAGTGAAGGTTGTAACCATTCCCCGCAATAACATCGAACCCAAAGAAGGTCTGTTCCTCGTTGATGAGAACGACACCACCGGGATCCCATACCGGGAGCTGAAGGAATTTAATACCTGGATCCTGGAGTTTGGAGAAGCGGAGGATCTCGGGTTATTTAACCGTGCCATCCCGCATGTACTCTTCAAACGCTTTGCCCAGTCATGCTGGAGTGAACTTTGCGAGATTTACGGGATGCCGCCCCGCGTGCTAAAGACCAACACACAGGATCCCACGATGCTTTCACGAGGCGAACAGATGATGCGGGACATGGGAGCCGCAGCCTGGTTCATCATTGACGAGAGTGAAACTTTCGAGTTTGCCAAGGGTGCAGACAGCAATGGCGATGTATATAGCAACCTGATCCGCCTTTGCAACAATGAAAATTCGTTATTGGTGTGCGGAGCCATCATTGGACAGGATACCAAGAACGGCAACGAAAGCAAAGAGACGATTTCTATTGGAATGCTCTCACGCCTGGTGGACTCGGACAAACGCCGGATTGAAAGCTATTTCAACGACCTGGTTCTGCCCGCCCTGGTGCGTATCGGATTGATCCCTGATAACCTGCATTACACCTACGATCCCCAGGAAAACATTACTCTGCTCTGGAGCATGACTAAGGAGGTCCTGCCTTATATGGAAGTGGACCCGGTATGGGTGAAAGAGAAATTCGGCATCCAGGTTACCGGCATTAAAGCGACCCCGGCCAAGGCGCAGCTTTCCAGTTTTTTCGATTAAGCCCCTTTGAGGGGCTCCATAGCCGACTGGGGCTCATATACCACCGCCATGAGGATGAAGCCACAGGCGTCGCCCTGGGGGCCAAGAGTGAAAAAATACCGCCTTTCTCAGTGAGGATATGGAATGCAGCCGTGAATCATATCCGCAAATCCGGAACTTATTCGGCCAAGATGCTTAAGGATAAACCGGTCAAGGCTGTAATCAGTGAGACGCAGCGGATCCTGGACGATGGCATGCAATCCGGACTGAGCGATAATGAGCCGCCTCAGCAGATGACCGATAGTTTAAGAAGTGATGTCTTTGTTTTCTCTGCCTGCAAAACACATATCCAGCTGAAGGAACTTTCATCCATGCTGTTGAATGATCAGGGTAAGGTCACCCCGATGAGTGAGTTTAAGCAAAAAGCCACGGAACTGCACCAGCAGTATAATGGGAATTACCTGGAGGCAGAGTATGTCTTTGCGACCTCCAGCGCGCAGATGGCTGCCCAATGGGCTGATGTGGCCCAGAGTGAAAATCGTTACGACCTCCAGTATCGCACGGCAGGAGATAGCCAGGTGAGAGAAACGCACCGAAGACTCTCCAATATCACCCTGCCTGCAGATGATCCGTTTTGGGACGCGTATTATCCACCCAATGGATGGCGCTGCCGTTGCACAGCTATTCAGGTTCGTAAAGGGAAATACCCGCAGAGCGATTCCAATGAGGCCATCACACGTGGTGAAATTGCAACAACAGAGATCGATGCTCAGGGAAACAACCGTGCCGAGATGTTCCGATTTAATCCCGGCAAGCAGCAGGTGATCTTTCCTCCCTCGCATCCGTATTACAAAGTGAAGGAAACCGTTACTAAAAACGTGAAGCAGTGAATTACATTCGGCAGTTCATCGAGGATCTCAGGGTTGAGGTAACCGACGAGTTCGATCGTAATTTTGAGCGTAAAGGCTTTTTTGACGAGAAGTGGCCAGATACACGCCGCGTCGTAAATCGCGGATCCCTGCTCATGCGCACGGGCGCATTGCGCAGATCCCTGCAGTCGACATCCCAGGGCAACAGCATTCGTTTCTTTTCCTCTCTGCCTTATGCATCGATACAAAATGACGGCGGAGAGATCACGGTAACCACCAAGATGAAGCGGTATTTCTGGGCCATGTACAAGAAGGCTGCAGGTGGAAGGAAAAGCAGCAATCTTACCGGTGAAGCTGAATTCTTCAAGGCGATGGCCCTGAAGAAAGTCGGATCCAGGATCAAGATCCCCAAACGGCAGTTCATCGGGCATCACGAGAGAATTGATCAGGTGGTCGACAAGGTATTTCAACAGACTTTAAACTCCCATGAAATGATGGTTAAAAAACAATTGAAGCCATGAAAGAATTAATCGACGATATCAAAACACGTTTGAGCGCCGTTACGCAGCTCAAAACCATTGATGAAGACTGGGGACAGCTGGACTATTACAGCAATTCTCCACCGGTTAAATTTCCCTGTGCCCTGGTGGATATCGACCAGGTTCCCTGGAGCGATGAAGGCAAACTGGTTCAGATCGGCATCGCCAGCGTCTCCATCCGCGTCGCTGATCAGCGGCTTACCAATACGAACGTCAAGGCCCCGACCGCCCAGAAAACGAAAGCCCTGGCCTTCTTTGACCTGGTGATGTATATTCATCAGAAACTTCATGGCTGGAGTGGAGCCAATAACAACGGCCCGTTAACACGTAGGATGTACCGAAAAGTCAAGCGAGACGACGGGATCCGGGAGGTGGAATTGATCTACACCGTAGAGATCACCGATGATAGCGCACGTAAGGTTCCTTCAAAGAAGAGGATCGTGGCAGCCGGACTAAACATCACCGCTGAAATGATTTAACCCCTGGCTTAATTAAAACGAAAAACCCCGCTTGTGGCGGGGTTTCTGCTTATCTCAGGAGATGTTACCACTTCAGTAACTTCCCGGATCCTACCAGCCTTGATCCATCATACACCTGGTAAAGATATTCTCCCTGAGTGAAGGATGCCGTGCTGAGCCTAACTATTCCTGAAGGTGTAAGTCGCACCTGGTTGATCACCCTGCCGGTCATATCAGTTACGCGAAGATCACTCCCTGAGGGAGGATACGTGATGTCAACATAGTTGGTGCAGGGATTAGGAGAGGCTTGTATTTGTTCGAAAGAAACAGCAGTTTCAGGAATGTCGACCATAGTTCCGGGAAGAGCGTACACATAAGTATTGGAATCGAGTGAAGTGGTCTGAGTAATCATTTTAAAATTCCCATTCAGGTTCACAATATAAGCGTAATCTTGTTTTGTGAACTCCTGCAGAGGAGATCCATCTTCATTTTTTAATATTAATTTATAATCGACTGGATTACCTCTAAAAAGTGAATATAGAACCTCAATCTTATTATCCGTATTGAATAGATTGTCAGAGACGTTGATAAGATAAATGAAATTATATCCAGAGGGAATTTGAATAGGAATAGATTTAAGCAAGGAATGAGATTCATTGTAAATGTAAATATCATTCTTCGTGGTTCCATAATGAATGGCCGCGTACACCCATCCGTAATTTGTCAATTTGTATGGACCGTATAAAGTCTGATCCGTGTAAGTGTGTTCCAGTACTGCCTGGGCAGATGCTGTGTTGAGCAGTACAATCAATAAAAAGGTAGAGAGTAATGATTTCATGGCCGTGTGGTTTTAATTGGGAATTAAAAATAGGTAAAATTATGTTTGAATCTCCTCAAGGCATTTACACATTTTCTGTTGCTCCTCCTTGATTTGTCTTTCGATTGGCGTGGAAAGGTAGGTGTAGAGCGTGCCAAGGGAGATGTGAAAGCGGGGTTTGATGAAGTTTTTATACACGTAGGCGGTGGACACTCCTGGCTTCTTCTCGCGGCAATAGACTTCTACAATATCGTGCATTCGGCGTAAATGATTAAGCCTGTTATATCCCATAGTTATGCCGTTTGATGGTCAATTTCGGAGTGGATTAAATTACGAAGTGTATTTTCATAAATGGATTCAGTGGGGATATTCAGAATATAAAGCATGTGATGGATGGCCGCAGCTTCTGCAACAGTAAACAGGAGTTTGAACATTGGTTTGAGATCCATATGCTTTGGGCGGATCTTCTTTTCATACACCTGGTGCACGATGAAATAAGTTGCTTTCTCAAATAAATCTCCATTAAAACAAGTTGTAGCAAGGTAAAGAACCATCAGCCGGTCGAAGGATTCGAACTGGGATTGACCCAGGCGGATCTCAATCTTTTTTCTCAGCATCGCGATCTCGATCATGCGGCCTCGACTCGTCTGCATCATTTCTCGGCCATTAAACTGAGTTAATTGTTCCATAATTCGGCGTTTAAATACGTTTCTACGAACTTTTTCGCTGTGCCTGGTAGAATGTTCCCCTCATATCGTGAAATAAAGCGGTAGGATTTAATTTGATCGGTCTTGCTCATTTTATTCCATTTGGCGATGGCCCGTTTCTTCGAAGATCTCATTTTATCGTCATATCGGTCCCAAAACATCTGGAAAGTAACCTCCTCGGTAAACTCGGTAAGCTTTGCCGTTTTCGAAGTACCCAGGATCCTTTCTATTTCATCCACCGTCTTGGGCATTTCACCAATGAGCCATTTCATTTGTGCCTGGTTTAGCTGGGCCCCGGATGAATTATACATCACCAGGTAGCCATCTTCATCAAATTGCAGGATCACTTCGCCGGTGAACTGCTGAGAAGTAAGCGAGAAGGTCCGTTCAGCTTTCATGAGGTTGGGATAGAGTTTCTTTCGCTACGTGCTCGAACTGTTTCACAAGACGTTGCAGTTCTTTATAGGAATAATCGTTGAGGGGTTTATGCAAATACGAATAATGCTTCATCCAACTATTCAATCGCTCAAAATCAACTTCCGATTTGCTCTTGTCTTTGTTCCAGGTGGTCCATCCCATCGTATAACAAAGCGAAAGGATCCTGCGGCGCATCTTCTGTCCCTCAAAAATTGTTTGAGATTTAGTGTGGGATCCCACGGCGCCGGGTCCGAGTTGCTCCTCCAGGTGTTTTATCAGCGCCTGAGCCTCAAGGTCGGTAAGATCCGCAGAGTTTTCAGTCCTTCCATTGGCAAAACTAAATACCAGGTCGTGCCGGTATTTCTCCGTGCCGGTTTCCCGGAACAGAGAGTATAATCTGCGATGCCGCTGAAGGGAATGATTCATATTAATCTACGTATCCAATTACTTTCAATAAATCTGAACTCTTGAGAACCTTGATCTGGTTCCCTTTTTCATCCAATTTAATGGTTGAATCGTCATTTACCAATCTGACCAGGCATTTGTTCAAACTCTTAAATTCGACCGTCTGTTCATCGCGATGAATGATGCCCCTTTGTTTTTCACCGGTTGTGGAAATGTATTCTACTAAATAGCCAATCTTACCCATGGTAAATGTTTATTAGGGTTAATACATTGTTTCTTCTTTGTCCTGATCATCAAAAATGCCATTGATCCATTTCCCTATCGCCATTAACAGCAGACCAAAGCAGAAGAATATTCCGATTACCGAACAACAGGTGATGAACATGGCTAATGGGTTTGAGATCATGATATTTGTTTAAACATTTTGAGTAAGACTTCCGATCCGGGTGGCCAGGAGTTCATAGGTCCCGAGAAAGGACCGTTTAGCAAACTTATGATCCAGTCCTGTGTTGCGATCGTTGATCACCATGTTGACCCACTCCCAACGCAGAGCAAAATTATCCGCTTCCTTAACTGTATCGAGAAACGGGTATTGAATCTTGAATACGGAAGCAATGACCCGGTGAAGCTTATCCTCAATCTCACAAAAATTAGTCAGGCGATGTTTAATCGGACGAGGCATATCGATCAGGTAAGCTTCAGCGGCATCGTGCAACAATCCGCAGAGTTTGTCTTGATCGCTCTGCATAAGGTTGGATACGAACATTGAATGTTCGGCAACGCTGTAGAACTGGTTGATGTGTCCGGAGAACCGGCATTGTTTTGCAAGTGCATGTGCAATGTCTATGATATTGATCAGCGAAGGATCCGGATCCAGGGGATCGATAAATTTGCCGGTGAAGGTGCGGATCTTGTTTTCTTCAAAAAGTCTTTCCATGCTTATGAAATTAGGGATCGTTTAATGTTGGGTCTCTGCTGAGGGGGGGGGCAGGTCTTTTTGATCTTTTCCAGCTTTTCCTTCAGCTGCTCGTCATGCGCCTTAACTGTACCGATCTCCTTCTGCTCAGGAATTGAAAACTCACGGGGCTCGGGAATTGTAAATGCTATCAGGTGTGCCTGTCGACATTTAAGGGTACAGAAATTCGCATTCCATCCATGTTTACCCTTGGTCGGATTACCACAGTGCATACATTTACGGCCGGTGTCGGGTTTTGTCTTTTTCTTGGCATCATACTTGGAAGCATTCTTACACTTTTTCGAGCAGTACTTCACATGGCGACTTACGGTAAGAAATTCCTCTTTACACTGCCAGCAGATCATTTTACGCTTCTCTCCCCGAGTGTATGAGTCCGTGAATTTTACATGATCCGTAGTGGTAATGTGAGTTATCACCGGGAAGGATTGTTCCTCAGGCATGGACGATTGTCCACTTGGTTGAGGACTTGCTGTTTCCTCCACGATTGGAGTGAGTTCACGAACCTTCAGTTCGCCATTAAAGAGTGCGGCATTAACACTCATCTCATCATTTTTAATCCACTCGAGGATTTTCATAATAGATGCCGCATCAGCGGAGATATGAAGTTGAATGTCCATCCTCTAAAGAGCTGAAAAGTTCAATTCAATGAGTTTGTAGCTTCCGTCCTCATCTCGTTTCCATAGCCTGAAATAGGTTTTTGATCCCGGATGGCGTAATCCATCGCTTAGGACATTTAACGCCTCCTGGAACAGCGGGTGGCTGATTTTCGTGCGGTATTTCATCAGGGCAAATACTTTCTTTGCGTCGATCTTGCCACGGGTGGTTGAAAACGCATCGATCACCAGGTCCTTGACGAACTCCATTTTTGAATCGAGGTTCTCGCTCAGGAAAGAATCAAGTTTTTCCTTGGATGCCTGGATGGCCAGGTCGTCGAATGTGATGCGATCCGAGATAGAAACCTCGATCTTGATGGAGCGGTCGAAGTTGAACCAGGTGAAGTTTCCTTTGCCATCCGGTTTTGCTTTGTATTCCTCCATGGCCTTACGGTATACATCCTCGCAAAGCTTTTCCATGCGCTTTTTAAAGCTCATCAATTTTGAGTTGATCAGCTCAGCCTCTTTGAGCAGTGATGCGCTACTGCGTTCTTTCAGGCGCGTGCCCAGGGAAATGTATTCAACCGGCACGTCCTGTCCGGTTTCGTCTTTCCATACTTTGTTTTCTAATTTCTGAATCATACTATACTTGTTTAATGTTAATGACTTGTGGTTTCACTGAGTTTCTTGAGGATCTGCTGAGAAGTTTTATTATACGAGTTGTGGATCTCTTCATAAATGACGTTGTCTGGGAATGCGTCGATTGAGATGTGCATCGTGGCATAGATATGCCTGAGTTCTTTGCGACACTTAGGCTCATTCTTAAAGCTGCAGTAATGATAATAGAACTCCTGGTCCACCAGGTTCCATTGCCCTCGCCACCAGGCCCAGAATAGCGGCTCCTTAAGGAATTGCTGCAGCCATTCATCGGACATGCCGGTAGTTTTCATATAATTGATTGCTGTTTTGAAAATCATCTGTGACAGATGGTTCTCGGTCATACCGGTCATCAACAGGATGTTATTTTTAAGCATTTCCTGCCTGGCCTTTAACCGTGCTTTTGCGCTGTCTTTCATAAGGCATTAAATTTTACTGACATGAATGTAAGTTTCAGCACCTTCCTCCCATATCGTGTAAGGCTCTCCACCTCCATATCGAGAAACCGGAAAGGCTTTGTACCCTTCAATCCAAACCTTGACAAAGGCGTCAAAACGGATCGAGCGGGCTACGCGGCCTGAAGGTTCCTTGCCATCGGCATGGCTGATCAGGATGAAGAGTTTATTGCGAAATGTGTCACGGAGGGTTTTGTACTGTGCATAATTAAGTCCTGTATATTGTATTGAATCGATGATGATCACCTGAGGAGAGCGTGGCCGACTCAGACGAACGATCAGTTCATCGATCGGTTCTTTGTCCAGCAGCATGAAGCGACGCGACACTTCCTGCATATTGCAATCCATCAGTGCGTTTTTCATAGACAGTGACACGCCTTCCTCCAGGGAGTCGTAGGCCACTTTTTTTCCGAGCGAAGCGAGGTATTTTGCCACCTGGAGAGCGAAGCGGGTTTTCCCATTGCCCGATTTTCCCCAGATGAGCCAGGTGCCGGTGACCTCAGGGCGACCGATCGCCTGGAGCCAAGCGCCGGTAAATTCAAGACAGTTCAAGTTTGTCTTGAATAACCGGTGCATTGTGACTGCTCTTTTTTCCTTCATGTTAAGCGATCTTACGAAGTTCGTCCTGGATCCTGCGAAGGGAGTAATCCGTCTGTCGCATCAGCTTCTGGATGTCTATTTCTGCCGGTGCATTGGCCTTGATGATCATTGCGGCATGTACCTGGCGGAATTTGCGCAGATCCTCACCTGAGTCGGGCGTGGCTTTCTGATATCGGGATCCGTAGCGGCTAAAAAGTTCGGTGTAACCAACCTTCTTGTGATCGATCGAGCGGCGGATCTTCTCCTTCAGGCCATCGGCTCCCATCATGTACCATCCGGTGCAACGTTCCGTAGCATTCCAGAGCGCTTTTAACTCAAGGAAGGCAGGATAATCAAGGTCACCGGCTTCATCCAGGATAATTAATGGAGAGGGCAGGGAACGCAGATAAAACACCAAATCTGCGTATACATCGCTGTACTTTCCCGTGTGCCCTACTCCAAACTCTTTGGCAATAAATCTCACCAACTTCTGCCTGGTTTTGACCTGGCTGCAGTCAACGTAAATGGCGTTTTTGTTGACTTTAACAAAATGCTTTGCAGTAAACGTTTTGCCGATATCGGCCATATCACACAGCAGTCGGCTGGCAGCGTTTTGCTGGCAGAACTGAAGCTGCGTGGAGATGAAGTTGAATACCGGAGTGCTTGCAGTTTGCCATACGGGAGTGTTCCCGATGGCAATCTCCAGGGTACGAGCCAGGGAGATCCAGTTCTGATCCGACAGGACCCGCTCGGTCTCCCCGTTCTTAATGCGGGAGTACTGGGCGTTATTGATCCCGATTGATACTGCAAACTTCGCATCGCTTCCGGCGAAGTTTTCGCGCCTGAGGGCCAAGGCCGTCAAAATACGCTGTTTTAATTCCGTTGTCATCATGGTGTTTTGGTGTTTTATGTTTATTTATATGGTGTTTAAATGCTTTCTAAAGCGCGTTCAGATTCCCATCCGTTGTTGTACTGAGCGATCATATCCTCGATATTCTCTTCCGTGGGGACACTGGCTGTTGAAGGGACGGTTTCAACAATCGCAGGTAACTCCTCCAGGTCACTGGTCTTAATGATCTCCAGCTTACGTGTAACCTTTTCAGCAAGGCCATCCTTCTCAACCTTGAAAAAATGAGCCTGGCGCTTGGCCTGGTCCGTGCGGATCTGCTCGTCGCGATCCGTGCGCTCAATCTTAGCTTCATTGTACTCTTCGATCTTGGTGGCTCGGGTGATGAAGGTGTCATCCTGGTACAAATACACTTCCGGGATCCCGCCGTCATGTTCCGGGACATAATATGCCTGAACGGTATAGTTATTGGGCTTTAATCGTATGATCGCGCTCTGATTGTCAATAGCATATTTACTGTACATCACCTGGGCAAAGTCATTGTTGCGGATGGAGGTCTTGGTTTGGATTCCCAGGTACCTGAACAGTTTATGTTTTTGCGGACGACCCAGATCCGGGTTTTGATTCTCAAGAAGGACCTGCCAGCGGGTTTTCCCAGGGAAAAGTTTTTGATTCGGATGTAATTCACTATTGAAACGCTGGATACTCTGGCGGTCCTCTTCGATCAATTGTTCAACGGGGATCCTCGGCTGCTTGTAATCCTCGTCCTTGTTTTCGCTCTTAGTTTTATAGGCTCCTTTCCCGTTCCAACGTCCAATGCCGACCTGGTTTTTCTTTTCGTCACCGTACTTTTTACTCCTGATCTTATGCTCTGCACGCTTTGACCTTGAGAGACCAGGAGCGCAGAAGGTGACGTATGAGAACATAGCGTTCAATTCATGCTCTATATCCTTCATCAGATGGTTCTCAACTTCAACCTCACCAGGCCACATTAGGCAATTTGTATTCAGGTTACGGTACATTTCCCGGAAACATTCCCACACTAAATTCAAATCCGGCCCACCGGTGGTATAAACACAGGACAATATTGAATCACTCAGTACATCAAAGGCCAGGTAAGCATTTAACCACTTGCCGTCACTTGTTTTCCTACTCAGCGTGCGGTCGTCCATGGAGATCTTGCTCAGGGAGTACTGGGGAGCTTTACGGTGGTTATAGGGAGTATTCTTGGTGATGTGATCAATGCGATTATTGCGCATCCGGTCAATAATGATGGCATTGGCAGGATTATTGATGATGTTCCATACGGTTGACTTGCTGATCACGATGTAAGTGCCACGTTTATTGTCGAAGAAATCTTCACGGTTAAACATCGAACCGGTCTCCCGATCAACGATTGAAGTGTGGCCATAGATAAACTGCAGGTAGGTATCATACACCCAGGCTCCAAAGGGCAGATTATCCTGGCAGTATATGGATATAATCAGCCGCTCGGCTGCATCGTTCATCTTACGGGCATTGCAGTTGCCAATTCCCTTATGGATCAGGTGCAGATACCCATGCTCGCCGTAATTGCGGTACTTTTCCTTCAGGCGCAGCGCATTGGATGGCAGGGTGTGCTGATATTTATTCTTATCCAGGTTATTGACCGCTTCGCTGACCGCTTGCCAGATGCCGGTAGTTTTACCACCGAGGCCGCGGCGCCGTGCAGACTTTTCACCTACAAAGTGCCCTACTGCATTAAGGATGCTGGCGTTTGCATTGTATTCAACCTGGCGATCGGGTTTAATTGAGGTCCCATCATCAAAAAGGTATTCTGAAAAGAAAGTGGACGCTTTGAAATCAGGCTGGATTAGCTCAATGAGCTTGTTACGTTTGGATGCCTGGTGGAGATCTCCGTACTTATCCTGCAGCCTCTGCTTAATATCACTGCGTAGAAGATCATAGTTTAACAGTGCAGGGCATCCAGGACCGCCTCCTTTGCGCACGCGCACCTGGGGAAACCGGTGTAAGTACATATGTAAGGCATCTTCACTCATGACAGGTCTTTCTTTAAGGCTGTCTGACTTGGGATTCCCATCCGTTAAGTCAGGCTTAGAAATACAGAATATGTTGTTAAAATATTCCATTGGTGTTTTTGGGTCCCGGAGGCTGATTCGATCCAGCTGCTCTTGCTCTTCTCCGGGAGGATGCTTACATTTACGTTGTCAAACCTTAAATGAAGCTATATGAAAAGAAATGTTTTACACGCAACTGTGATTGATACATCAGCCGCTGTATGGGCTTTGGCAGCAACTTTTTCAGCATACATTCGCGAGAAGGAATCGACGGTGTATCACTGTGATGTGATGATGAATTTTTACAAGAACCATATTGAGCTTTTGCGTGATCTATCCCTCGCTCTGCAAGACGAGCTACCTTCTGAGGCATTGTCTCAGATTTTAATAAAGAAGAGTTTGGAGTCCCAGGTTGAATTTGATCGCCTGTTGAATCAACGAAACATGGAGGCTGGACTTGATCCCGTGTGAGTTTGCTTTTTTTCATAAATGGTGTTTTAATGTGAGCACTTATCTTGATTATTCAGTTTACGAAGCTTGGCAAGATTGAGTCGGTAGATCTTCATGGCCCATTCCTCGATGCGTTTATTTTTACGTGTTCCCTGGCACCAATTGCGGACATAGTTCATCGAGAAGCCAGTTTTAAAGGATATTAATTGCTTATCCTCTGCGGTCAGATATTGCGAAACCCTTCTATTTTCAGGGTAATCGTATAAATATTTGACTTTTCCGTTTTCGGGTTGTACTTTTGTGCTGTTCATGCCGCAAATATAATACAAGTTAAATGGATATTCCAAGTAAAATGTAATATTTTTTCAACTATTAATGGAATTTTCTGCCAACATAAAGTATCTCAGGAAGTTAAAGAAGCTCACACAGGACGATTTAGCTAAGGAATTGGGACTTACTAACACCGCAATTTCGAATTGGGAGCAAGGTATTTCCACTCCAGATGTAACCGTATCCTTGAAATTGTCCAATATATTTGGAGTTTCCCTGAATGATCTATTGATTAATGACATTAGGAATGGCAGATCCCTGGAGGTGATAGAAGACAAATCAGCATATCGTGCTACCCCGAAATGTGATTTGTGCACACAAAAGGACGAGACAATTGAAGTCTTGAAACTATTAACTAAAACTCAAGCTAAACAAATAGAGCTATTGTCCTCCCGCAATGATGAACACGAAGCGATTCATAACGGGCAAAAAAAGAAAGCTGGTTAGTTTGGATGAGGGCAATAAAATCCCTTGAGATAATAATTGTATTATCTCCACACGCATTTTTAATAGATTTTTCGGATATTTATCTGTTAACTTGCTATATTTCTGCCCTTTATTAAACTGTTTATATTGTTTCTATTATATATTGCCTGTATAGTTACCCCCTTGTTTATAGTCTTTTTTGTGGGTTTTCGTCTTTTTTTATGATAGTTAGACTGTTTTTCAAGTGTTTTTTTTTCGTCGAGATGTAACTCCTCTTGTAACTCCTCTCGTAACTCCTTTGTATTTTTACAGCATATTATGGCAAGAATCACGTTTATATTACAATGTCAAATTGGCCCCGATTACTTGGGGCTGTTATAATCAATAGACTATACCTGAAAGACGCTTTAATAGTGATTTAATGACGTTTTAACGGCATTGTAAGTAGTAATGTAATAGTTGTATTAAAGTACGGTTCAAGTCACGATCACTAAACTAAAGGTAAATGAAAGGAAATGAAACAATTCGTATTGAACGGGTATACAGGCCAAAATATTATACACTCCGCATCACTGTAAGTAAAACCGACAAATTTTGATTGATTATCTTTTATACAATTCATTTTGTGCCCCTTACATTCCTCAATTTGCTTTAATTCAAACAGCAAATATTATATACCTGAAAAGATTATTGAGAATTATCAGCTATTCAGTTCCTTTCAAACCCAATATGAACGGTTTGAGTTCGCGTACAGGAATAAGTTTAAACACGATGAAAGCATATATTGGTTTACTCAATGATGCACAGCTGGTGCAGTTGCTTTACATGCCAGGGAAAGGAATAAACAGCCTGAACAAGCCTGAAAAAATTTACCTCAACAATTCAAACCTGATGTATAATCAAGCGGAAGAAAATGTCAATATTGGGAATATCAGAGAAACATTTTTCTTTAATCAGGTCAATGTAAAGTATAAAATTAATGCATCGGCAGATGCTGATTTTTTAGTGTCAGATAAATACACTTTCGAAACCGGAGGAAGAAACAAAGCAGGCAAACAAATAAAGGATGTTCCGGATTCTTATGTGGCGAAAGATAATATTGAAATAGGCTCCGGCAATATTATTCCCCTTTGGATGTTTGGTTTTTTGTACTGAAATTGAGTATGGAAATTTATTAAGTCAACATACATGCCCATTGCAACTACTTCCACAACTCCTCTTCACGTGCATTTTCCCGGGCGGTTTCGCGCTTCTCCTTCCTTATCAGGTACAGCTTCAGGAATCCTGCGCCGTCGGTGAGGATCAGCATTGCAGCTAAGCTTATGTTGATACAGGTGTCGATGATGTTCATTGCTGCAGATTATTGAAATTTCTCACTTCAATTCTCAACGGCCGGTTGATCCTCTTTTTTCCTGTCTTTCCTGGCCTTGTAGAATTTCTTGCCTCCATAGGCTACGCCCATGGCCATGAGAATTCCAAGGCCGCCGTCGATGGGGGCGCCCACTGGGCCGCCATGACCACCTCCCTGACTTGGGTCGGGGGGAGGAGTGGGAGGATCGGCCAATACGGCCATGCTGAGACTTACAAAAACTGCGATCAGTAAGAAATAAATATACTTTTTCATATAAATGGAGTTGTTATTTGTTGATGACTTTGGTTACGAAATTCTGACTCACTGTTGCAAGGTGAATGATATATACCCCTGTTGCAAGCGGAGCTTCAATGCTGCTGATGCCATTGAACATTTGTGATTGACTGCGGATGACTTGTCCGATAGCATTATACACCGTGATGCTGGCAAGCTGGCCCTGCATTGAGGGTACATCCAGGTAGATTCTGCCGTTGCTGATGAATGCCCTGCCGCTGACGGCCTCAGTATTTCCCTGAACTCCTGTTAATCCGTTAAAATGAAGTACGAAACGGTCGGAGGCGCTGCTGCTCAGGTAACTGAAAGTATACACCGGCCCGGCCCTGAGGTCGACGGTTTTCCCAAGGATTTTGTCTTCCAGATAAATGCCTGTGGCCGGATTGAATGAATCCATCCCGCTTGCGGTGAAGGTAACAGCTGAAGTTACATTGAAGGTAAAATCAAGAGGCACGGTGACCGGTTCTGCGCCCAGCGGGAGGCTGTTGATAGCCAGGGATATGCCATCCGCAGTCACAGAACTAAGCTGGGGAGCATCGGCTCCGCCGGTCATCTTGTATGCATCCCACTGGCCATCAAAACCGGCGGTGGCTCCATCGGCAAAACGGACCACGATTTCGTCGCTGGCAGTGCCGGCATCGGCATGGATCTTAAACAAATCGGGGATGACCGCCTTGTCCTTCAGAAAAGATACCGAATTATGAACTCTTACATTATACCCCATTGTGAGTACCGGGCTGGAAGCATTGGCATGCACGAAGAACGCCTGCCCGGGAGCGATATACTGGCTGCCGCCATTGGTGGAGACACCGCCTACGTATGAAGCATAGTTGGCAGTGTTCCATACATACAACGCATTATCAATATTGGTCTTGGTCCAGCCGCCTGAAGCCAGCCAGTCGATCGAAGAAGGGTAGGGATTGGGTACAAGGTTGAATCCTTTCGTAGCGTCAGTGTATCCGGTGAGAACAGTAAATGAATCATTATTCATGGGCCCGGTAAAAGTATAAGTGGTGCTGCTTCCTGCCTGGTAGTATATCATATAACCACGGTTCACTGTTAAAGCGTTGGAGGTGGAGGTTCCCATGTTAACCCATCCATTATTTGCAGGCACAGGTATACTTTCATCGAAATAGTACAGATAGGAGTCTATAAACAGACTGCTGTATGGATTTGAAGCCTGTGTCATGGGCACCGAAACGAGATGGTACTTCATAACACTGATATCAGTGCTGCCAGTAACATACCTCTGAATAGTGGCATTGACACTGGCTGTATTATTGATAAGCGAGCCGGTGCCGGTGGCATCGCTCTGGATTACCAGGCTGCCGGTTCCGGCGTTATTAGTAAGTGTTCCGTTCACCGTCAGGGCTTTGCCCGGGGCGATGGTAAGCGCCGCACCTGAAGCAATGGTGAGGTCGTTGCAAACGGCGGGTGCGCCGGGAGCCTCATTAACAATCGGTTGGTTGGCTGGGGCGCTGGGGATGGTTGCATTAACCGATGCAGTTGGAACAGAATTGGTACTCCAGTTAGTCGAAGTATTCCAGTTGGTTGAAGTTGTGCCAGTCCAGGTTGCTGCGGCAGCTGGCAATTCATAAGCTCCCATGGTTGGTGTTGAGGCACGGGTTGTTCCCGCATAGTCGCTGTTGATTCCTGTACCTGAAACACCCGGAAGCGAAGCCGAGGGAATATAATTGGATGCAGAGGTGCCGCCTGCACTTGCAAAGTTCGGATTTGTGTTTAAGCTGTTCGCATCCTGGTCTGTTACAATCGGTAATGAAGCTTTGTCCCCCCAGAAATAACCCAGGATTCCACCTGTTCCGGAAGCATAGTAATCATTGTAATCACATGTTATAGGCTGGTTGTCATAAGTAATATACATGGCATAATTGGATCCGCCTGAACGGGCATTCATGAAAATATTATTACGAAAATCTCGTGTGTCGTTTGGGGAATAGTTGTATAAACAATAGGAATAGGTGCCTGATGTACCACCAATATAAACGCTGTTAAAATAGAAATTGTTAACATTTCCGGTAATTTGCCCATCATCATAGATGCCATAAATAGTAGTACTTGTAGCACCTCCTAAGTTGATGATGTTGTTGGAATACGTTGTTGATCCTGCGATTATCCTTATCCCATAAAAATTTGCATTTGTACTGCTTGCATTTACCGACAGGCCGTAAATGAAGTTCTTTGACACCGTGCTTGCAGTTGTTGAACCGTTGTAAAACAAGCCAATTACATTCCCGGCAAACCATTGATAGGAATTAGACAGGTTGTAAATGGTATTACCCGTTACGGTATGCGCCCCGGCGGTTGACTGTAGAACTATTCCACCTGCAGAAGCCTGAAAGGTTGATAAATTATTTGCGTTCGCAATAGTCAAATCCCTGACGGTATTGTTTGATATGGTGTTTGTGCCTCCCCCGGAAAAAATACCATTAATGATACCTGCTTTCGAGGTGGTGGTATTCGAGGTGGCATTATTAATATTGGCAACTGTATTTCCAGAAATAGTTATCGCACCCGTTCCGGCATTATATATGCCAAATGCTGTTTGGACATTGGACGATGCAGCTGAACTGACATTGATACTAGTTGCCGTGGATGTACTTCCGATGGTATTATTGCTGATGGTTGTTGCGCCTGATCCGGTGAAGTTTCGAATCCCCCAGAAACTGGTTGCATTATTAGCGGTCTGATTTGATACTGTTATTGAACCAATGGTATTGTTTTCAATATCTGCAACCCCTGCAGCATTATTCCATATACCATAAAAACTACCATTGGTCCCATATTCCTTAAACAGGATAGAGCCCGTTCCTGTAGCAGATCCTATCGTATTTCCAGATGTTGTGCCGATGTTAACATCCCCGGCATTAACATTTATTCCGTACCAGGACGAGGCGGCATTTGTTTTCTTGTTTGTATAGGAAAAATTCGTTATTGTATTACCCTGGATATTGCTTGCAGTTCCGGTACCAACATTCAAATAAATAGTGGTGAAAACTGGGGTATAACTTGCAGAATTTGAGTTAGTCCATGCACCTCCCCCGCAGTTCGCCGAATTTCCACCAATATAGTTGTTTGAAATAGTGTGCCCTGTTCCGGTATTAACGCTGATTACTGTATAGCCATTGTTGCCGGCAAAAGCAAGTGAAGTTGTTTCGTAAAAACTGTTACCTGAAATAGACCAGGCTGTTGAATTTTGCGAAATATTAATGCCCCAGGACTGGGCCGAAACATTGAAAAAATCATAGATATTGTTATTGCTGATCGTATTACTGCTGTTGAGAGCTGTTTCTGATTGTGCATTGGAATAAATTGCATTCACCGGTCTGTAACCACCTTCATTGGTTATGTTATTGTGGTCAATAGTGTTATTGCTGTTTCCGGTTGTTGAAGCGGTCCCAAGAAACAGAATTCCTGCCACATTATCGGTTGAAGATCCGGTGATTTTGCAATATTGCACAGTGTTATTGGACGCATCATTTTGAAATTTGATTGTGGCGGTTCCATTAGCATTGGCGCTATGATTTGATATTGTTAAATCTATGGTTGATCCGCTCGTGTTTACCCTTCCGTCGAAGGTAACATGAGTTGCCCCGTATACATCAATCAAAGGTGCGTTGTTGATATTTCCGCTGATGCTGAGACCTGAAACAGTCGGGTAGATCGTTAAGGTGGCCCATGCGTTTGTTGCCTGTCCTGTGAGGCTTGCCGTAGCGGGTTCAGTGGTATTGGCAGTAATGGTAATAATGATGTTGTTGCCGCTTTGATTTGTGTTTGTATTAATGGCATCAAATGCGGCTTTTAAGGTGGCATAAGTAGCATTTGCACCGGTTGAACCTGTCACGGTTACCTGTGCATTTGCTGTTTGCATTAAAACCCCGGTTGTCAGGGTTAACGTCAGGAAAAGAACTAGAATTTGTTTCATCTGTTGTTTTTTATGTTTTTCTGTCTAATTCTACTTTGGTACATTGAAATTATAATAACGTGCAATATCTCGTTGACGTTGAAGATGTCGTTTCTCTAGTTGTTCAAAGCGTTTGTCATCACTTGCATAATCATCTCCGGAACGTATTTCTTTGG